>ENA-OQDC01001447-OQDC01001447.1-human-gut-metagenome-genome-assembly--contig:-NODE-1447-length-11892-cov-2.736337_pt1 | contig 11892 bp, 11 predicted proteins | sample MGYA00242770_ERZ504601 | MGnify/ENA primary metagenome ERZ504601 (study PRJEB26092, sample SAMD00036305) | human gut metagenome | host: Homo sapiens | study: EMG produced TPA metagenomics assembly of...
GTGGTTAGAAGTGGCAATTAATATTATAATAACAATAGTTAAAGATTTAACGCATAACGTAATAGAAATAGTATAGCAGACACTACATATGTAAAATGCATAACAGAAAAGAGGCTTTATATGGTTGATATATTTTTTGACAAGTTATACAGATATCCAAGAATTAATGAATGTGTTAGCATAGCAGTTCCATTTGCTAAAGGGGAACTATATAATACGGATAATATAAGCATAGTTCAGAATAAGAGAAAATGTATTATCCAGCCAAAGGTTACGGCAGAGTATGATGATGGTAGTATAAAGTATCTTTTTGTCGATTTTATGGCAGATTTACCAGCTAATAAGTTGGCAAAGGCAGTATTGACAACTACTAAACAGGAGTTGGCTAATCTTATAGAAGACGGACAATTAGAGTGTGCTAAGCAAGATGGCACCGTCAGCATAACACCGGTTAATAATGGTTTTTAATAAAATGCGGAAGGCTGGAATATGAGGTTGCCAACAACAGCAGTTCAATATTCAGGCAGCTTAATGATTACAGGAAAGTATATACAGATAAGAATTTTGAAGGTCCATATCTTAAGGATAAAGATGGCAATACTTATAAGCTTAAGATTGGAGAGTGGAAGGTTGTTGAGGCTGGACCAGTTACTGCAAGCGTAGAAGCTGAGTGCAGTAATATCGCAGCAGGGAATATTGAGAACAAAAATATTAAGGCAGTTATTAAAGTCACTGGTTATGCCGGAAAGCCATGGGTTAATATTACATACAGAATTATCAATACATCAGATGATGAGTTAAAGATAAAGTCGCTTGTATTTTATATTAAGAAATCAGAAGATAGTGTAATTACAGAGCAGTTAAAGCCTCTTGAAATTACAGCAGGTAACGATTCAACGGGCTGTGGTGATATCCGTACAGATAATTCGCATAATGATGGTCCTGTATTTATGACAAGGGGTACAACAGAGCTTGATATGCTTGAAAAGAAGGCTGATGTCAATAATATAAGAACCGTTGTTGCAACTTCTAATTATAAGACAAGCTTTATAATTGGTAAGAATGGCGAGGAGGTCAATGAGGTAATTGATGATAAATATCTTGTGAAAGAGGCTAATGAGCATTTTGCAGAGGTATTTTATGGAACATTTATGGCTGATTATACTGATGGTGAAGATGGCTTTAGTGTTACGGTTCATCAGGCACAGCAGAATTATCCTAAGGCAGTGAAGTCGTGCAGGGAAGGTGTGGCTGTTATGCTTGTTCCTGAGAATGTCGGGGAGATTACTATGCAGTCAGGAATGGCAAAAGAACAGCAGTTTATGATACATTTTCATAGCCCTGATATGAAGCTGTGGGAGATAGACAACAGGAGTCTTATATACCAGATGCCAGACAGACCATATATAGCACCAGAAGTGTTTAAGAGGGCAGGGGTTATGATTGATGTGTTCCCTGTAAAGTATAATGACGATTTTGAGATATCACTTATGGCAAAAGCAGACGGACATTCAAGGTGCTATGGTATGCTTAACTGGGGCGACACGGTAGATCAAGGCTACACTGTTCAGGGACGTGGCGGTGGAAAGCCTGTTTGGAGCAATAATGAATACGATTATCCACATGCGTGTGCACTTATGTATGCAAGAACCGGTGTCAGAAGATTTATGGATTATCTGATTTGTGTCAGCAAAGCATTGGATGGATATAGATGTGTGCCATTACAGTAGTAATCCTCTTAGAATTGGCGGACAGTGGGAGCACACGGCAGGACATTGTAAGAATGGTGTTATGGTATGCTCTCACGAGTGGGTCGAGGGTCTGCTTGATTATTACCATTTTACAGGTGATAAGAGAGGTTATGATACAGCGGTTGGAATAGGAGAAAATGTATTAAAACTTCTTGAAACTCCTATGTATCAGGTGCCGGGTGAAGCCAATGCAAGGGAAACCGGCTGGGCACTAAGGACACTTACAGCCCTTTATATAGAGACTAATGATAATAAATGGCTTGTAAAATGTGACTGGATAATTGATAATTTTAAGAAGTGGGAAGAAGAATATGGCGACTGGTTATCACCTTACACAGATAATACAGCCATAAGAGTAGGCTTTATGATATCAATAGCGGTGGGAAGCGTTATGAGATATTATAGAATATTCCCAAGAGAAGATATCAGGCAGATGATATTAAGGGCAGTTGATGACCTGACAGAGAACTGTTATATGGATAATGGTTTGTTCTATTATAAGGAACTTCCAAGTCTTGCAAGAAATGGCAATAATACCCTGCTTCTTGAAGCACTTGCAATAGCCTATGAGCTTACAGGTAATAAACAGTATCTTGAATATGGACTTAATACGTTTAGGGGTGCTGTGAATGAAGTGCCTAAGGGAGCAGTAGGAGTCAAGACTATTATAGATGATGCGGTAATATGTCAGGGTAATTCAGGGAAAGGATTTGCACAGAGTTTCATACCACTTGCAACTTATTATAATGCAATTAGTGAAAATAATATGACATTCTGACAATAATGTGTTAAAATAAATATTATGATGTATGTGTAAGAGGCATAAGATGGCATTTCAGTAATGAAAGATGTCATTTTACTGGGACACACAGCACACCGGAAACAGACAGCCATATCAGAAAGAATATACTGATATGGCTGTTTGGGTTAAATAATCATAACACAGAGTAACAGCCTAAGGAGGTTAATTATGAGAATCGGTATAAGAGCACACGATGTGGCATATGCACCACTTAATGAACTTATTCCTAATATACATAATCAGGGATTTCATTGTATGCACATAGCATTAAGCAAGTCTATTAAGGAGTTCAAGCCTGGAGTAGAGACTATGACACCAGGGTCTTTGACAATGTATATTAAAGAATTAGTGCAGAGAATAAGGTTGATATAGCAGTACTTGGCTGTTACCTTAACCTTTGCAATCCTAATGAGGAGAAGCACAAGGAGATAGTTGAGAAATATAAGGCACATATAAGATTTGCAAGTATACTGGCTGTGGCGTAGTTGGTACAGAGACAGGTGCTGTCAATGAGGAGTACAAGTATGAGCCAGCTAACCATTCAGAGGAAGCTTTACAGTGCTTTATAGATAATTTAAGACCAATAGTTAAATATGCAGAGCAGTTTGGCGTTATAGTTGCGATTGAACCGGTATGGAAGCATATTGTTAATACAGTTGAGAGAGCAAGAAAGGTTCTTGATGCGATAGCCTCACCTAATCTTCAGATTATATTTGATCCAGTTAACCTTTTATATGTGGGTAATATAGATAAGCAGGATGAGATAATTAATCAGGCATTTGATTTATTATTAAAGGATATAGCAGTTGTCCACTGCAAAGATTATGTCGTTGAAGGTGATGAGCTTAAGTCAATAGCGGCAGGAACAGGTGGACTTAATTATCCTCTTCTTCTTAAGAAGATTAAGGAACATAAGCCATATGTTCATTGCACACTTGAGAATACTGTACCAGAAAATGCAGTAGCAACAAGAGAATTTATGGAAAAACTATATTCAGAAGTGTAGGGAGAAATTATATGCCAGAGAATAATATAGAATTAGCAGGCAATACCAATATCAAGACAAGTCAGGTGGACAAGTCGGTTGATACTCCAGCAGATTTTACAAGTCCTGAAGTGCTTTATAATAAGCTTATAGAAACAATCAGGCAGTATCATCCTTCATCAGATTTATCTGATATAGAGAGAGCATATAAAGTGGCTAAGGAGGCACACGAAGGACAGTTTAGAAAGTCTGGAGAGCCATATATTATTCACCCACTGTGTGTTGCCATTATATTAGCAGAGCTTGAACTTGATAAGGAATCTATTATTGCAGGTCTTTTGCACGATGTTGTGGAAGATACAGTTATGACAAGTGAAGATGTTGCTAGGGAATTTGGCGATGAAGTAGCACTTTTGGTAGATGGTGTAACAAAGCTCACACAGCTTAATTACCAGCACGACAAGATTGAAGTCCAGGCTGAGAACTTAAGAAAAATGTTCCTTGCAATGGCAAAGGATATACGAGTTATTATGATAAAGCTTGCCGACAGGCTTCATAATATGCGTACAATGCAGTACCAGTCACCAGCCAAGCAGGTAGAAAAGTCAAGAGAAACTATGGATATATATGCACCTATTGCCCATAGGTTAGGTATATCCAAGATTAAGGTAGAACTTGATGATTTATCAATGAAGTATCTTATGCCGGATACTTATAATGATCTTGTAAAGCAGGTTGATATTAACAGACCGGGCAGGGAGGCATTTATAAAGAGCATTATCAAAGAAGTAGGCATGCACATTAGCAATGCTGGAATTGAAGCTGAGATAGACGGAAGAGTTAAGCATTTCTTCTCAATATATAGAAAGATGGTTAACCAGAATAAGACACTTGACCAGATATATGATATATTTGCCGTTCGTATAAAGGTTGATACAGTCAAGGATTGTTATGCGGCACTTGGTGTTATTCATGAAATGTATAAGCCAATACCGGGACGTTTTAAAGATTATATAGCAATGCCTAAGCCTAATATGTACCAGTCACTTCATACAACACTTATTGCTTCTAATGGACAGCCATTCGAGGTACAGATAAGAACTTATGAAATGCACAGAATTGCTGAATATGGTATTGCTGCCCACTGGAAATATAAAGAGGGCAAGACAGGAGAGTCTGATAAGAGTGAGGAAGCTAAGCTTAGCTGGCTAAGACAGATTCTTGAATGGCAGAGAGATATGTCTGATAACAAGGAGTTCTTATCATCAATTAAGAATGACCTTAACCTTTTTTCTGATTCAGTGTACTGTTTCACTCCTACAGGTGATGTTAAGACACTTCCAGCAGGTTCTAATCCAATAGATTTTGCATACAGCATACATAGTGCTGTAGGTAACAAGATGGTTGGTGCAAGGGTCAATGGCAAGCTTGTTAATATTGATTATGAGATTAAGAATGGTGACAGAATTGAGATTATAACATCACAGAATTCCAAAGGACCAAGCCGTGACTGGCTTTCAATGGTTAAGTCAACACAGGCCCGTAACAAGATTAACCAGTGGTTTAAGCAGGAGCTTAAAGAAGACAATATTATAAAGGGCAAGGAACTTATATCTAATTACTGTAAGAGTAAGGGAATTGTTCTTTCTGAGATTAATAAGCCTGAGTTTGTTGAGAAAGCACTAAGAAAATATGGTTACAAAGACTGGAATGCTGTTCTTGCGGCAGTAGGACATGGTGCATTAAAAGAAGGTCAGATTGTCAATAAGCTTAATGAGGAATATCAGAAGACCAAGAAGGCTGAGATAACTGACAAGCAGGTACTTGACAGCATTGTGGCAAGTGAGAGCAAGGAGAAAGAGAAGGAGAAGAAGGGCAAAGGCGGTATTGTTGTAAAAGGAATACATGATGTTGCTGTCCGTTTCTCTAAGTGCTGTAATCCAGTGCCTGGTGATGAGATTGTTGGATTTGTTACAAGAGGAAGAGGAATATCAATTCACAGAACAGATTGTGTTAATATTCTTAATTTCCCAGCTAATGAAAGAGCAAGGCTTATTGAAGCTGAGTGGGAGCAGACAGAGAATAAAGATGAGAAGTACAGTGCAGAGATTAATATATATGCAGGCAATAGAAAAGGACTTATTGTTGATATTTCACGTCTGTTTACGGAATCTAATATAGATGTAAGATTTATGAACAGCCGTGTTAATAAGAAACAGCTTGCAACAATCAATCTTGGATTTGTTGTATCTGGTAAGGAAGAACTTAACAGATTAATTGATAATTTAAGAAAGATTGACGGAGTGACAGATATAGAGAGAGCTACAGGCTGATATTTATAACCGCTGTCGTGCGAAGTTAAGATATTTTATATATTGCTTCGTACGACAGCATTTTTGACACAGGGATTGGAGATTATAATGTATAAAATAGATGTAAGAGTATTAGGAATGGTAGGAACGAATTGTTACCTGCTTTGTAATACAGACACTAAAGAGTGTGTGCTTATAGACCCTGCGGATAATGCTGGAAAGATAAGTGAGATGATAGAACAGTCGGGCTGTACGTTAAAGGGAATACTTTTAACACACGGACATTTTGACCATATTATGGCAGCAGATGAAGTGAGGGATAAATATAATGTCAAGGTGTATGCCTCAGCAGAGGAGAAGAATACATTAAGTACACCTCATATTAATCTAGGTGAGGCTTATGGAATGAACTTGTCTGTGAAGGCTGATATATGGCACAATGATGGTGATGTACTTAATCTTGCAGGCTTTGATATTAAGGCAATCCATACACCAGGACATACGGAGGGTGGAACGTGCTATTATATTGAGTCAATCGGCGTGTTATTCTCAGGTGATACACTTTTTTGTGAGTCAGTTGGTAGAACAGATTTCCCTGGTGGAAGTATGAGCGGCATTGTGCATTCAATTAAGGACAAGCTTATGGTGCTTCCAGATGATACCAAAGTGTATACAGGACACGGCGAGGGAACAAGCATAGGATATGAGAGGGTTCATAACCCGTTTATAGGTGCATAAGAAAGATGGATAATATGATATATATTAAAATTGATAACGATACATTTTATGATGATGCAATAGTTCTTGTGCGTTCATTTTACCCAAGAATGGAGGTGAAGGCATATAAGCAGGATACAGTTGTCACAGAAGATGATAAAGTGATTGATATAACAGTACCTGATATGACAGGGCTTAACAAGAGCGAAATGCACGATAAATTTAAGTCATATTTATATGACAGGCTCAGCCAGATGACAGGAAAGACACTTCCCTGGGGTTATCTTACAGGAGTGCGTCCAAGCAAGATTGCATATGTTATGCTTGAAGATGGCAAAGATGAGCAGACTATAAAGAAGCATTTTGTGGATAAGCATAAGGCGAGTGAGAAGAAAGCCAGCCTTGCAATAAATGTAGCAAAGAAAGAAATGGACATTCTTAATAAGATAGATTATAAGAATGGTTACAGCTTATATATTGGAATACCATTTTGTCCAAGTATATGCCTGTACTGCTCATTTTCATCATATGCACTTGATGCGTATAAGAATTATGTGGACGATTACCTTGATGCACTTATTAAGGAGATGACTTTTGTAGCCAGCACGATGAAAGACAGAAGACTTGATACAGTGTATTTTGGCGGTGGAACACCCACAACGCTTGGTGCAGCACAGCTTGACAGGCTCATAACGGCTTTAAATGAGCTTTTTGATATTGATGGCTGTCATGAATTTACGGTTGAAGCGGGACGTCCGGACAGCATAACAAGGGATAAGTTAAAGGTGTTAAAGGCACATAATGTTGGAAGAATATCTATTAATCCGCAGACGATGAACCAGCAGACACTTGACCTTATAGGAAGAAAGCACACTGTAGAGCAGATTAAAAATGTGTATTCTATGGCAAGGGAAGAAGGTTTTAATAATATTAATATGGATATTATTCTTGGTCTTGTCGGTGAAGATGTTGATGAGGTCGCCCATACGTTATCAGAGATTGAGGCGATGAAGCCTGAGAGCCTTACAGTACATTCTCTTGCAATAAAGAGAGCTGCGGCACTTAATATATGGAGAGATAAGTATAAGCAGTTATCTACCAAGAATACAGATGAGATAATAAGAATGACAGAGGACACAGCCAAAAGACTGTCAATGGAGCCTTATTATATGTATCGTCAGAAGAATATGGCAGGTAATTTTGAGAATGTCGGTTACTCAGTTGAGGGACTTGAATGTATATATAACATTCTTATTATGGAGGAAAAGCAGACAATAATTGCCTGTGGTGCAGGAGCTTCCAGCAAGGTAGTATTTCATAATGAAGCAGATGATAATCATTCGGTCAGAATTGAGAGAATAGAAAATGTAAAAGACGTTCGTAATTATATTCAAAGAATTGATGAAATGATTGATCGAAAGAAGAAATTCTTTGAGGAAAATAATTTCTAGAAATAATAGTTATTGAAATAACAATTTGAAAGGAATTATTATTTGGTAATAATTTCCTTAGGATAGATAGAATTAAATTATATTTAAAGGAATATAGTGTCCTGAAATCAGGATATACACTTATTATAAAAAAATAGAAATGAGGATAATATGAAGATAGCAGTTGCTTACAAGAATGGAAATGTTTTTGAACATTTCGGACATTCAAGACAATTTAAGATTTATGAAACAGATGGACAGAACATTGTTAAAGAAGAAGTTATAGAGAGTGAAGGCTCTGGACATTCAGCTATGGCAGGACTTCTTGCAGGTCTTGATATTAATGCTGTTATATGTGGTGGTATCGGTGGTGGTGCTGCCAATGCATTAGGCGAAGCAGGCATAGAAGTATATTCAGGTGTATCAGGCAATGCAGATGAAGCGCTAGAGGCATACCTTAATGGAGAATTAATATCAGAGGGTGTTAATTGCAGTCATCATTCACACGAAGAAGAACAGAACTGTGGAACAGCTGATACAGAAAATGAAAGCTGCGGCTGTGGCTGTGGTTGTGGAAGTGACACAGATGACGGAAGCTGCGGCTGTGGAAGTAATGAAACATCAGGCTGTGGCGGTTGTTCAGGTTGTGGTGGAGGAGCACCTTTATTTGATGGAGCTAATGTAGGCAAGGTGTGCAGAGTACACTACAGAGGAACATTTAACGATGGAACACAGTTCGATTCATCTTATGACAGAGGAGAACCTCTTGAATTCACCTGTGGTGCAGGTATGATGATACTTGGCTTTGATAAGGCTGTAGCTGATATGAATGTAGGAGATATAATAGATATACATTTAATGCCAGAAGAAGCTTATGGAGAGAAAAATCCAGATGCAATTATCACAGTTCCAATCAGCGAGCTTGCAGGTTCAGAAGAACTTAAGGTTGATGATATGGTATATCTTCAGAATGTATATGGACAGCCATTTCCAGCTAAGGTAACAGCATTAACAGAGAATGACATAACATTTGATGCTAACCACGAGATGGCAGGAAAAGAACTTAACTTTAAGATTGAGCTTGTAGAAGTTAAATAAGATTTTAATGAGTAGATTATTAACTTAATAAAATAGATAATAATAGATATTATGGTAGATTTTTAATAATCGGACTGGATAGATTATTTAAGAATAAATCTCCCTGTAACTTATATCCGGAAGCAAAGGCTTAGGAAAGATATAAGTTACAGGGAGATTTTATCAGCTTTAAGTATTATTATATATAAATGGTTTATTGTTCTAATCTATACTTGTGAAATGTTTAGAGCGTATTCATTAAAATATATTGACCTATTCTTAATATTAAATATTGAGAATTATTTTAATATGGAATTATTCTTCCTCATCAATTATTCGTCTTGCAACATATACACCACTTGCAGAAGCGTGTGATAATGAATGTGTAACGCCGCTTCCGTCACCGATTATGTAAAGACCTTTGTACTTGGTTTCAAGGTTGTTGTCAATCTCAACTTCCATATTGTAGAATTTGACCTCAACACCATATAAAAGAGTGTCATCATTGGCAGTACCTGGAGCAATCTTATCAAGAGCGTAAATCATCTCTATTATTCCATCAAGTATACGCTTAGGAAGAACAAGGCTTAAATCGCCGGGAGTAGCAGAAAGAGTAGGTCTTACAAGTCCTTCTTCAATTCTTTTATCTGTGCTTCGTCTGCCTCGTATAAGGTCACCGAATCTTTGGACAATTACACCGCCGCCAAGCATATTAGAAAGACGTGCAATACTTTCACCATATCCGTTGCTGTCCTTGAAAGGTTCAGAAAAGTGCTTTGCAACAAGCAGGGCAAAGTTAGTATTTTCAGTCTGTTTATCACTGCCTTCATAGCTGTGTCCATTAACAGTTACAATGCCGTTAGTATTCTCATTAACAACGATACCGTTAGGATTCATACAGAAGGTGCGGACTAAATCCTCAAACTTTTCAGTCCTGTATACAATCTTACTTTCGTATAATTCATCTGTAAGATGTGCAAATATAACAGCAGGAAGTTCAACTCTTACGCCGATGTCAACACGGTTTGATTTGGTTGGAATATCTAAGTCCTGGCAGACTTTTTCAATCCATTTGCTTCCGCTTCTTCCAACAGATACAACACATTTGTTGCAGTCCATATAGGTATCTTTGTAATATATCCGGTAATTATTATCGATTATTTCAATATTAGTAACAGGAGTATTAAAGTAGAAATCAATATGCTCCTTCATTTCATTGTACATATTTTCAAGGACAATATAATTAATATCAGTTCCAAGATGTCTTACAGAAGCATCAAGAAGCTTTAATTTGTTCTGCATACATAAAGTCTTGAATTTAGTACCGGCAGTTGAGTACATATGCGTATCCTCACCACCGTGGGAAGTATTGATGGTATCAACATATTTCATAAGGCCGATAGCTTCTTCCTTGCCGATATATTCGTAAAGAGTACCACCAAAGTCATTAGTAATGTTGTATTTGCCATCAGAAAATGCTCCGGCACCGCCAAAGCCATTCATAATGGCACAGGTTGGGCATTTGATACAGGATTTGATATTTTTTCCGTCAATTGGACATTTTCGTTTCTCCAAAGTATTGCCTTCTTCAAATACGGCAACCTTTAGATCAGGAGCTTTCTTCATAAGCTCATAAGCAGAGAATATTCCGCCCGGACCAGCACCTATAATTATTACATCATATTTCATAAAATATTCACCCCACAATCGTTAATCGTCCTAAGTATTATATTATAAAAGCAGGATTATTAACAAGCAAAACAATTAAGATATGAATATTAATCTTGAAAGTGTTGTAAATACAACATATTAATGCGGAATGAAGATGTTACAATCCAGACATACTAATAATCCACATACAGATAAGTGTAATTGTGGTCTTACAAGATATACAGGTAAGAGTGACTGTAAGCTTACAAGATAATAAAGCAGATTATAATATGATGCACATATAAGCATAACAGCCAGCTTATATATAAAGCTGATAAATTACCAGCAGATAGATTGAAAAATATAATAAAAATAATGGAGGAATTATATGAACAGGACAGAACAGATTAAAGGCTATCTTAAAAGACTTGGTGATGGTGAAAGTCTTGAGAATGTTAAGAAAGATTTTGTTAAGGAATTCAATGATGTCAATCCAATAGAGATTATGGAAGCGGAGCAGGCGTTGATAGCAGAGGGAACACCTATATCAGAGGTTTCAAAGCTGTGTGATGTTCACTCAGCATTATTTCACGGTGCGACTAAGGAAGAAAGAATAGCCAAGGCGGAAAATGAAATATCAGAGATGAAAAAGTACTATGATGACACAATGAAAGGTATGACTAAGAGTGCCATTGCAGATATGCGTAAAGACAGAGAAAGCATTTTTAATAAACTGGCTATGATAAGCGGCCACCCATTAAATACTTTTGTGAAAGAAAATAAGGCAATCCAGCAGGTTATTGATGATATTAAAGAAAATATTACAAGCGGACATATTGATATAAAGGCACTGAAAGAGAAGATATATAAGCTCAGGGAGTTATCTATTCATATGCCAAGAAAGGGATTTGTTATATCCGGTGCTTAATGTACGATATAAAATCAGCGGACCTTCGGCGGTTATGTGGACAGTTGATGATGAGATAAGAGATGAGCTGTCAGACATAGCAAAGCAGTTAAATTACGTGGACGGTAATAACAGTAGCAAAGCAGACAATAATAACAGTGCGGATAACAATAATGGTAAAAGTCTGGACGGTAAATTAATTGAAAGAATAGAAAATGTTATAAAGAGGGCAGAGGAGATGATATATAAGGAAGATAATAT
>ENA-OQDC01001449-OQDC01001449.1-human-gut-metagenome-genome-assembly--contig:-NODE-1449-length-11891-cov-8.309334_pt1 | contig 11891 bp, 10 predicted proteins | sample MGYA00242770_ERZ504601 | MGnify/ENA primary metagenome ERZ504601 (study PRJEB26092, sample SAMD00036305) | human gut metagenome | host: Homo sapiens | study: EMG produced TPA metagenomics assembly of...
TCAAAAGCTTTTCTCTTTGTCAAGAACTTTTTTATTTTCTTTTGCTGCTCGTGAGTTGCTCAATCGCTTCCCTCTGACAGCTCATTTATGTTATCACATCCGAACTTCTCTGTCAACCACTTTTTAATGATTCTTATAAGTTGTTATTAATTTCTCTTATGAATCATTCTATTGAACTACCTCTCGATCAGGGACTGTCCGTTTCCACGCCTTCCTCTTTATCAGAAGTTGTTCTATGATTTTCAGTGCCGTTCTCAGCGACGAAGATTATCCTATCATAGCGGCTTCTAATTGTCAATGTTTTTTATATATTTCATGCAATTCTGAATATTCTGAAAATTTTGGTTGTTTATCTGACTTTATTTTTATTTAACTGTTCTGGGTCTGCATAAATAAAAGCTGCTCATTTTCAGAACAGCCTTTATCATATACGGGTACTTCTTTAATTAAAAACATCTCATTAATAACAGATATTTTCTTCTATGCTTTCTGACTCTTTAATAGAATTTATAAACTCCAGCCAGTTGCAAGAAGCTGCGTCTTTACCATATTACTGTAAATTCCATTTTTCTTTTCCAGTTCGGCCGGACTTCCACTCTCTGCAACAACACCATCTTTCAGTACAACAATCTTATCTGCATCCGCTACTGTTCTCATCCTGTGGGCAATAATCATAACTGTCTTATCTTTAATCAGACGTGACAGCGATTCCTGGATCATCGTTTCGTTATCTGCATCCAATGATGCCGTGGCTTCATCCAGCAATATGATCGGTGCATTTTTCAGAAATGCTCTTGCAATAGAAATCCTCTGCCGCTCACCGCCTGAAAGTTCCGAACCATTCTCTCCGATCATTGTATTCCATCCGTCAGAAAGTTTTTCCGCAAATTCATCGCAATGTGCAAGTTTCGCTGCTGCAATCACTTCTTCATCTGTAGCATCCATCTTTCCGATTCTGATATTTTCCATAATTGTATTATTGAATAATGTAACATCCTGAAATACGATCGAATAAAGTGACATCAATGTCTCCGGGTCAACTTTTGAAATATCCATTCCACCTACTGTGATCTTTCCATGATCTACGTCCCAGAATCTTGACGCCAGACGTGAGACGGTTGTCTTTCCTCCACCGGACGGTCCGATCAGTGCAGTTACTTCCCCCTGCTTTGCCACAAATGAAACATCTTTCAATACAGTTTCTCCTGAATCATAAGAGAAACCAACGTTGGAAAATTCAATATCATATCCTTTACGATCCATTTTTTCTGAACCTTCCTGCACCTCATGCGACAGGATTTCATCCAGTCTTGCACTCTGTACTTCAGAAGATATGATTGCCGCAAGATTTTGAAGAGATACCTGCATTGGATCATAAATCCTGGATACAACCAGCAGAAACATAAAGAATGTAAGCACACTGATCTCCCCTTTTGCCAGCAGAGTTCCCCCAACCAGTGCAACCGTGGCAATTCCGAGCTTTAAGATCATCTGAGCACTTCCCACAAAAACTGCTGTTCCAAGTTCTGTAACAACAGCATGCTTCTCTACGGCTTTTATCTTCACATCCAGACCTCTCATATAATCATCCTCTGCATTATATGCATGAAGATCTCTTGCACTTTCCAGGCACTCCTGAATCCCGTCCGCACATGCCATTTTTAATTCCATCTGCTTCTGATTCAGACTTTTCTGAACTTTTCCCGAACAACCTACAATAAGAAATGAAACCGGAAGCACCCAAAGAGCTGCCAATGCCATTCTCCAGTTGAAAAAGAACATTCCCACTGCAACGATTGCTGTAGAAATGCATGCTCCCACCAGTTCCGGAATAAAATGAGAAGACGCAGTTTCCATCTGTGCACAATCCGCCATGATCGTACTCGTCAAATCTGACAGATCTTTTTTGCCAAAGAACGACAACGGAATCTTTCTCAGCTTTTCTGCAAGCGTGATTCTCCGCACACCACTTTCTACATAAGTTGATAAAAATGTTGCATTATATTGTATATAAGTTGTAATTGCGATCAGGGCAAGTGTCACGATAATGCCGGCAATATAAAATCCACCTTTTCCCTGAAGTGTTCCTTCCATATAATCTTTCACTATAAAATACAGCAGCGAAACCGGAATCATCAAAACCAGATCTGATACCGTAACTGACACAAAGGCTTTGAGCATATCCGATGCACCTTGCGGAGAAAGAGCATATTTATGCATCAGTTTTTCTTTTATTTTCATACTTATGCACCTACCTTCCAACAAACCGATTGATTGTACTCTTTCCACATATGTGCATAGAGTCCGTCTGCTTTTTCAAGTTCCTTATGCGTACCACTCTGGCAGATTTCTCCGTCTCTGAGTACAAAGATCCGGTCTGCATCAATGACCGATGAAAGTCTGTGGGCGATCATGATCACAGTTTTTCCCTGAGAAAGTCTGCTGAATGCAGCCTGCACCTTTGCCTCATTATCCGGATCTGCAAATGCTGTTGCTTCATCCAGGATCAGAATCGGAGCATTTTTGATCATCGCTCTTGCGATTGAAATCCGCTGAGCTTCTCCGCCTGACAGATACGTACCTTTTGAGCCGATCACTGTGTCAATCCCGTCCGGAAGTTTCGCTATGATATCCTCACATTGAGCATTCTTTAATGCCTTCACCACCTCTTCACGGGTGGCATTTTTCTTTCCCATGCGTACATTTTCGTAAATAGACATTTTCAGAAGCCGGCTGTCCTGAAATACAAATGATACCATATCCATCAGAGCTTTCTGGTGGATTTCCTTTACATTTGCTCCGCCAATCCTGATCTCACCCTGAGACGCATCTGCAAACCTTGCAACCAGTCTCGCCAGCGTTGTCTTTCCTCCACCGGATGGTCCGACAAAAGCGATATGCTCTCCCGGACGGATCTGAAGACTGATATCGTGCAGGGCATCTTTTTCTGCCCCGTCATACCGGAAAGATACATGTTCAAACTCGATAGAAACATCTTCGGGACTCTTTTCCTCTGCTGCCTGCGGCAATGGTTTTCTTTCTATAATATTGTCAATTCTTGCAAGTGCATCTTCCACAACCATTGTATTCTCACCTGCATACATCATCTTTGTCAATGTAACGGTAATGATCGGGGTGATAATAATATAGAATAACAGGTTTAATAAAAACTCAGGATCTGCAGTTCCGCTTTTCACTCCGCCCAGCAGATAAACCGCTGCGATCAGAATTGCGAAAACTGAATTAATTGCAACCGTATATCCCATCATTGGAAGTCTTAAATCTTTTGTATAGGAAATCGTCCATTTTTCATATTTTTTGATTGAATCCCTGAATCTTTTAAAAGAAAAGACCGACTGTCCAAATGTTTTTACAACCGGAATCCCTCTGACATATTCCACTGCCTCGCCGGACATTTCTTCCAGTGCATTCTGATATTCTTCCATTTTTTTCTTCATGTTCTCTCCCATCATGGCACCCATGACCAGGAAAGCTACAACAACCGGGATAAGACATAAAAGCCCCAGTTTCCAGTCAAAAACCAGCAGAAGTGCCGCCAGGCCGACCGGGGTTGCCGTTGCTACATATTTATCCGGCAACTGATGTGCAAGATAAGTTTCTGTCGCTGCACTGGACTCATTTACAATCTTTCGGATCTTTCCACTTCCCTCATCATCCATAAATCCAATCGGCAGAGATAAGATATGTCGCATCAGTCTTGACCTCATATTTGCCTGCACTCGGAATGCTGCCAAATGAGAACAGATCAATGCCCCGATATAGATCAGCATAGACAGGATTGCAAAACCGACTGCACTCCAGCCATAGGTAGACAGATTCTGTGCCGCATCATAATCCGGTGCAACCCGTAACACCTCTTTTATCAGCCGCCAGATAAAATAGAACGGAACAAGTGCCACAAAGGCACTGACAGCCGCAAGAACCCAGGACGCAACTGCCAGGTATTGAAAACTTCCGGCATACTCCATCAGCCGGCTGACCGGTGTCTGCTTTTTTTCTTTTTGTTTAGCCATTGCTAACCCTCCTTGACATTTTTATTATTAATTAGCCCTTTAGAACTTTTGTAAGTTCCAACTAACCAGCATCAAAAGGAAAACGCGATGAAATTTTCCTTTTCATTCATCGCGTTATCAGTCATTGATTGAACAGCATTCTCCGTAGATAATATTCCATCCGGCACTGTGATACTTTTCAAGCATTTCTATATATTCCCATGCTTCCTCTTCTGACATATCATGCCGGATCACTTCAAAAAAAGCTCTCAAAAAGTGCTTTATTCATTATGTGCATGAAATTCTTTGTCAGTGGCTTTCCATCCTTAAATCTCAGACCGATCGCCTCCATGAACTTATAAGTATAATCTGTCTCAAGTTCTACAAGATGTTCCACAAAATCCTGAAATCTTGTACCATAAGAGCTTTTCACCAGGATCTGAAATTCTTCCAGATGAGCGTACATATACTTCACAAGCTGCTTCATTCCGTCTTCCGCATAATCATCCAGACTCACTGCCTGCCGATCCGATTCTATCGCATGAAATTTTTCCTGAACTCCGATAAATATCCCTGTAAACTCTTTTGCCACCGGTTCTACGATTGCTGAAAAAAGTCCTTCTTTTCCACCATATCGGGAATAGATCGTTCCGGTCGTCGTTCCCGCCTCCGCAGCAATCGTCCGCAGTGATGCATCTACATAGCCTTTTTCAAGGAACTCTTTCTTTGCACATAATTCTACTTTTTCTGAAATACCTTCTACCTGCTTAGCCACTGACTCCTCCTAGCTTATAACAGTGTCATGTAACACTGTTATAAGTTTAAATCTTAATCTTTTTTCTGTCAATAGTTACCAATGTATCTCTTGCATTACTGATAGATTTTATCACTATCCCTCATTACATCTCAAGACTGATCTGATCTTTATGCACATTCTCCGGCATTTTCAAACTGGGAATTATAAAGATCTGCATAAAATCCACCCTTTGCAAGAAGTTCTTCATGATTTCCCTGCTCCACGATATCTCCGTCTTTCATAACAAGAATCAGATCCGCATCACGGATCGTAGACAGACGGTGTGCGATCACAAAGCTCGTTCTTCCCTTCATCAGATTATCCATCGCTTTCTGAATCAGTACTTCTGTTCTTGTATCGACAGAGCTTGTCGCCTCATCCAGGATCAGGATCTTTGGATCTGCAAGGATTGCACGTGCAATCGTCAGAAGCTGCTTCTGTCCCTGGGAAACGTTGCTTGCTTCTTCGTTCAGTTCCATATCATATCCACCTGGAAGTGTCTTTACAAATCGATGCACATGTGCTGCCTTTGCAGCCTGGATCACTTCTTCATCTGTAGCATCCAGTTTACCATAACGGATATTTTCACGGATGGAGCCATGGAACAGCCATGTATCCTGAAGCACCATTCCGAACATTTCTCTTAATTCACTGCGGTTGAAATCCCGGATATCGTGTCCATCTATTTTTATCGAACCATCATTTACATCATAAAATCTCATTAGCAGCTTGATCATTGTCGTCTTTCCTGCTCCGGTCGGACCAACGATCGCAATCTTCTGTCCTTCTTTTACTTTCGCAGAAAAATCATTGATGATGATCTTATCCGGGTTATATCCGAAATGAACATGGTCAAACTCTACATTTCCTTTCAGATTTTCTACGGACACAGGATGTTCCACTGTCTGATCTTCTTCTTTTTCTTCAAGAAATTCAAAAACCCTCTCGGATGCTGCTGCCGTAGACTGCAACATATTTGCTACCTGTGCCATCTGCTGGATCGGCTGGGTGAAATTACGGACATACTGAATAAATGACTGAATATCTCCGACCTCGATCACATTTTTGATCGTCAGGAATCCTCCAAGGACTGCCACACCTACATAACCAAGATTGCCGATAAACTGCATGACCGGCATCATCATTCCTGAGAAAAACTGAGATTTCCACGCAGAATCATAAAGCTTTCCGTTGGTCTCATTAAATTCTCTGATCACCGCTTCTTCTTTATTAAATGCCTTGATGATATTATGTCCGCTGTAGATTTCCTCTACCTGTCCGTTGACATTTCCAAGATATTCCTGCTGTCCTACGAAATATTTCTGTGAATGTTTCATTACAAATGACAACAGCAGCATGGACAATGGAAGAATCAGCAGTGCTACCAGTGTCATCAGCGGACTGATGGAAAGCATCATCACCAGCACACCGATGATGGTTGTGACCGATGTGATCAACTGAGTTGCACTCTGGTTCAGACTCTGTCCGAGAGTATCCACATCATTTGTCACTCTTGAAAGAACTTCTCCGACCGGTTTCGTATCGAAATAATTCATCGGCATCCGGTTGATCTTCTGTGAGATTTCTTTTCTTAATTTATAAGTTGTCTTCTGCGATACACCTGTCATCAGGAATCCCTGGATCAGGCTGCACGCTGCACTGATCAGATACAGACTCAATGCTGTCGCCAGAATCGTTCCGATTTTTCCAAAATCCATGCCTGATCCGCCTGAAACCTTACTGACAAGACCATTGAAGATTTCTGTTGTCGCCTTTCCGAGAATCTTGGTCCGGCAATATTAAAAATCGTTCCGCAAATTGCAAAGACTGCTACGAAAAAAATTCTGTATTTTAAATGAAGCCATATAGCGGATCAGCTTTTTCATTGTTCCTTTGAAATCTTTTGCCTTTTCGGTCGGTGCAACACCTCGCCCCATTCTACCTCTTCTAGCCATGGATCTTCTCCTCCTTTCCATCTGTCTGAACGGCAGATTCCAGTTCTGCCCTGGAAAGCTGGGACTCTGCGATTTCCCGATATACTTCACAATTTTTCAGCAGTTCTGCATGTGTACCTTTTCCGACAATCTTTCCATCATCCAGGACAAGGATCTGCTCTGCATGCAGAATGGTACTGATTCTCTGTGCTACGATCAAAACTGTACTTTCCCTCGTCTTCTCTGCAAGGGCATGACGCAATGTCACATCCGTCTTATAGTCAAGAGCCGAAAAACTGTCATCAAAAATAAATACCTGTGGATGCTTTGCAATCGCTCTTGCAATCGAAAGTCTCTGCTTCTGACCACCGGATACATTGGAACCGCCCTGAGCGATCGGACTTTCATAGCCTTCCGGTTTAGTCTCGATAAATTCTGTAGCCTGTGCGATCTCTGCCGCTTCTTTCATTTCCCCTTCTGTTCCATCCTGATTTCCGAACATGATATTAGAAGCAATATTTCCTGAGAACAGGACTCCTTTCTGCGGAACATATCCCAGCTTTTCTCTGAGATCATGCTGCTTTATGTCACGGATATCAATTCCATCCAGCGTGATCTTTCCTTCTGTCACATCATAAAACCGTGGGATCAAATTGACCAGTGTTGATTTTCCACTTCCTGTACTTCCAATAATCGCCGTGGTCTGTCCCGGCCGGGCTGTAAATGTGATATCCTGCAGCACATCTTCGTCTGCTCCCGGATATTTAAATGATACATGATCAAAGGAAAGAACTCCTTCTCCCTGCTCCGGCAGTACTTCCGGCCGTTCCGGATCACAGATGATCGTCTCACTCTTCAGCACTTCTTCCACACGGTCAGCCGCTACAGCCGCACGCGGAAGCATGATCGAGATCATGCAAAGCATCAGGAATCCCATGATGATCTGCATGGTATACTGAATAAATGCCATCATATCTCCCACCTGCATCTGACCATCGCTGATTCCATGTGCTCCGGTCCATACAATCAGAACAGAGACTCCGTTCATGACCAGCATCATTGCCGGCATCATAAATGTCATCGCACGATTGACAAAAAGATTCGTCTTTGTCAGTTCTACATTTGCGTCATCAAATCGTTTCTCTTCATGCTTTTCTGTACTAAATGCACGGATAACCGACAGTCCTGTCAGAATTTCTCTGGTCACAAGGTTCAGCTTATCCACAAGCTTCTGAAGCATCTTAAATTTCGGCATTGCCACAACAAAGAGTAATAATACCATGCATGCAATGATGATCACCGCAAGTCCGATGATCCAGGACATCGACACATTTGTCTTCATTACCTGGAATACTCCTCCGATCGCCAGGATTGGTGCATAAAGTACCATTCTCAAAAGCATAACAATCAACATCTGGATCTGCTGGATATCATTCGTACTCCTCGTAATCAGTGAGGCTGTTGAAAACTGGTTGAACTCATGATTGGAAAAGCCCACAACCTTATGGAATACTCTGCCTCTTAAGTCACGTCCTGCTGACGCACCTACTCTTGAAGCCAGGAATCCGACCAGTACACTTGCTGCCATTCCGAGGAATGCCAGTGCAATCATCATTCCCCCGGTCTTTGCAAGATATCCTGTCTGAATCTTTTCCATGTCCATGCCCAGATCCTGATAGACCGATTTGCAATAGCTGACCGCTGCCTGATCCAGAATCGTATCCGGAAGATCATCCATCTGTTCTCCCATCTTTTCCACCATGGCAGTTCTCTGTTCTCCCGGAAGCATCTTCATAATATCAAAGATGGTTGTATCCTCTGAAACTGTCCCATCCGGAAGACTCGACTTTAACTGAGACTCAACTTCTTTCGTCATATCACTGCCGGACTCAAAACCAGTCGTCATCATCATCGGGAGCTTCAGAATATCCTGAAGTTCCTTCATCTGTTCCTCATCCCCGGATACGGATTCTTTCAGGACATACGCATCTTTTTCATAAGATTCCGTATCTTCCTCATAAGCATCCATTACTTTCTGCCCGTCTTCTTCTGATACAAAAAGTAATAATTTATCCATCTCTTCCCGGGCGATCTGCTCCGGTATCTCATCTTCAATACCACCCTGCTGGATTCCAACATTGACAATGTTGGAAGTATATGCAGGTAAAGACAGATCACAGTAAGCCTGAACGAAGAGAATTAACATGATTGCTATCATCGCTTTCCAGTACGATGCAGCGTATTTGAATAAATTCTTCATTTTATCTGTTCCTTTCCTTTTCTACATTTTCACAAATCTGAAATAAAATTCTTCTCAGAAGCATTTTTTTCCTCTGGACTGATCCCTGTAAAAGCAATTTCATCCATCTTTTCTGCAATTGCTTTTACATGCTCAATACATGCCTGCCCTTTCTCTGTCAGATCCAGCCGCATCATTCTCTGATCTTTTTCATCAACATTCCTCACGATATATCCCGACTTCTCCATCTTCTGGATCATCGATGTGATCGAAGGTGCACTTACATTCAGCTTCTGTGCCAGTTCTTTCTGTGATATTCTTCCATCTCTGTGAAGCTGAAATAAAATCATTGACTGACTTTTATTCAGATCATATTCAGCATACATAGTCTGTGCCAGCTTTCCGATCTTATGGGCTGTCATCCCAAGAATCCCAAGTGTCGGCATCTCCTGTCCTTTACACGACATAAATACTCTCCTTCCATTAGTTAGTTAATTAACTAATGGAAAATATAGTATAATTCCACTTGTAAGTCAACCTTTAAACTTCTTATTTCACATTTTTTTAATACTTTTTGCACAATTTTTAGTTAATTACTTAAGCAAATCCAAAAACTAAGCCGCTACATAGAAAATTTCCCATGTAACGGCTTTTTGTCCCTTTATTCTACTTTCAATATTCTTTCTTCTCCAGTATTTTTATGCTGCATTGATACGAAACAGTCAGACCGATAACGAGTATCATCATTCCTGCTCCTAGCAGTTGTCCTGCACTCAGTGAAACAATTTTTTGAAATATCCCTGTAGGATTCACGCCCAGTCTTCCGCACATCTTTCCTGTCAACACTCCTGCTCCCCCAAGAACCAATACAATTACCGCTATAATAAGTCTTCCTTTTTCACCGTCAAATTTTAATCGTACCGGTATGTTCAATGCAATAAGAACGACTCCTGCCATCATCCCCCAGGACATTATCATTACCAATTTTTTCAGATCCGTTCCGTAATTTCCTATCATTGAAACTACGGTTGTTATTGTCAGACCAAGTAACCAGACTGCTGCATCCAGAGAAATGCTGAAAATATATTTTTCTCTGACATAATCCTTTTTCGTGACCGGCAACGAAAAAAGATACTGAAACCCATGATCCATTTCATCATATGCAAGCATATTTGCAACATAAATTGCCATCGTGACAGTAATATATATTCCAAAACACGCTGCACTTTCTTCCCGGTCTATCACTGAATTATTCAAGGCTCCAACCATTAAGGCTGCTCCTCCGATCATCACATAAATAATCCCTTTTCCCTGACTTTTTAAAAGTCCCCAATCTTTTAATAACAATCCCTTTTCTGTTCTCATACCGTTTCCCCCTGAATCATCATAACGATCACTTCATCCAGGCTGCCATTTTCAACTGCAACACCCGGATGATTTTCCATATAATATCTCTTTTCTTTGTCAGACAGGCATATCCATAACTTTCCTTTTTTCTTTTTTAATAAGTAAGATTTGTCCAGTTTTTTCCACTGCTCCTCCGTCACTTTAATCACTCCATAATCATTCAGGATCGTATCCATCGTTTCATGCAGGATGATCTTACCCTCGTGGATCATATAAATATCATCACACAGGCCTTCCAGATCTGAAGAAATATGGGAACTGATCGCTATACTGCTTCCATCCACTTCGGTCATATACTCCCGCAGCAGATCCAGTACCTGCTCCCGTGCTGTCACATCAAGACCTGCCGTCGGTTCGTCAAGTATCAGGAAAGGAGCCTGGTGTGACACTGCGATCAGTACATTCAGCTTTGCCTTCATTCCGGTAGAAAATTCTTTTAACTTCTTATCAAGTGGAAGGTTCAATTTTTTGCATGATCCGAGAAACTTTTCTTTTTCAAAAGATGGATATACATTGCTCAAAACCGGAACAATATCTTTAATTCTTAAATATTCATTGAATCCTGCATTTGTAAATGCTACTCCAATCTTCTCTTTATCCTCTCTCGTCAGTTGCTGTGGTTCTTTTCCAAAAAGTGTAATCCGACCGGAATCTCCCTTTACCAGTCCTAAAATTGCTTTAAAAAGCGTACTCTTTCCTGCTCCATTTGCCCCGACGATTCCTGTGATCTGTCCCGGTTCAACGCTCATGGTACAGTCCAATTCAAAATCATCATACCGCTTCCTGAAATTTTCTATTGATAACATAACTACTCCTCCATGATCAGCTCAAATAATTCCTTCAGTTCCTCATCTGTCATTCCGTTCCTTCTGCCTTTCATCACTGCAGCTTCGAGATCCGCTTCTACTTCTCTGCGACGTTCTTCCAGCATAAGTTCCTTATTCGAAGCTGTCACATACGTGCCTTTCCCATGCACGGTTCTCGTCATTCCTTCTTCTTCCAGGTTGTCATACGCCTTTTTCACCGTCAATGCACTGATCTTCAACTCTTTTGCCATCGCCCTTACAGATGGAAGAAGATCACTTTCCTTTAATTCACCGGAAATGACCTGTGCTTTGATCTGCTCCATGATCTGCTCGTAGATCGGCACCATAGATGAATGGTTAATTATAATCTTCATGACCTGCCTCCTTTATGTAAACAGTATATAACAGTGTTAAACTGTTGTCAACTGTTATATACTGTTCATATAAATAAAAAATGCAGAAACTGTCTTTTTTACAATTTCTGCACATTTAATCATCATATGATGTCGGGGGCAAAAGCCCCCGACTTTGATGCCTACGGATTGCTCCGTGCTACGCACTCTCACAATCCTACCCAATATTCGCATATCGTGGGATTATCATCCCACTTTTATGCTCATATCGGGGCGGGTTCTAAGGTCTTTCACCCACCTATGAGCAAGCTCATGTGGGCTTAGACCTTTTGACCCTGGCATC
>ENA-OQDC01001450-OQDC01001450.1-human-gut-metagenome-genome-assembly--contig:-NODE-1450-length-11883-cov-3.628615_pt1 | contig 11883 bp, 10 predicted proteins | sample MGYA00242770_ERZ504601 | MGnify/ENA primary metagenome ERZ504601 (study PRJEB26092, sample SAMD00036305) | human gut metagenome | host: Homo sapiens | study: EMG produced TPA metagenomics assembly of...
ACCTTTCTCCCAGAAAAATTCCCATGATTTTCTTCTTCTTTGGCAGTAAGTGTTTTCATATTCCGTTTCAATTGGTTACTGCAAAGAACTAAAAATTTTTTAGTTGATAAACTAAATTTTTTATAGTTAAATATAACTAAAGAGTATAGTTTTTCATAGCGGCTTCCTATGAAAAGATAGCGGAAACCTCTGATTAAGAAGGAGAAAAGGAACCATCTACATTTCTCATTCTTCTTAGGATTTGGAATATGATGACCTTAAAATTGAGGAGGAAGATGCTTACGATGTCCGGGAGCATCAAACTTTGCAGATTTCTTACCGCGTATTTTTTCGCATGGCCAGGAGGGATCTCCTTCTTATGTGGTGGCTTAGGTGCATGACGATGCACCGCACAAGAACTTCCGCCCAAACACAAAAGCAGACCAAACAGGGCAATCAACAATTTTGTTTTCATAACTTTCAATGGTTTTTACAAAGTTAGAAAAAAAAGCACAGACATATTCCCCTGCAAACTCCCCAAATTGCAGAAAATAAAAGCACTCTCAACTCTTTTAAAACGCAAGTTCATTCAACCTAAAACGCAAGGCCGTTTGAATCAAAACGCAAGTACATTCGAGCCCAAACGCAAGTGCGTTTGAACTAAAACACAAGTGCATTTGAACCAAGACGCAAGTGCGTTTTTTCACAAAGATACGCAAGTGCAAAAAGATGTGAAATCAGCAAGCAGAAGCGTGTGGAAAAGCCTTAAAGCAAAGACCTCAAGCAACAACAAGGGAGAATGGAAGAAAAAAACCATACTTACCTGATTTACAAATATTAAGCCCTCAAATAAGTATAAACCAACAGCAGAAAGCTTGACGGGTTGACGGGTTGTCACCGTTTTTTCTAACTTTCTATATACAGGTGTGGAATAACTCTTAAGAGTTGTTCCACACCCCGCGTATATATACTTTATAAAAATGCCTGCCAACCCCGACAACCCGTCAAGCACACGGCCGAAAAACGGACAATAAAAAAACCTCCTTCACTTCATCTTTCCAGAAGCAAAGGAGGTTTTCAAAATTCCGTATTCATTTAGAACGGCAGGTCGTCTTTCTCGTCTGTCATGGAGAAGTCGGCCGGAGCTGCATTTACCGGAGGGAATGGAGCTTCTACCGGAGGCATCTGAGGAGTGGCTCCCACACGTTCCACCTTCCATGCACGGATACTGTTGAACCAGCGTCCTTGCCATTCGCGGGCATCAATATCGAACGATACGTTCAGTTCCTCGCCCACCTGAATATTAAACTGTTTGATTTTGTCGTCACCAAAGACATCAAAGCACATGCGACGCGGATACTGGTCGTGTGTTTCGATGACATATTCTTGTACCTTCCATTCGTTGCCGTTCCGCGATGTACCGCCTTTCGGTTCCAGAACCGCAATCACTCTTCCTGCTAATTCCATAAATAGTATTTTTAAATTCGGTGACGAAATTACGACTTTCCATAGAAGAAAACTAATTTTTAAGACCTTTTTTGTGGGGTGTATGCAATCTTTTCGTAACTTTGGCAATTGGTTTAGAGCATCCGTAGATGCATTTAATAATAAAAACAGAACAAAAACAAATATAAAAACAGCTATGAAGTTTATCGTTTCAAGTACTGCTTTATTCAGTCATTTGCAGGCTATCAGCCGAGTAATCAACTCAAGAAATTCATTACCTATTCTGGACTGTTTCCTCTTCGAACTGAGAGACGGTACACTCTTTATGACTGCTTCGGACAATGACACTACGCTGTCTACTTCCATCGAAGTGAACGAATCGGACAGCGACGGCCGTTTTGCCGTTTCTTCCAAGACATTGCTGGAAGCATTGAAAGAGATTCCTGAACAGCCGCTGAGTTTCCACATCGAACCCAGCAACATGGAAATCACCGTGGAATACCTGAATGGAAAATACAGTCTGATGGGACAGAATGCCGACGAATACCCGCAGGCACAGGCATTGGGTAGCAATGCCGTACAGGTGACCATGGGAGCAGAAATCTTGATGAACGGCGTGAACCGCAGCATTTTTGCGACAGCCGACGACGAACTTCGTCCGGTGATGAACGGTATTTATTTCGACATCAGCACGGAAGACATTACACTGGTTGCTTCCGACGGTCATAAGCTGGTACGTTGCAAGACTTATGCCGCACGAGGAGCTGAGAAAGCTGCTTTCATCCTTCCAAAGAAGCCGGCCAACTTGCTGAAGAACCTGCTGCCGAAAGAACAGGGCGACGTACAGATTGGTTTTGACGACCGCAATGCCATGTTCACCCTCGAAAACTACCAGATGATCTGCCGTCTGATTGAAGGACGTTATCCGAACTATAACTCTGTCATTCCGCAGAACAACCCGCACCGTGCCATCATTGACCGTGCGCTCTTCATCAGTGCCCTGCGCCGTGTGTCTGTGTTCTCTTCACAGTCAAGCAGTCTGATCAAGCTGAGCTTGTCGGAAAACCAGATGAAGATTTCTGCACAGGACATCGACTTCTCTACTTCGGCCGAAGAAACCATCGCTTGCCAGTATGGCGGCAACCCGATGAGCATCGGTTTCAAGTCGTCGTTCCTGATTGACATCCTGAACAACATTTCTGCACAGAACATCATCATCGAACTGGCCGACCCGTCACGCGCTGGTGTCATCGTGCCTGAAGAACAGGAGGAAGACGAAGACCTGCTGATGCTGCTGATGCCGATGATGCTGAACGACTAATCATTTTTTGTTACACACAAACTCATGAAACTGAACTTGAAAAATCCGCTCGTGTTCTTCGACCTGGAGACCACGGGCACCAACATTAATACAGACCGTATTGTAGAAATCTGCTACTTGAAGGTTTATCCTAACGGTAACGAAGAGGCCAAGACCTTGCGCATCAACCCGGAAATGCACATCCCGGAGGCATCGACTGCCATTCATGGCATTCACGACGAGGATGTGGCCGACTGCCCTACTTTCAAGGAAGTGGCAAAGGACATTGCCCGCGACATTGAAGGGGCCGACATTGCCGGTTTTAACTCCAATCGCTTCGACGTGCCGGTACTGGTAGAGGAATTTCTCCGTGCTGGTATCGACATCGACCTGACCAAGCGGAAGTTTGTCGACGTGCAGGTGATTTACCACAAACTGGAACAGCGCACGCTTTCGGCTGCCTACAAGTTCTACTGCGGAAAGAACCTGGAAGACGCGCACACGGCAGAAGCCGATACACGGGCTACCTACGAGGTGCTGAAGGCACAGCTCGACCATTATCCTGATGTGCTCCAGAACGACATCAACTACCTGTCGGAATATTCCAGCTACAGCAAGAACGTGGACTTTGCCGGAAGAATCGTGTATGACGACAACGGCGTGGAAGTGTTCAACTTCGGAAAATACAAAGGTATTCCGGTATCGGAAGTGCTCAAGAAAGATCTGGGCTACTATGGCTGGATTATGAACGGAGACTTCACGCTGAACACGAAGAATGTATTGACAAAAATCCGCCTGCGCGAAACGGGGCTGGTCAAGTAAACGGAAGGTAGCATGAATACACTACAAGGCAAAAAAATTGTACTGGGTATCACGGGTAGCATTGCGGCCTACAAGGCGGCCGTGCTGACACGCGGACTGATTAAAAAAGGCGCAGAGGTGCAGATTGTCATCACGCCGGCAGGAAAGGAGTTCATCACTCCCATCACGCTTTCGGCGCTGACCAGCAAGCCGGTCATCAGCGAGTTCTTCTCACAGCGTGACGGCACATGGCACAGCCACGTGGACTTGGGATTGTGGGCCGACGCCATGATCATTGCCCCGGCTACGGCTGCTACCATCGGAAAGATGGCACACGGGGTAGCCGACAACATGCTGGTGACGACTTACCTGTCGATGAAGGCTCCGGTGTTTGTGGCTCCGGCCATGGACCTGGATATGTTTGCTCATCCTTCTACCCAGCATAACCTCGACATTCTGCGCAGCTATGGTAACCATATTATCGAACCGGCTTCGGGCGAGCTGGCCAGCCATCTGGTAGGAAAAGGACGCATGGAAGAGCCTGAGAAATCATCGAAGTGCTGGAATCGTTCTTTGCCCGTCAGCAAGACCTGGCCGGACGGAAAATCGTCATTACCGCAGGTCCTACTTATGAGAAAATTGACCCGGTGCGCTTTATCGGCAATTACTCTTCCGGAAAGATGGGTTATGCCCTGGCCGAAGCGTGTGCTTCACGCGGAGCGGAAGTGGTATTGGTGAGCGGTCCGGTTACCCTGCAGACGGTTCATCCGAACATTCAGCGCATAGACGTGGAGAGTGCGGCTGAAATGCACCGCGCAGCTGCCGATGCCTTCAAGGATGCGGACGCAGGAATCTTGTGTGCGGCCGTAGCGGACTTCACACCGGAGCAGGTGGCCGACCAGAAAATCAAACGGGAAAAGGACGACCTGGTGCTGCGGTTGAAACCGACTTGCGACATTGCCGCTTCCTTAGGAAAGGAAAAACGTCCGGACCAGCTGTTAGTGGGTTTTGCATTGGAGACTTGCGATGAGGTAAGCCACGCCCAGGATAAGCTGGCACGCAAGAACTTTGACTTCATCGTGCTGAACTCGCTGAATGACAAAGGAGCCGGTTTCCGTTGCGACACCAACAAGATTACGATTATAGACCGCGCTGAAGCTGTTTCCTACCCGTTAAAGCGCAAGCAGGAAGTGGCCGAAGACATTGTGGATAAACTTTCCAGTCTGTTTCATTCCTAAACCGTTATGCTACAGTCTATCTTTATACAGAACTATGCCCTGATTGATAAGCTGGACATTGACTTTACATCCGGCTTTTCGGTGATTACCGGTGAGACCGGCGCCGGAAAGTCTATTATCTTAGGGGCCATCGGACTCCTGTTGGGACAGCGTGCCGACGTGAAATCCATCAAGAAGGGAGCTTCCAAGTGCATCGTGGAGGCGACTTTCCGGATTGCCAACTACGGCATGGAACCGTTCTTTCAGGAGAATGACATCGAATTCGAACCGGACGAATGTATCCTTCGTCGTGAAGTGTCGGCCAACGGGAAGAGCCGTGCTTTCATCAACGATACGCCGGCTTCGCTGGCACAGATGAAAATGCTGGGCGAAAAACTGATTGACGTGCACAGCCAGCACCAGAACCTGCTGCTGAACAAAGAAGGGTTCCAGTTGAACATTCTGGACATCCTGGCACAAGACGAGCAGGCATTGTCGGCCTATCAGTCGGTATACCTTTCCTATAAGAAGGTGGCAAAGGAACTGGATGACTTCATTGCACAGGCTGAAAAGAGTCGTCAGGATGAAGATTATATCCGCTTTCAACTGGAACAGTTGGAAGAAGCCGGACTAAAAGACGGAGAGCAGACGGAACTGGAACAGGAAGCGGAAACTCTGAGCCATGCCGAGGACATCAAGGCCGGACTCTATAAAGCCAGCCAGCTGATTAACGGCGAGGAAGGCGGTACGGTTTCACTGACCAAGGAGTGCATGCAGACTCTTCAGAGCCTGACACAGGTATATGCGCCGGCTAAGGAATGGATGGAACGGCTGAACAGCTGCTACATTGAACTGAAAGATATTTCCCGCGAAATCGGCAATGCGGAGGAAGAAGTGGAATTCAATCCGTCACGTCTGGATTTTGTCAACGAACGGTTGAACCTGATTTATTCCTTGCAGCAGAAACACCGCGTGCAGTCGGTAGAAGAACTGATTGAACTAACGGAAAACTATCGAAGCCAGTTGAATGCCATCACTTCTTTCGACGACCGGATTGCAGAGCTGGAGGGAGAAAAGAAGAAATTGTATGCCGAGGTGCTACGTCAGGCCGAAAAGCTGACCGCACTTCGTACACAGTCGGCACGGCACATTGAATCGCAGATGGAATCCCTGCTCATTCCACTGGGTATGCCTAACGTGCGTTTTGCCGTGGAACTGACTCCCAGAAAGGAACCCGACAGCAAAGGGATGGACAGCGTGACGTTCCTGTTCTCGGCCAACAAGAACGGAACTTTGCAGAACGTGGCTTCCATCGCTTCGGGAGGTGAAATTGCCCGCGTCATGCTTTCACTCAAGGCCATGATTGCCGGAGCCGTCAAACTGCCGACCATCATCTTCGATGAAATTGATACCGGTGTGTCAGGTTCCATCGCAGAGAAAATGGCACTGATCATGCAGGACATGGGACGCCAGAACCGCCAGGTTATCAGCATCACCCACCTGCCCCAGATTGCCGCACGCGGAATTGCGCACTACAAGGTGTACAAGGAAGATACCGACACCGGGACCAACAGTCATATCTGCCGCCTGACGGATGAAGAGCGGGTGCAGGAGATTGCCCACATGCTCAGCGGTGCCACCCTGACAGAGGCTGCCGTACAGAACGCCCGTGCTCTGTTAGGCTTTAAACAATAACAAGAAACAAACAAGACCATGATAGAAAAGAACGAAAAGATTTTCGGCGTACGCGCCGTTATCGAGGCTATCCAGGCCGGAAAAGAAATTGACAAGGTATTAATCAAGAAAGACATCCAGAGCGACTTGTCGAAGGAGCTTTTCGCCGTGTTGAAAGATACGTTCATCCCCGTGCAGCGTGTACCGGTGGAACGCATCAACCGCATCACCAAGAAGAACCATCAGGGAGTGGTGGCCTTTATCTCGCCCATCACTTACCAGCGTACGGAAGACATCGTGCCTTTCTTGTTCGAGCAGGGCAAGAACCCGCTGCTCATCTTGCTGGACGGCCTGACCGATGTGCGCAACTTCGGAGCCATTGCCCGTACGTGTGAATGTGCCGGTGTGGATGCCATCATCATTCCGTCAAAAAACAGCGTCAGTGTCAATGCGGATGCCATCAAGACTTCTGCCGGAGCCTTGCATACCATCCCGGTGTGCCGCGAGAACAACCTGACGAATACCATCAAGTTCTTAAAAGACAGCGGATTCAAGATTGTAGCAGCGACAGAAAAAGGTGACTACGACTACACCAAGGCCGATTATCAGGGCCCGACATGTATCATCATGGGTGCGGAAGATACCGGTGTGCCCTACGACCACCTGGCACTTTGCGATGAATGGATCAAGATTCCGTTGTTCGGCAACATCGAGTCACTGAACGTGTCCGTGGCAGCAGGTATTCTCATTTATGAAGCCGTGAAACAAAGAGGATTCGGAGAAGAATAAAACAATAAAACATACATACTACCATGAAAATAGGAAAAATTACCCTCGTGCTGACATGCTGTGGGATGGCTTTTCAGACCGGAATGGCTCAGGAACTTCCCAAATGGGCCAACAAAGCCAGAAAAGCTGTGTTCTCTGTCATCACGTACAATAAGGAGAATCAGATTCTCAATACCGGAAACGGATTCTACATTGATGAAAACGGTACGGCCGTATCCGATTATACGCTGTTTAAAGGGGCCGAACGTGCCGTAGTCGTAACTGCCGATGGAAAGGAACTTCCGGTGGAATACATTCTGGGAGCCAACGATATGTACGACGTAGTGAAGTTCAAGACAGCAGCCGATAAGAAGACCGTAGCCTTGCAGCCGGCATCCCGTCCGGGAGCAGTAAGCGAAACGGTATATGTACTTCCCTACTCTACACAGAAAGCGGCTTCGGGTACACACGGCACCATTTCCAAAATCGATACCATCAGCAACAACTCTTTCTATTATACCCTGGACATGAAAACGGGAGAAAAGACCGTAAGCTGTCCGGTAATGAATGCAGAAGGAGAAGTTGTGGCACTGGTACAGAAGAACAGTGACAAGGAAAGCACATCAAGCTATGCCATCGGAATAGGCTATGCTAAGAGCCTGTCTATCACCGCTCTTTCTGCCAACGATTTTACACTGAATACCATCGGTATCAAGAAAGGATTGCCGGAAGACGAGTCTCAGGCACTGGTATACCTGTACATGTCTTCTTCCAGCCTGCCTACAGAAGAATACCTGAACCTGCTGAATGAGTTTATCCAGCAGTATCCGAAAAACAGTGAAGGTTATTCCCGCCGTGCTCTTTGTTACATGGGATACGGTGACGATGCACACTATGCACTGGCAGAAAAAGACTTGCAAACCATGGTGGAAGTGAACGAAAACAAGGGAGATGCTTACTATAACCTCTCCAAACTGTTGTATAACTATGTACTGAGCTTGCAGGGAGCCAAACCGTATGGCGACTGGACCATGGAACGGGCACTGAAGGAAATCAATACGGCTTTGGAGAACGACAAGCAGGGACTGTACTATCAGCTGCAGGGAGACATTTATTTTGCCATGCAGAAATATCCGGAAGCATTTGCCAGCTACGAAGAAGTAAACCGTTCACCGTTAGCCTCTGCTGCTTCTTTCTATGCCGCAGCCAAGACCAAAGAGCTGATTGAAGGTGCTTCAAAGAAGGAAGCCATTGCCCTGATGGACAGTGCCGTGGCGAAATACAATCCTCCCTACGGAAAAGAAGCAGCTCCTTATCTGTACGAACGTGCCCGCATGAAAGCGGAAGACAAGCAGTTCCGCGAAGCAGTGGTAGACTACAATCTGTTCCACGATGCCATGATGGGCCAGGTATCGTCTGACTTCTATCTTATTCGTGAACAGACGGAAATGCAATGCCGCATGTTCCAACAGGCCATCAATGACATCAACAAAGCCATTGAAATGGAGCCGAAGAACGCAGAATACTGGGTAGAAAAAGGAAGCGTTCATTTGCGGGTAAACCAGCCGGAAGAAACGGTAAAAGCCTTGAACAAAGCCATTGAGCTGGATGCGAAAAACGCTGCCGCCTATCGTATGCTGGGTTACTGCCAGGTACAGCAGGGAAAGAAGAAGGAAGGTATGGCCAACCTGGAAAAAGCAGTAGACTGGGTGACACCGTAGCCAAGAACCTGATTGAGAAATATAAAAAATTAACTGACTGATATGCAGAACAGAGTCTGTCACCTTTTCGGCATCCGCTACCCCATCATTCAAGGTGGAATGGTATGGTGTAGCGGATGGAGACTGGCCTCAGCCGTGAGCAACGCCGGTGGATTGGGGTTATTGGGGGCTGGTTCCATGCACCCGGAAACCCTGCGTGAGCACATCCGCAAGTGTAAGGCGGCTACCGATCAGCCTTTCGGAGTCAATGTGCCGCTGATGTATCCGGAGATTGAAACCCTTATGGAAATCATTCAGGAAGAAGGCGTGAAAATCGTGTTTACGTCTGCCGGAAATCCCAAGACATGGACTTCCAAGCTACAACAAGCGGGCATCAAGGTGGCTCACGTGGTATCTTCCAGCCGTTTCGCCATGAAATGTGAAGAAGCCGGAGTAGATGCCATTGTGGCAGAAGGCTTGAAGCAGGCGGACACAACGGACGAGAGGAAACTACGACTTTCTGTCTGATTCCGGCCGTCAGAAAAGGTGTGCAGTGTGCCTCTATTGCGGCAGGAGGAATTGTATCGGGCGAAGGCATCTTGGCCGCCGAAGCGTTAAGCGCAGAAGGGGTACAGATGGGTACCCGATTTGCCTTGACGGAAGAAAGTTCGGCACATTTCAATTTCAAGGACCGCTGCCTGCGATTGAATGAAGGAGATACCCTCCTGACACTCAAGCAGCTTTCTCCTACCCGTCTGATTAAAAATGATTTCTACAAGCTCATTGAAGAAGCGGAACAGAAAGGAGCCTCAGCAGACGAACTGAAGGCTTTGTTGGGAAAAGGCCGGGCCAAGAAGGGAATCTTCGAAGGCGACCTCTACGAAGGAGAACTGGAAATAGGACAAGCCGCTTCACAACTTCGCCAGTTGCAGACGGTGGATGAGGTGATGAAAGAGCTGATAGAGGACTACCGGACAGCACTTCGCCAGATGCAGGACAGACAGGGCTGGTAAATCTTTTGCATGCTAAGCACCGTAAGCTCTTACTTACAGACTTCAAGCTCAATAAATATCCTTTAAAATAAAAAGGCAAATGAAGATGACAGTGTAAAATCATCTTCATTTGCCTTTTTTATATGGGTTTCTGTATCTGATTTCATTTCTCATATTCCCTGAGAAACACTTGAACACAGATTCTACCCGGAAATGAAACACAGATGTTCTTTCCTCACAGAAAAGAATCTGTGTCCACCAGAATCAGCTTTTTTATTTATTGCGTTTCAGGAACAAAGAATTCGTAATGGTAGCGGGCAGTTCCTCCTGATAGTGGGTTACCATAATCAGGGTTTTATCCTTCCGCGCACAGAATGCCTCGATGACATCCTTCACCAGCCGGCGGTTACGCATGTCAAGTCCGTGCAACGGTTCGTCCAGAATCAGGAGTTCCGGGTCTTTGACAAACGCACGGGCCAGCAATACCATACGCTGCTCTCCGCTGGAGAGTTGCAGAAAACTACGGTCTTTCAGGTCGGCAATGCCGAAAATATCCATCCACCACACGCACGTATCCACATCTTTTTCCTGTGTCTTACGGTACAGTCCGATAGAATCATGTAATCCGCTGGCCACAATGTCAATGGCCGGCAGATTCTTCAGATAAGCGCGATGCATTTCGGGACTCACATAACCGATGTGCTTCTTGATTTCCCAGATACTCTCGCCGCTGCCCCGTTTGCGACCGAACAAAGAAATATCGCAGGCATAGCTTTGCGGATTGTCGGCGCAGATCAGACTCAGCAAGGTAGACTTCCCAGCTCCGTTTTCGCCACTGAGCGCCCACTTTTCGCCGCATTTCACCGTCCAGTCGAGTTCTTTCAGAATCACCCGTTCTCCGTAACGGATGCTTACTTTGTTCAAGTCTACGATATGCTCCGTATGGAACAGGTTATCGGCATACGGCAAGTCCAGTATCCGCTGCCGTTTCTCGTCAGACAACACATGAGCAGGGTCTGGTTCACGGTGTGCCAAGTACTCCTGCAAGGTGATTTTCGACCCGCAATGACGGTCTTCCACCGGTATCACATGTGTTATAAATGTCGGGATGTCGTCTGTCTTCGACAAAACCAAAATCACCTGCAGGTTGGTCATTTCAGTCAGTTTTCCCAGCAATGTGTGCAGCAGTCCCCGAGTCCGCGCATCCAGTCCGATGAAAGGATTGTCCATAATCAGCATCCTCGGTCCACTCAACAAAGTCTTGGTCAACTGAAATTTGCGGAGCTCTCCGCTCGACAGCAGAATTATATGTTTGCTGAGCATTTCCTCAATGCCAAACAAATCGTACAGCGCTTTCCGCAGTTGTTCGTCCTTGCAGGGAGGAAGCAAATCGGCTACGATAGGCGTATCATCCAGGTCCTGCGAATTCCAGCGCTGCTGGTAATAATAGTTCCCGTCGGCATCCCCGTACGAGTCACGGAAGGTGATGTATTTGATGTTGTCACAAGCCATCTTCGATTCCGAAGGCGAGAAGTCGTATTTCACCTCATTCATCAGCAACGGATAGCGTCCGGTAATGGTGTCTACCAGCAGACTCTTTCCGCCGCCGTTCGGTCCTACGATGGCCACATGTTCTCCTGCCACAATCTGCAAGTTCACAGGCTCTTTCATCCGGTACAACGGATGACGAGTCACTCCGTTCTCAATTGTAATTACATTCTGCATTGTCTTTCTCTATTTTTATTTTGTTTCTTTAAATAGTCGTTCTCTTGGTTCACTGATGCACAATCATGGCCGTACGAGGCGCTACCACCAGTTCGTTGCCGGTCAGCGTACCCAGTCCTAACACATTGTCTATGCGTCCGTCACGACAGGCTATCCAGTAACGTCCCTCAGGTACGTCAATCTGCACGGGTTCCGTACGGGCATTGAGCACCACAATCGTATTCAGCCATGAATCACCCGCCGGACTTCCCTTGATACGGAAAGCCACCACGTTGCTTGCC
>ENA-OQDC01001452-OQDC01001452.1-human-gut-metagenome-genome-assembly--contig:-NODE-1452-length-11866-cov-2.280007_pt1 | contig 11866 bp, 14 predicted proteins | sample MGYA00242770_ERZ504601 | MGnify/ENA primary metagenome ERZ504601 (study PRJEB26092, sample SAMD00036305) | human gut metagenome | host: Homo sapiens | study: EMG produced TPA metagenomics assembly of...
GTTATCTGCCTCAATTGGCGTATTCCCTTTGATACATACTACTTCTTGAATAATTTTATTATTTTTTCCAACAAACTGAACTTTCACGCCATTGTCATCCGACATTCTGTCAACTTCAACTTGTAATCTGATAATATCCTTATTCTGCGGAAAATATTCTATTATTGCTCTTGCACACGCATCGCGGTCAATAATCTCATATTTATCATCATAATCGGTGAATTTATCCCTGTCTGAATATGGTTTTGGATTATGTTCATAGTTAATATCACACCATAAAGGTTTCATTATTGAATATTTATTATCTTTTGTCAGCTTGCTTATCCATATATCTTCCTTATTACAGCTATAGGTTATCCACACATTTTTATCAAAATTTCCATTATATGAACATATTCCACGCATATATTGTGCACCAAGATTCTTAATATTACCCTGATATTTATAAGGAGGTATCTCTGGAATAAGTGCTTTCATATTATAATATTCCCTGCCGTCGTTACTTTCCATAACTGCTAAAGGCCATCTGTGAGAACCATCCGTTGTTGGATTATAACATATAATATAATTTCCATCAGGTGTCTTTTGTCCCCATACTTTAGCAGTATTAGTTATAAGAGAGGGTATTTTCTCATCTATAAGAACATTCCCCTCTTTATCAAACAGATACCCCTCACCTTTCTTGCAAAGCCCTACTATATTGCCATAGGCATCTTCATAAAGGGAAACAGCCCTGCCGTGTGTCTTATATGATTTATCATACATCTCCTCCTCATACCACTGCTCAAGTATAAGCTTCTTAGTAAGCAGCTCATCACAGGCTTTAACGAATTCTTTATCCGAAGAATGAACATAATATGGAATATCAAGCTGTTCATTACTGCCCTCTGGTGAATAAAATATTGTGTTGTCCCCATTAAATCCACCAGCCTCATTATATTTAATAATATACATATCTGACAATGTGTAATCTTTATACACTTCTCTTACAAGACGTGCTGCACCATAACCATTATTAGGGGCTCTGTGGCTGTCTGGTGAGAAGCCATAAAATGTTGTTGCAATAAGCTTTCCATTGGAAGCCTTATAAAAACACATTCTAAAATGCACTATTGCCGGTGCTTTCTTAGGAAGAAGTTCTTTATCAGGTCCTGTATATCCATCTGTGTCCGCTAACATATATGGAAAAAGTACCTTTTCCTTATCCCATACACAGCCGTCTTTAGATGTTGTATACACGATTTCATCAGGTGCACCGTGCTCATCACGCTTACCGCTTATATATGAAAGCACAAGCCTGTTATTAAAAGCAGTAAGCATAGGTGCGTGGTTATATGTATAATCTCCATCCGTGCGGCAGCTCCTCCTTATCTGATATGTATACACACCAGCCTTATGTTCCAATCCGCCATCTTGTCGTGTCATATCAATCTCAGGCACATCATTACAATTAATTACATGTTTATCATCCATAGTCTTCTCCCTTTCTTAGCACATTTTATTACTTCCCTTAATGTTACCTCACCCATTAAAATACTCTTTTACAAGCTTAATTACAACGACTGACAACAAAAATACGGCAATAAGATTAAGTATAGTCATAAGTCCATTAAATGTCTCTGCTATGCTCCACATATGTCCAAGATTAACAGCCATTCCAACTATTGCAGCATATATATAAAGAAACATAAATGGGTTATATGCAGACTTAAGTCCACATATAACCCATTATATATAACCTTATTGCATAACAATATAATTCTTAATTATGTTATCTGGCATTTTGCTATTTATACTGCTATTTATGATAACTTCGTTCCACAATTAGAGCAGAACTTAGCACCATTCGCAGGTGTCCCACAATTAGGACAGAACTTGTATGTACCCGCTGATTCTAAACTACTATTCATATCAACATTCTTCATCATCTGCTGTCCAATTGCCATACCCATCTGTACGCTCATCATATCACCAGCAATGTTATTGCCACCCTTGCCGATATTATCTGCCATAGCCACCTGGCTGTACTTTCCCATATCTGCTACCATAGACTGTGAAGCTGCCTTATTCTGCATCTTCTGTATCTCTTCTGGATAAGAGAAGCTTGCTATATTAAAATCTGTAATCTCAATTCCAAGCTTGCTCATCTGCATATCAAGGTCGTCTTTAATTCCTGATGAAATATCAAAAGCATTAGCCTGAAGGTTGAACATATCCTTGCCTTCCTTAGTTATCCACTTCATAAGAAGCTGATCTAACACTGCTACAACTCTTTCCTTAACATCATTAACAACATACATCTGCTTAACGCCTGCAACTTTATCAATCAAGCATACATAATCAGTTACCTTAAATGCAAAATTACCAAATGCTCTTATTGGCATACCTCCTGGAAGGTTAGCTGCTGGAATAGCTATAGGATTCTTAGTTCCCCAGTTGACATTAAATTCCTTAGTATTAACAAAGAGAACTTCCGCTCTCATACCACTGTTAAAACCGAATTTAAAGCCTTTAGTGTTGAAAGAAATGAATAATCTGTGATTCTATATCGAATTCACCTTCATCCTTAAATATTCCTTCTATCTTGCCATTGTAAAGAAATATTGCATCCTGTCCGGACGGATTATAAGACGGCTGCCTTTCTTAATCTCTTTATTAGTCCACTTCCAGAATATACAATCGTCCTTGTATTCTTCCCATTCTACAACATTAGATAACTGACTCTTAAATAAACCCATGGTGTCCTCCAATTATCAATTAATTCTATTCAATTCCCATCTGTGCCTTAAGTGCAGCAAGTTCATCATCAACTGCAGTATTAACTGGCTCAGCATCATACTTAGCTGCAAGATTATCAATATTAGAATCCTCTGCTGATGCATTAAGTTCAGCCATAGCATTAGCTTCATCAAGCATCTTGTTAGCCTTAGCTTCCATCTTATTGAAAGCATCCATACTATTGCTTGCACCCACAACACTTGAACCAACCTTGTTAATTCTTTCCTGTGCCTTAGCTGCCTTTACTGTAGCCTTAATAGCAGTTCTTCTTGCTTCAAGTGAAGATATATCCTTAACAAGCTTATCGTGCATCTGACGCATCTTAGCTGCATTATCTGCTGCCACATTGTAAGCCTGTGTTAAAGCTGCCTGTGTTGTTGCAAGCTGCTGCTTCTTCTCAAGGAATGATCTGGCATCTGATTCATTACCAGCCTTTAATGCTTTCTCTGCATATGCCTGCATCTTGTTAATCTGCTCTGTGCACTCATCAAGTTCTCTCTTAGCTCTTGTCTCCTCTGCCATAACAGATGCTGTCTCAGCCTTAACCTTGCCAAGATCACTTTCAAGATTTCTCATATACTGGTCAATCATCTTCTCTGGATCTTCACACTTATCAAGAAGTGCATTAATATTAGCGCTCATAATGTCCTTAAATCTTGTTAAAATACCCATAAAATCCTCCCATATATCAAATCAATATTATATGATTCCTTATATTTAGAACCAATAAGGTAATTATACTATATAGATAATTAAAAGTCACGTTAATTTATCAATACTTGTCAGAAATCTTTATAAAATATTATCAAATTTTTCGTTCTTTTCTTAACTTCCTTCTTGTCTTCTTTGACATTTCCCTTACCAGACGATAATACATCTGCCTTGTTAGTATAATCATCTATAAGGCTTTCTATTATATTTTTCTTCATATATACATCAAAGCTTAAAAGTCCCACAAGGCTGAATAACTGAAGAAAATCCTTATCCTCCTCATTTTCCACATCTAAGAATGCTTCCTTGGCAACCTGCGTTCTTTCAACAACATCTTTAGAAAGGCTTGCTATCTGTGCCTTTTCCATATTGTATATTTCACTATATATATATTCCAGATCTGGAAGTTCTTCTTTATTAAAGAATTTGTCTGTCAATGGATTTAAAAGCTTCTGAATATCGCTTATAGATAGAATATTCTTAAGATAATATATAAAAGTAAGAACATATATATGCTCTTTAGAATATTTTTTCTTTACCGGCGGTGGAAGCAGGTCATTCTTAGTATAATTGTTAATCATAGTCTTAGTAAGAATTTTATCATCCTCATACCTTTTGACATCTGATAAATGTTCGTCCATAAATGTTGTGACCTGATCCATATATAAATCTATATTAGGCACATCTCCCGGTTTAATATAATTAAGCTTCGCAAGTCTTTGTAATAAAGAATTAACGAATTCCTGATTATCTTTGTTCATAATACTCCACTCCTAACCAATAATAACTTAGACAGCCACATACTTCCTATGATATATCACAACCCGTCTGTAATTATCTAAATATAAAATATATCAAGTACAAAATGATGTCTCTGTATACAAAAACATCACTTTACATTTTTAATACTTGTATCATATTATATAGTATTAAAAACCATATATCAAGAGGGAGATTATCCATCTTATAGTAATAACTCGTTCTTATAGTAATAACTTATTCCTGGAATCATAATTTATAATAATAATCTTATCAGCATCTTTACTGCTTATCTGATAATATACCAAGTCTTTCAAATACCCTGTCATATCCATCATTGCCATAATTAAGCGAACGGTTGACCCTGCTTATTGTAGCTGTTGAAGCACCTGTCATTTTCCGCTATCTCAAGATATGTCTTCTGTTCTCTTAACATTTTGGCTACCTCAAATCTCTGAGCTAAAGATAAAAGTTCAATTAATTGTGCATACATCCTCTAAAAAAAATCATAGCACTCTTTAACATCATTAAGACTTAATATAGCCTCAAATAATTGCTCAACTTCTTTTGATTTTAACTTATCGTTCATATTAACCCTCAACTTTTGCTAATCTGCATTTATAATATATTGTACAGTTTAACACAGTAAAGTCCTACAGTAAATACATTTTATTAATTTTACTGTCTTTTTCCTATATATGACTCATATAATTCTGTATTACTGTTCACAATCAGCTCCTTCGGGAAACCTACTTCCTCAATCACCTTATAAGCCCTGTCAAAATCACATATTGACTCTTTAATATGGGCATCACTTCCAATAGATATACATACGCCGGCTTCTTTGCAAAGCTTAAGCATTGTAACATCATTATCATATGCTCCCTGTCTTGGTCCTGTAGGTGATAATGATGTATTGTTAAGTTCTAATAAGACGTGCTTTTCCCCCGCTGCCCTTACAAGCTGTTCATAATCAACCGGGTATCTTGAATCATCAGGGTGTCCTATTATATTAACATATGGATTATCCATAGCATTTATTAAAGCTTTAGTATTCTGTTCAATGCTTCCTGGCTTAATACACGGAATGTGAAGGCTTGCTATAACTACATCACAGCCCTTAAGTCCATACTCTGATAAGTCTATTCTGCCGTCATAATCCATAATATTAACTTCACAGCCCATATATATATTAACGCCATATTTCTTTCTTGGAATTATTCCCATATTAGAAAAATATAATACACCTGCACTTCCCGGCATCTTAGGTGCGTGGTCTGTTATTGCAAGATGTGTAACCCCATGTCCTGCAGCATATACTGCCATCTCGTCTATTGTATTATATGCGTGTCCGCTTGCAATTGTATGCGTATGTGTATCTAATGTAAATCTCATATTAATCCTCGTTTCTACTCCGAACGCAATGCAACTACCGGGTCTTTCTTTGCTGCAAGTCGTGCCGGTATAAGTCCTGCAATAAGCGTAAGAAGCATACTTATTATAACAAGAATAACTCCACCTGCAACAGGAAGCTGTGCAACATTGGCAATCGATGTAACATTTTTAATAATTGCATTAGCTGGCACACATAAAATAAGTGTGACAATTATACCAAGTGCACCTGCAACAAAGCCTTCAATAAGTGTCTCTGCGTTAAATATTCTTGAAATATCCTTCTTTGATGCTCCTATACTTCTAAGTATGCCAATCTCCTTAGTTCTTTCAAGAACTGAAATGTAAGTGATAATTCCTATCATTATTGAAGATACGATAAGTGATATTCCAACAAATGCTATTAATACATATGAAATAGCATTAATTATAACTGTTACTGATGACATTATTATTCCTACATAGTCTGTGTAGTTGATAACATTTTCATCCTTTGCCATCTTTCTGCTGGCTTGTATTATAATCTGATATTATGTTCTGAATATGCTCCTTAGAGTCAAAATCTGATGGATATATATTAATTCCTGACGGATCGTCCAAATCAGTTATTCCAAGCTTGCTTTTATTAGTTTCCAGTGTCGCATCAGTTGTCTGTGCCTTAACTGACTGCGAGAACATATCAAGTATCTGCTCATCTGTCATAGTCGATAAGAACATTCTTGTCTGTGCCTGCTCATCTGATGGAAGACTCTCAAGATATGCCTGCACATCATCCATTGTTATAGGTGTATCTTTATTATTATCAAATGGAACACCTGTGAATATATCTGTATCCTCATCTGCAAGCTGTGCCTTAGCTATAGCACTGTCATTAACACCATTGATAATATATTCTGTAAGTTCCTTTGTATAACCAATTCCACGGCTTAAAGATGTACTTACTGCTTCTTCTGAAGGTTTAATAATTCCTGCAATCTTTATATCTGTTCCGTTGTTGACAACATTTTTCATAAATATATCATTATCAGACTTATCTTCCCAGATTTCCTTACTTTCATTATACGAATATACATCAGTTGGAAGTATAAGCTTAATGTTGTATTTAATATCTCGTCAAATGTGTAAGTTGTTTTCATCATTATCAAGAGTATAGTTCTTTCCTGACATCATAGCCTTAATCATCTCTGTAATCTCGTCAGGGTCTTTAAGTCCTATTGAATACAAAGTATAATCATCAATTTCATTGTTCTCATTTAACAACAAGCACAACCTCGTTATAGCTTTCCGGCCAGTGTCCGGCAAGTACAGTATACTGCGACTCAAGTATCTCTTTATTATCAAATAACTGTGACCATACGCTTGAATTAGAGTACATGCTCATTCCACTCATACTGCTCTGTGAAGAACCGCCATACATCGCATCAAACATTGTATTAGGGTTAAGCTGTGTTACCTTATCAGATGTATCTGACTTATATATATTAACTGGAATATCATAAGTATATTCTATGGCACTCGCATAATCCTTTATATCGCTTCCACCATTCTCTATATAATGCTTGAATTCCTTAAGGTTGTTGCTCTGAACCTCTGCAACCATAGTATTCATCATATCAGACATTATATTGTTGCTATATATTTTATCCATATCCTCGTGTGTTTCACCACTGCCGCCATTATCTGTCATACTTGAAACCATACTACTTATATCTACAGTTTCTGACTGTAACTGGATTGGATAACTTGATAATGTATCCCTCTGCACCCTGTCAATATATAACTGGATACCATTTGATATTGATAAAATGAGTGCTATACCGATAATTCCTATGCTTCCTGCAAAGGCTGTAAGAATTGTTCTTGTCTTTTTCGTCATCAGATTGTTAAAACTTAAAGATAATGCTGTAAAAAATGACATTGAGGTCTTTGGCTTTTTCTTTCTTTGAGTCTTTGAGACAGATATACTTGTTCCCTGACCTGACACGCCTGAATTATATGCTGAACCATTGGCTGTTGCTGTGCCTGACTTATCTGTTCCCTCTGCTATGTCATTTTTTAAGCTGTTCCTCTGTATATGGATCTGAGTCATCAACAATAGTTCCGTCAAGAAGCCTTACAATTCTTGTTGAATATTTCATAGCAAGTTCCGGGTTATGCGTAACCATAATTATAAGCCTGTCTTTGGAAATCTCCTTAAGAAGCTCCATAATCTGTACACTTGTCTCTGTATCAAGTGCACCTGTCGGTTCATCTGCAAGAAGAATATCAGGATTATTGACAAGTGCTCTCGCTATGGCTACTCTCTGCATTTGTCCACCTGACATCTGGTTAGGCTTCTTATGAATCTGTTCACCAAGTCCTACCTTCTCAAGTGCCTCAACTGCTCTTTTCCTTCTCTCTGCCTTTGATACACCTGATAATGTAAGTGCAAGCTCTACATTAGAAAGAACTGTCTGGTGTGGTATAAGATTATAGCTCTGGAATACAAAACCAATTGAATTATTCCTGTACGCATCCCAATCCCTGTCCTTATAATCTTTAGTAGACACACCATTAATTCTTAAATCACCACTTGTATACTTATCAAGTCCTCCGATAATATTAAGCATAGTTGTCTTACCACAGCCCGACTGACCGAGTATTGATACAAATTCGCAGTCCCTGAACCTTAAGTTAATGCCCTTTAAAGCTGCAACCTTTGTATCACCGGTTTCATAATCTTTCTTAATATTAATTAATTCAAGCATATAATTCCTCTTTCTTTCTATAATTTAGTATACCACGATAAAACTCTCATCATCTCATTACCATTAATTTGATATGCTAATTAATAATAACACCCGTTGTGGCTGCTTGCAATTTATGTGGACACATTTTATACTATATTAAGATTTTGGTGTTATAGCTAAAAAATATTAATAATACGATATCAGGTATAAAATGTCTGACAGTTGTTCTTGCCTGCACGATAAGACTTTTGACTTTCAGCCACTCCTGACATCAAATTTATAGAATCAGAAAGGATATAAACTTGCAGTTGAAACATTTTAATGCAGTAACTAAATACATAGCGTTGGCACTCATTGTCTGCCTGACTTTCATATCCGTTACATCACCTGTATATTCACTTGCTGATACCAAGACAGAATATGATGATAATAACAAAGAACTTGAACGCTTAAGAAATGAGCAGTCGCAGCTCTCAAGTGAACTTAACGACCTTAATTCAGAGCTTGATAATGCTGGTGAAAAGCTGAACTCTATTAATGACAGAATTGCTGATACACAGGAACAGATTGACAGCCTTAATGAAGACATAAGCAATATGGAGATTGAGAAACAACACCAGTTCGATACTATGAAGCTTCGTATACAATATATGTACGAGAACAGCGACTATAGTTTTCTTGATGTATTGCTTTCTTCTTCAAGTATGGCTGATTTATTGCAAAGAAACGAATATGTTTCTCGCATTTCCCAATATGACCGCAAAATGCTTGAAGAATTAAGTTCTCTTATTGCTGTGCTTAACCAGAACCAGCTAAGTCTACAGACTAATATGACAGAACTTGTGTCTTTAAAAGAGCAGTCAATAGCTGAGTCTAATAATATTAAAAGGCTTATAGCTTCAAAGCAGTCAAAAATAGATACTAACTCTGAAAATATTGCCAAAGCTGAAGCCCTTGCATTAGAATACGAGGAACGTATCCGTCAGGAAGAAATCCAAAGACAGCTTGAAGAAATCAAAAAAATGACCCCATCAGTTGATGAAGTCATTAATAATACACCTATAGCATATGATACAAGCGACCTTGCAATGGTATCCGCTATGATAGAATGTGAAGCTGCCAACCAGCCTTATGAGGGCAAGCTTGCCGTTGGAAGCGTTATCGTAAATCGTGTAAACAGTCCTAAATTTGGCAACACAATCCAATCCGTACTCTACGCCCCTTCCCAGTTCAGCCCTGTCGCAAGTGGACGTTTCGCAATTGTCCTTGCCAGAGGTGCTAACGCTGAATGTACCAGAGCCGCTAATGAGGTTCTTAATGGTCATATAACAATCGCCGCTCTGTACTTTCACGTCTACGACAGCACTGTCGATAAAGGCGGCACAATAATAGGCGACCATGTCTTCTATTAGCTAACCATCTCCTGCCAAAAAGGCACCCCTGTAAGGTGTCAGGCTGCATTAAATCAACATAAGCTTGTCTTTGCTGCTTATGTTGATTTAATCTAATTGTCTGTCCTGTCTAGCCTATCCACTCACCAAACTTATTAAGCCCTTCCGAACTCCCCGAAAGATACAATATATCCCCATTTCTAAACACATACTCTGGATTTACAACCTGCATAACTTCCCCATTATTCTCAATTGCAATTATATTAACATTAAATTTCTTACGCATATTAATATCCACAACTGTTTTCCCCTCAAGCCTGTCAGGAAGCATAACCTTAGATATATTAATTTTCTCACTAAGCTGAATGACATCTATAACCTGCGAAGCTATAAGACGGTTAGCAAGTCTTTCTGCCATATCCTTCTCAGGATATACAACTTCTGCCCCAAGCTTAGCCAATATTTCTCCGTGTTCAAGACCTCTTGCTTTCGCTATAACCTTTTTTATTCCCATACTGACAAGATTAAGCGTTGTAAGAATTGACGTATCAATATGTTCACCTATACACACAACTGCAACATCACAATTCTGTATTCCAATTTCTTTTAATGTATCAGAGCTGAGATTGTCTGCCACAAATGCACAGTCTGTATACTGCCGCATCTCTTTTACCCTTTTTTTCATCCTTATCAACTGCGATGACCTCATGCCCTGACTGTGCCAGCATCATTGCCAGCGCTTCTCCAAAACGCCCCAGCCCGATGACTCCATATGCTGTTTCTACTTTCTTTTTCATTTTTTGAATTCTCCCTTTTTATTATCCTATTGAAACTTCTTCTGAATACCTTGCTCTTGGTTCTGTACGGTTCACCCACATGGAAATTAAAGTAAATGCTCCGACTCTTCCTGTAAACATGACAAGAATGATCACCGCCTTTCCTGCCACACTGAGCGCCGGTGTGATACCGGTAGAAAGACCTACCGTTCCAAACGCAGAAACTACTTCAAACAACAGCTGCATAAAACTATATTCCGGTTCGAGTACACACATAAAGAACGTTGCAACACATACCACTGTTCCCGAAAGTATCGTAATCATAAATGCCTTTGAAATATTCTGCTCTGATATATTTCTATGGAACGCATGCACTGTTCCTTTCGTACATGTTCCTCTTATTTTCTGGAACATGATAAAAAATGTACTCGTCTTGATACCTCCACCGGTAGATCCCGGAGAGGCACCAATAAACATCAGGATACACAGTACAAACAGGCCGGCATCCGTAAACTGCCCAATCGGATAGGTGGAAAATCCGGCGGTTCTCGCCGAAACGCTCTGGAAGAACGCCCCCAGCCATGTTACATTCTCTGTCAGTTTAAGTGTCAGTGTTCCGACAACAAGCAAAACCAAACTGGTAACGATCACCACCTTGGAGTGCAGAGTAAGCTTCTTGAAACACTTTTGTTTTCCTATATCCAGAATAACAAGAAATCCCAATCCGCCAAAAATGATCAGTGTACATGTGGTCAGATTCAAAAGGACATCATCCTGATAAGGCGTCAGGTTTCTAAGTCCTCCCAAAATGTCAAACCCCGAGTTATTAAAGGCTGCAATAGAATGGAAAATACTAATTCCGATCGCATGCACGGTACTGTAATCCCGGCTGAAAACCAGAAAGCTTAAGAGCGCACCTCCCGCTTCAAAGCACAAGGTCATTAATAATACAGATTTTACTAATTTTACAATTCCCTTATAGCTTTCAATATTCAGCGCCTCTTTTACCATCATTCTGCTTTTAATTCCAACTCGTTTTCTTGCCACAAGCATCAGGCCCACGCCCAGAGAAGTCACTCCCAGTCCGCCGACCTGTATCAAAGCTGCAACAACGCCCTGACCAAAGGCAGTAAAATGATCCGCCGTATCAATCGCGATCAGCCCTGTCACGCACACTGCACTTGTAGAGGTAAACAGTGCATCGATCAGAGTGACCTCTGCACCATCCTTTACCGATATGGGAAGAAGCAGCACAAGCATCCCTAACAGAATCACTGCCGCAAATCCTGCCACGATCATTCTGCCGGGCGGCTGATTTCTCAAAAACATA
>ENA-OQDC01001453-OQDC01001453.1-human-gut-metagenome-genome-assembly--contig:-NODE-1453-length-11852-cov-11.327420_pt1 | contig 11852 bp, 12 predicted proteins | sample MGYA00242770_ERZ504601 | MGnify/ENA primary metagenome ERZ504601 (study PRJEB26092, sample SAMD00036305) | human gut metagenome | host: Homo sapiens | study: EMG produced TPA metagenomics assembly of...
GCTCTGTCTCCTCAGGCAGAGTCTCATTTACAATCTTCAACAGTCTTCATGAACCTCAAAACCATCACATACTCATCTTTACGTTCTTCCATTCTGTCACCTGATTTCCTTTCTCATTACTGCCAATTTATCCATATTACAGTTTTTCACAAATAACGCACGGATGGCATTCAATACCGCAATGATCATAACTCCTACATCTGCGAAAATTGCCATCCACATAATTTGCAATACCAATGGCACCCAGGATCAGGCAGATAACTTTGATACCTATAGCAAAATAGATGTTTTCATATACAATGCGAATGACATTTACGTGCGATCTTAATTGCTTTGGAGATCTTCAGCGGGTCATCATCCATAAGCACAATATCTGCTGCCTCGATCGCTGCATCGGAGCCAAGGGCACCCATGGCAATACCGATGTCTGCTCTGGACAATACCGGGGCATCATTGATACCGTCACCTACAAATGCCAGTTTTTCTTTTGGCTGATTTTTTTATCCAGAAGTTCTTCCACCTTTGTTACCTTATCAGCGGGAAGAAGTTCACTGTAAACTTCATCAATTCCCAGCTCTGAGGCAACCTGATCTGCAACCCGTCTGGAGTCGCCGGTAAGCATAACAGTTCTGGAAATGCCGGCCTTCTTCAGTTCTGTAATGGCCTCTTTTGCATGAGGCTTGATAATATCAGAGATCAGGATATGTCCTGCATATCTGCCATCTACAGCCATGTGTACCACGGTTCCTACGTGATGACATTCCTGATAGGCAACACCAAGCTTCTTCATCAGTTTTGCATTTCCCGCTGCTACAGAGACACTATCCACTTTGGCGATCACACCGTTTCCGCTGATCTCTTCAATATCTGCAACACGGTTTCTGTCAACAGGTTTGCCATATGCTTTCTGCAGACTCTTGCTGATGGGATGGGAAGAAGAACACTCTGCAAGTGCTGCATACTCTAACAATTTCTCATCAGACATTTCATTGTGGTGAATACCACTTACCTCGAATACACCCTGGGTCATGGTACCTGTTTTATCAAATACCACATATTTGGTCTGTGCCAGTGTTTCCAGATAGTTGGAGCCTTTGACAAGCACTCCCTGGTTGCTGGCACCGCCGATTCCTGCAAAAAAGCTTAACGGAATACTGATCACCAGTGCACATGGACAGCTGATTACCAAGAAGGTAAGTGCTCTGTAGATCCAGTCACCCCACATTGCAGGTTTTCCCATGATCAGCAATGCGATTGGCGGGAGCAGAGCAAGGGCAAGGGCACCGTAGCACACAGCAGGAGTATAATATTTTGCAAATTTGGAAATAAAGTTCTCGGATTTTGACTTTCTGGAGCTGGAATTCTCTACAAGCTCCAGGATTTTAGATACTGTGGACTCACCAAATTCCTTTGTTGTGCGGATTTTCAATAAACCGGTCATGTTGATACAGCCACTGATCACTTCATCTCCTACCTTTGCATTTCTTGGAAGACTTTCCCCTGTCAATGCACTGGTGTTTAATGTGGAAGTACCTTCTGTGATCACACCATCAATGGGTACTTTCTCTCCCGGCTGTACAACAATAATAGTTCCGATCGCTACCTCGTCCGGATCCACCTGTTCCAGCTGGCCGTTATTTTCTACATTTGCATAGTCAGGACGGATATCCATCAGTTCACTGATATTTCTGCGGCTCTTTCCTACTGCATAACTCTGGAAAAGCTCTCCGATCTGATAGAAAAGCATAACTGCTGTGCCCTCTGTATAATCTCCCAGAAGGATGGCACCTATGGTAGCCACTGCCATCAGGAAATTTTCGTCAAAGACCTGCTTATTTTTAATCCCTTTGAATGCTTTCTTCAGAATATCATATCCGATGATCAGATAAGGGATCATGAAAAGACCAAACCGCAGATAACCCTCAACCGGAAGCTGGGAAAAAACAACCAACAGAATAAGGGATATGATAATTCTTACCAGCATTTTTTTCTGCTTCTTATTCATCTCAATACCTCTTTTCTTATTACAATTTATAACTGTTCCATAGTCAGGCGGATAAAATCATCCGCTTTACTGCTTGCCTATAACCGAATCCAATCAGTAAAAAAACAGGGGCTGCCGGCAAAAAGTTTATCCACCGGCAGATATGGCGGTAAATTATTCTTTATGCAGCAGTCCCTGAAATACTTTTATTAAAGGAAGATCTCGCAGTCGTCTTCTACTTTCTTGCAGTTCTTTAATACGTCTTTCATAACTGCTTTCGGATCCTGTCCGTCTTCGAATTCAACGATCATCTTCAGCATCATGAAGTTAACAGTTGCATCTTTAACACCGGCTGTATTCTTAGCAGCCTCCTCCATTTTATTAGCACAGTTTGCGCAGTCTACGTCGATTTTATAAGTTTTCTTCATAATATTTTCCCTTTCCGCTCATCTCTCTTATATTAACATATGAGCACTTGTTCATTTGTTTGATTTTATTATAGCATTATTTTTTCTTCTGTCAATAGTTTTGAGGAGATTTCTTTACGGAAATAAAAAGTTATGTTATAATCCATGTTATTATAGTTTAACGTATTGCTTTAATGTTAAAAAAAACAGGATATTATTATCCGGCAGGTATCAAAATCATAAAAAGAAATATGATACTCTTTGACAGAACATAACTGCCTGTACTGTTTGCGTACAGCAGTTCACAGCAGCAATATCGGAAATAAAAAAGGAAGGAGTATCAATATGGCGATACATGAATCAGGAGAAGATTATCTCGAAGCGATCCTTATGATCAAAAAAAGAAACGGTAATGTCCGCTCTATCGACATTGCACATGAACTGTCTTTTTCAAAACCGAGTGTCAGCGTTGCAATGAAGAATTTGAAAGCCAGTAATTACATTACGATTGATGAGAACGGATTTATCAATCTGACGGAAACAGGGCAGGAAATTGCAGATAAGATTTATGAAAGACATACCTTTCTGACCGGATGGCTGACTTCTATCGGAGTTGACCCGAAGGTTGCTGCCGAGGATGCCTGTAAGATGGAGCATGCGATCAGTGCAGAGAGTTTTGCTGCCATTAAGAAGTCTATTGCAGGCACGCATGAAAATTAAATAAAAACATAATAAAAACCATATTCCGGATTTTCAGAGACTAAACATCTGTTGCTTTATCATGAAATTCCGGATATGGTTTTTTATAGTTGGCTTTATGCTTCCTCTTCTTTTGGAAGAAGATTTCTCATACTTCTTAAACTGATAGTCAGTGTTGACATGTTATGAAGCAGTGCGGATGTTGTAGGCATAATGATACCTGTAACTCCAAGTGCGATCAGACCGCCGTTTATACCGATAATAGCTCTGTAATTATTGTGGATACGCTTCATCAGCGCTGTACTCAGTCTCTTTAACGTAACAATCTCATGGAGATTATCAGCAGAAATTGTAACATCTGCGATCTCACGTGCAATAGCTGCGCCATCACTGATAGCAATTCCTACATTTGCAGAAGAAAGTGCCAGAGAATCATTGATCCCATCGCCGATCATAATAACTTTATGACCCAGTTCTTTTTCTTTCTCCACGAAAGATGCCTTATCTTCCGGCAAAACTTCAGAATAATATTCATCTACTCCTACACGTTTCGCAATAGCTGCTGCTGTACGTTCACTGTCACCGGTCATCATTACGACTTTTGTAATGCCGGCTTCTTTTAATTCACGTACTGCATCTGCAGCCTCTTCACGAAGCGGATCTTCTACACAGATAACTGCTGCAAGTTTTCCTTCGATTGCAAGATACAGGTGAGAACATTCTAATGGCAGGTGTTCAAATCTGTTTTCCATTCCTTCCAGAATTACACACTTTTCATCTTCCATTACGAAATGCCAGCTTCCGATCACAGCCTTTTTGCCTTCAATAGTTGTAGAAATACCATGAGCTACGATATATTCTACTTTTGAGTGCATTTCCTCATGAACAAGATGTTTCTGTTTGGCTGCATTGACAACTGCTCTTGCCATGGAATGAGGAAAATGTTCCTCCATACATGCTGCAATACGCAGAAGCTCATCTGCACTCAGCTCTTCACTGAAAGATACCACATCTGAAACTACAGGCTTTGCTTTTGTAAGTGTGCCCGTCTTATCAAATACAATAGTTGTGGCATCAGCCATTGCTTCCATATATTTACCGCCCTTTACAGTAATACTGTGAGTACTTGCCTCACGTATAGCAGATAATACGGAAACAGGCATGGCAAGCTTCAGTGCACAGGAGAAATCTACCATAAGTACCGCAAGGGTTTTGGTCATATTTCTGGTAAGCAGATAAGTTATCCCTGTACCTGCAAGAGTGTATGGTACAAGTCTGTCTGCAAGATGTTCTGCATTACTTTCCACAGAGGATTTCAGCTTCTCAGAATCCTCGATCATGTTGACAATCTTCTCATAGCGGCTGGAACCTGCTGCTTCTTTAACCTTAACAGTGAGTTCGCCCTCTTCCAGAACAGTTCCTGCATAGGCAAAGCTGCCTTCTGCTTTACGTACAGGTGCAGATTCACCTGTCAGAGAAGTCTGATTGACCATTGCTTCTCCTGCTGCGACATTTCCGTCAAACGGAATCACATTGCCCATATGTACGCGTATCAGATCACCTGCTTTAACAGAAGACGCAGGTATAAGAACTTCCTGTCCGTCTTCGTTTACAAACCATACTTTCTCTGCATTGATAGACATGCTTCTTGCAAGGTCATTGACGGATTTCTTATGTGTCCATTCCTCAAGGATCTCACCGATTCCAAGCAGGAACATGGTGGAACCTGCAGTATTGAAGTCACCGCGGAGCATAGATACACCGATTGCTGTTGCATCCAGAACAGGTACTTCCAGTTTGCCCTTCATCAGAGTACGTACACCATGATAAATGTATTTTACTGATTTCACTGTAGTGATCGCTACACGTACCGGGTATGGCAGAAACATTTTATTTAATGTACGCATTACTACAGAGCTGATCAGTTTTTCTTTATAGGTTTCATTTAATTCACGTCCGGAATTCTCGAGTGCTGATTCAGATACCTGAGCAGTTTCATAGGAAAATCTGCTCAGTAAACGAATCAGCCTGTCTCTGCTGCCGGTGTAGACAACAGTGACATCCTGAGTTCTTACATAAACCGATGCCTTGCTGATATTTGCCTGATTCTCCAGATAACACTGCAAAACATCTGCCTGTCTGTAGGTCATGTGTTTCTGGGCAAGGTGAATACGGATTCGTCCTTTTATTTCATGCTTAATAGCAAATTTCATTATTCCTCGCTGCCTTCTTCTGTTTCTTCTGTCTCTTCTTTGAAATCTGTTGTCTCTTCTGTTTCTTCTGCTGCTTCGTCTGCTGTATCTTCTACCACTTCCTCAGCTGCTGCTCTGTCTTCGTTGATCTGCTGTGCTTCTGCATAAATATCCTCAGCATTCTCCTGAATTGCGGAAGCTGTTTTCATTACACATGCTTTTGCACGTAAAACGGCTGCTGTGCAGTTTGTGTATAATTTCTTTGCATCTTTACTTGTAAGAATCTTGATACCTGCTGTACCGAAAGCTACTCCTGCTGCAAAGATTCCTGTTTTTTTACCGTCAAATTTAATCATTGATGTATCCTCCTGTTGTGATTTTTAATTTATTGTAACCGCTCAGCAACCTTTCGGTGCTGAGTGGTTATGAACTATTTTCAGATAAATATGATGGGCAAACGCATTATTGCGACATCAGCTTATTTACATTTCATGTATTATACAGCCAAAATTTTCATATTGCTACTATTTTTTTCTAATTGAGAAATGTTCTCATTTCAGATATATTAAGAAGGTTGACAGAAACTATATCTCCAATAAAGGACAAAAACCTGAAGAAAGATAAGAAAGCCACCGGAAATTATACTCTTCAGTATTTCCCGGCGGTCATCAGTTTGTTCTATGTTTAAATTTTTACTTGTTTTCAATGTTTATTTAAAATCACAGGAATTTACGAACATCCGCTCGATTTCCTGTTTGTCAATGTATCCACAGGCTTTCAGTCCTGTCAGGACTACATTGTTAAAACTGTCTTTTGATAATTTCTGGACTGTATTATCATCCAACTCGATGGTGCATACACTTTCATCTTTACAATCCGGATTTCTCACGATCTTATACATATTTCTTCTGCTGATCGCACCAATTTCTTCCAAAAGGTTTACCATACGGTACACCGTAGCTGATCCGATGCCCGGATCCAGGCGGGATGCGTTGTAATAGATTTCTTTACAGCAGGAACACTCATTTTCAAGAATGACTTCCAATAGCATTCTTCTCTGTTTGGTAATCCTGCATCCTCGCTTCTTTAATTCCTGGATTACAACATCTTTCTGCATTCGGGTTCTCTGGTAATTGGGCTCTTCACAATTTTCCTGTCTCTGTAATGCTGCTGCTCCCAAAATCACATCATCCTTCCGCTTGTTAATTTCTGTTTCCTGACATATGGCTGCTGTTTTGCATCAGGCTTCAGTAATATGCCTGATTCTCAATGGCACCCTCTGCAGTGGCTGCAGTCTCCGCCACATGATGACTTGCCACTTTTTTTGTCTCTGACGATTCCTTTTATGATCATTCTGACAATCAAAACCAAAATTGCTCCTACAATCAATGTTCCCATAAATGACACCTCCTGCTTTATATCATTATCATACACATATAATCACTATACTGCAATCTGATAATCAGCAGTCCACTAACTATGACGATACTGAGTGTTACTGTTCACTTCGTTTTCAGCAACACGCTTCGCGATGAAAAAGGTATGAAACCGTTGCAATTTTGTTTATCAGAACCCGCACCACCAGATGGGACGCAGGCTCTGATCTTATTACTGTTTTATCTGGCTTTTGCCATACCCTTTACATTTACATTAAGGCTGCTGCTCTCTTTATAAGGTCTGAACAGCAGATATAAGAATCCGATGATAATTGCGAATGCAACCACTGTCCAGATACCGAAACCACCGCCTGTAACCAGTGTACCGATCTGATAGATACACAGAGATACAAGATATGCAAGTCCACACTGATATCCGATTGCAAAGAAAAACCATTTTGTATTGTTCATCTCTCTCTTGATCGCACCCATAGCTGCGAAGCAAGGAGCACAAAGAAGGTTGAATACCAGGAAGCCGTAAGCTGCGATCGGTGTCATGGCTGCTGCCAGGTTACCCCAAATCTCAGCACCGTCTTCTGCAACTTCTGCGAATCCATAAAGCATACCGAATGTAGCTACTACATTCTCTTTTGCGATCAGACCTGTAACAGCTGCAACTGCCATCTTCCATCCTTCGCCGGCTTTTGTCCAGCCAAGAGGTGCAAAGATCCATGCGATTGCTGAACCGATCTTAGCAAGAATACTCTCGTTAAGTTCTTCAACCATACCGAAGCTTCCGCCTTCCCATCCGAAGCTCATTAAGAACCACAGAATGATTGTTGAAAGAAGGATGATTGTTCCGGCTTTCTTAATGAAGGACCAGCCTCTTTCCCACATACTTCTTAAGATGTTGCTGACTGTTGGCCAGTGGTATGCAGGAAGCTCCATAACGAACGGAGCCGGATCACCGGCAAACATTTTTGTTTTCTTTAAGATGATACCGGAGCAGATAATTGCTGCGATACCAACAAAGTAAGAACTTGTTGCAACCCATCCGCTGTTTCCGAAGAACGCACCTGCGATCATGGCAATGATCGGAAGTTTAGCTCCGCAGGGAACGAATGTGGTTGTCATAATTGTCATTTTTCTGTCACGGTCATTCTCGATTGTACGGGAAGCCATAACACCGGGAACACCGCATCCGCTGCCGATAAGCATTGGAATGAAGGATTTACCTGAAAGGCCGAATTTACGGAAAATCCTGTCCATGATAAATGCTACACGAGCCATGTAACCACAGGACTCAAGGAATGCAAGGAATGCAAACAGTACAAGCATCTGAGGTACGAAACCGAGAACAGCTCCGACACCGGCTACGATACCGTCAAGGATCAGTCCCTGTAACCATGCTGCACAGCCAATCGCATTCAGTCCGGATTCAATTGCCGGAGGAATGATCTCGCCAAACAAAACATCGTTAGTCCAGTCAGTTACGAAAGCACCAACTGTAGTTACAGATACATAATATACGATAAACATTACAACTGCAAAGATCGGCAGTGCCAGCCATCTGTTGGTAACGATACGGTCAATCTTATCAGATGTAGAAAGCTTATCTTTTCTTGCCTTAGTCACACACTGACCAATGATAGAAGAAATATAAACATATCTCTCATTTGTGATAATACTTTCTGTATCGTCGTCAAACTCATTTTCCATTTCTTTGATCTCGGCAGATACATTTACGGATGTATTCATCTGCTCAATGATCTTGTCATCTCTTTCAAGAAGCTTGATTGCGAAGAATCTCTTCTGTTCTTCCGGTACCACACCGGTCAGTTTATTCTCAACTGCTCCGATAATCTCTTCTGCTTTATCACAGAATTCATGGACAGGTGTTACTTTCTTATGGCTCTGGGCAATGGAAACTGCCTTGTTTGCGGCTTCTGTGATTCCTGTTCCCTTCAGAGCGGAAATAGTAACAACTTCACAGCCAAGTTTCTTTTTCAGCTTATCAATATGTATTGTATCACCGTTTTTCTCAACGATATCCATCATGTTGACTGCCATGATGACCGGAATCCCAAGTTCCAGGATCTGTGTTGTAAGATACAGGTTGCGTTCAATATTGGTACCATCAACGATATTGATGATCGCATCCGGTTTTTCCTGAAGAATGTAATTTCTTGCAACTACTTCTTCAAGTGTATATGGTGATAAAGAATAAATACCAGGTAAGTCAGTGATGACCACATCTTTGTGTCCCTTCAGCTTACCTTCTTTCTTCTCGACAGTTACACCTGGCCAGTTACCTACAAACTGATTTGAGCCGGTCAGTGCATTGAACAATGTCGTTTTACCGCAGTTCGGATTACCTGCGAGTGCAATTTTTACTGACATAATCTCTCTCCTCTGATTTCTTGATCTCTTTCATTTTGATCACTTTACCTGATCTTTCTGCTGCTGATATCACTTTCAACAGTTATTAGTCATCGCTAATACTTAGTTTTTATTAACTATTAGACAGTGCTAATTGTTAGAAAGACCTAACATGATGTCAAAAATAATTATTCTACGGCAATCATTTCGGCATCTGCTTTGCGTAAGGATAATTCATATCCTCTTACAGTTACTTCTACAGGATCTCCCAGAGGTGCAACTTTTCTTACATAGATTTCCACGCCTTTAGTGATTCCCATATCCATGATTCTTCTCTTGACCGGGCCTTCACCGGTAAGCTTCTGGACTTTAACGGTTTCTCCAACACGAACTTCTTTTAATGTCTTCAAGCTTCTTTCCCTTCTTTCCCCCGGAGCGTGTTTGAAAAATCATTTTCATGATCTATACTATACGCTCTGGAATTTTATTTTTCTTTCAGGAAGAAATTATGGTTCAGACCATAATCTTGCTTGCCATATCTTTTCCAATGGCAACCCTGGATTCTTTAACATTAACGATCAGGCTTCCGTTAATCTCAGAAACAACTGTGACAACTCCTCCTACTACAAATCCGAGCTCTTCAAGATGTCTCTTAACTTCTTCTTTGCCACCGATCCTTTTGATTGTAAAAGGTTCACCGGCATTTACCATTGATAACGGCATTTCTTCATCCCTTCCTTTGCATTTAATAAATGATAAACATTTTCTTTATCATATGGTTAGTGTATTCTAATTTTGGTTAGATGTCAATAACTTTATTAAAATTCTTAATGATAAAGTTTTTCATCTTAAAACATTAATATTTTTTTTCATTAATTCATCACTATATTATGCAATATATACAAGAAAAGTATTTATCAGCAACGTGCTTCAAGAATACCGTTAAGTGCATTTCCGCTGCTGGTATGGCAGCGTACAATATCTGTAGAAGCGCCAACCTCGTCCAGTGCGCATTTTACCATCTTATGGGATACGGTATTTGTAAAAAGTACCAGAAGATCCGGACATCCTATCTTTTTTCCGAAGTCGGCTTCCATCTGTGTAAATACTTTACATTTGCATTTATAAGATTTGCAGATTTTTTTGTACTGTCCTACCATTCTGTCATGTCCGCCTACGATTACAATACTCATGTATTATCCTCCTTTTGTTCTTTTAGATATATTAATATGGGGATTGGAAAGTATTTATCCCTTACCTGATAATCGGGCATTTGTAATGCTTTGGGTATTGTTAACTTTCTCTAACTGTAAGTTAGTATAAACTAACATCAACCACTTGTCAATATCTTCATGAAAATTTTGCGAGATTCATCCAAATTGTGAAGCAATTATTTATAAAAAAGAATCCTGCTTGCAGGATTAGCAGGATTAATTTCCTGTAATATAACAATAAAACTGCCATACGGTAATCTAACTGTACAGCAGTCTTTATGTATTTGTTAATATCTGTTATTTTTCGGGATTGGAATCATCATTCCGGCAATGCCACATGATCCAGTATTCCGGTAAGATGTGCGATGGTTATCCCGTAATTGGTCACAGGTACCTGTTGCTTCTTTGCCCTGTCGATGCGGTACATCACATATTTCCGGTTAAACATACATGCTCCGCACTGGATGATCAGATCATATCCGGTAAGGTCATCCGGAAAATCGGTTCCGCTTACCAGCTCTACCTGCAGGTTTTCTCCAAATCGTTTTTTTCAGCATCCGGGGAATTTTCACTCTGCCAATATCCTCTTTCAGAGGTGCATGTGTGCAGCATTCGGCAATCAATACATGAGAAGTTTCTTTCAGACTGTCAATTGCTTTTGCTCCCTCTATGTAGTAAGAAAGATCTCCCTTGTATGCCGCAAACAGTACAGAAAAGGAAGTAAGCATGCTCTCTTTTGGTTTGTTCTCATAGATGTATGGGAACACCTGAGAATCTGTGATGATCAGCTTCGGTGGTCTGGAAAGAGTCTGCAATGCTAGCCGGATACCGGTCAGTAGTCACACTCATTATGAGTACATCTTTTATCCAGCAGTTCTCGTAGAGTCTGTACCTGGGCAGGATCAGCCGTCCCTTTGGTGCCTGGATATCCTGTGGCATTACAAGGAGTTACCAGATCATCTTTGGAAACCAGATTCCCGGTGATCATTCTGTTACCGTAGCCTTCCGGGAGTTTTTTCTGCCAGAAGCTCTTTTAATTTCCGGATTCCCTCTCCCGTTTCAGAACTGACAGGACAGACCGTTTCTCCTGTATTTTTTCTGAATCATCTGAATCAGATATTCTTTTTGTTCCTGTGTATATAGATCAGCTTTACCAAGCACCGGAATTACCGGTGTCTGCCGTTTCTTAAAATAGTTATACCATTTTAATTCCTGTGCCATTTCATCCTCGCAGAAAAGGATGATCGCCAGTTCAGTTTTCTGTGCAGCCAGACTGGTTTTTTTCTATTCGTAATGCACCCAGTTCTCCTTCATCATCAAATCCTGCCGTATCGATGAGGATACAGGGACCAAGAGGATAGATTTCCATTGGTTTATATACAGGATCTGTGGTAGTTCCGGCAACATCCGCAACAATCGATACTTTCTGTCCGGAAAAAGTATTGATAAATGAGGATTTTCCACTGTTGGTTTTGCCAAAGATTCCTATATGCAGACGGTTTCCGGAAGGTGTTTCGTTCAATGTCACTGCCATATTAATCCCTTCTTTCAGGTGTTGTTATTGATTGTTAAAAGTGCAGAGAATGTCAGAATCGGAAATC
>ENA-OQDC01001457-OQDC01001457.1-human-gut-metagenome-genome-assembly--contig:-NODE-1457-length-11839-cov-3.283811_pt1 | contig 11839 bp, 14 predicted proteins | sample MGYA00242770_ERZ504601 | MGnify/ENA primary metagenome ERZ504601 (study PRJEB26092, sample SAMD00036305) | human gut metagenome | host: Homo sapiens | study: EMG produced TPA metagenomics assembly of...
GTTGCTGTTTATGCTTTGATTATAGTCGCTGCGGGTCAAAAACGCAATTGACAAAACTGACGATTCTGCACAAACACGTTCTCGTTTTTTTGGGAGATATCGTATTTGGTATTACTTTTAGATCACCTGGAACAGGAAGAACTTCAGGTAATTGGTCTCGGGCACGCCCCACAGGATGGGGTGATCCGGTGCCTGCTGGCGCACCTCGATCTGCCGCAGCTGCCGGTGGGCATCCTTTGCGGCGGCGTGCAGCATCTTGATGAACAGCTCCTCGGTGGCAAAGTGAGAGCAGCTGGCCGTGGCCAGATAGCCGCCCCGGGGCAGCAGCTTCATGGCACGGTAGTTGATCTCCTTGTAACCGCGCATGGCGTTCTCCACCGTGCGGCGGGCCTTGGTAAAGGCCCGGCGGGTCAAGGATGATAAAGTCGTAGGGGTGGCCCTCCTTTTCCAGCCGGGGCAGCAGGGTAAAGGTGTCCTCGCAGAGAAAATCCATGTTGGTCAGGTTGTTGCGCTGGGCGTTCCGCTGGGCCATGGCAATGGCCTCGGCGCTGATGTCAGCGGCGGTGACCCGGGCAGCCCCGCCCTTGGCGGCGTTCAGCGCAAAGCTGCCGGTGTGGGTAAAGCAGTCCAGCACAGTGTGACCGGCAGCAATGCGGGCCACAGCCCGGCGGTTGTATTTCTGGTCGAGGAAAAAAGCCGGTTTTCTGGCCGTTCTCAAAATCGACGTGGTAGAACACGCCGTTCTCGCAGATCTCAGTCTGGGTGCTGTCGGGGTGCGTCTCGCCGGGCAGGTCAAACCAGTCCTTGTTCTGTGCCAGGCCCTCCTTGGCCCGCAGGGCCTCGTCGTTGCGCTCGTAGATGCCCTCAATGGTCTGGCCGTCAGCGCGCAGGACTTCTGCCAGAAGGGGGAAGAGGATGGGCTTGAGCTTTTCCATGCCCACGCTCAGGGTCTGGGTGACAAGGATATTGCTGAACCGGTCCACAGTCAAGCCCGGGAACTGGTCAGCTTCGCCAAAGATGACACGGCAGGCGGTCAGGTCGGCGGGTTCCAGCACGGTCTTGCGGTAGGCCCAGGCGTATTCGACCCGGCGCTTCCAGAAAGCGGCATCAAAGGTGTCGTTGGCATTGCGGGAGATGAGCCGCACCCGGATCTTGCTTTTCAGCGAGAGAAAACCGGTGCCGAGATAGGCCCCCTTTGTACTGACCACATCGACCAGCGTGCCGTTTTCAGGCTCTGCTTCCGGGGAACCCAGGATGTCGTTTTCGTACACCCAGGGGTGGCCGCCCACCAGCAGGCCCTCGGCGTGTTTGTTGACGGTGTAAACGGGGTAATTGCGAGAAGATTTCATAGTTGCTCCTGTTATAACTGGCTCGCCCTCTCAGTCTCGCTCCGCTCGCCAGCTCTCCCAAAGGGAGAGCCTTTGGCGATTTTCGATTCAGTCTCATCAAGCTTGAATACAGAGCGGCTCTTGGCTCCCCCTTTTGGGGAGCTGGCAATGCCGTCAGGCATTGACTGAGAGGGTGAGGATGCTAAAAATTTCATACTGATATTTATTCTAACATAAAAAACGTGCTAGAATAAATACAAAAAACACAGAAACGAGGAAAACGTCATGGAGATCGAACGCAAATGGATGGTGAACGGCTGGCCGGAGGGTGAAAACTTCCCGGCTCTGCCGCTCAAGGAAGAGTTTGCCATGCGGCAGGGATATATCAGCGTGCGACCCACCGTGCGCATCCGGGAGGAGGCGCTCAAAGGCGGCGAGACGGCCTATATCCTCTGCTTCAAGTCCGGAAGCGGGCTTGCACGGGAGGAGATCGAGCGCCCCATCGACAAGAAACTGTTTGATGAACTGGAAACAAAGATCATCGGTAAGCCTCTGATCGGGAAGATCCGCAGAAGCTACGCCCTGCCCGATGGCCTTGTGCTGGAGGTGAACCATGTGGATGAGGGCCAGCCCACTGCGTTCTGGTACGCCGAGGTGGAATACCCCACTGTGGAAGCCGCCCGCAGCTGGAAGCCGGAAGCCTTTGGCCTTGCAGACTATCTGAACGATGATGTCACCGACCAGCCCGGCCAGAGCATGGGAGCCTACTGGGAACAGACCCGGAAATAAAAATGACCCTCTCCGTCGCGCAGATACGGCCGCCTAGCCCTTGGGGAAAGACGGCAGCGCAAAGCAATGACAGAGAGGGTCATTATTTTTTACTTCTTGTGGTACATCCGGTCTGCTTCCTCATAGGTGGGCTCGCAGGTCAGATACATGCCCAGCTTCTTCACGGTATCCATATCCACGCTGGACAGGATGACGGTGGAGTGCATATCGCAGCCCTTCAGGTGGGAGAGCTGCTTGAGGGCGGCTGCTGCAGTGGGATTCTGCGCGGCCGAGCTGGACAGGGCAATCAGAATCTCGTCGGTGTGCAGGCGGGGATTCTTGCTGCCCAGATAGTTGGTCTTGAGGGTCTGGATGGGCTCGATGGCGGCGGCAGAAACGAGGTCAAGCTCCTGGTCGATGCCGGCCAGCTTTTTCAGCGCGTTGAGCAGAGCGGAGGAAGCGGCACCCAGCAGGGGGCCGGTCTTGCCGGTAACAACGGTGCCGTCCGGCAGCTCAATGGCGGCAGCGGGGGCACCGCCGGTCTTTTCAGAGACTGCATGGGCGGCCTGCTCCACCGGGCGGCTGCCCTGGGTCAGTCCGGCCTGATTCATCAGCAGCTCCAGCTTGTAGACCTCGCTCTGGATCTGTGCGCCGTTCTTGAGGTCGCACAGGGCCTTGAAGTAGCGGCGGACGATCTCGTTGCGGGAAGCCTCGCAGCAGGCCGCGTCGTCCACAATGCAGTTGCCGGCCATGTTCACGCCCATGTCGGTGGGAGAGTGGTAGGGGCTCTTGCCTGCGATCAGCTCAAACATGGCGTTGACCACGGGGAAGATCTCAATGTCGCGGTTGTAGTTGACCGCGGTCTTGCCGTAGGCCTCCAGATGGAACGGGTCGATCATGTTCACATCGTTCAGGTCGGCGGTGGCAGCCTCGTAAGCCAGGTTGACCGGGTGCTTCAGGGGATGTTCCAGATGGGGAAGGTCTCAAACTTGGCATAACCGGCCTTCACGCCCCGCTTGTATTCGTGGTACAGCTGGGACAGGCAGGTGGCCATTTTGCCGCTGCCGGGGCCGGGAGCCGTGATGACCACCAGCGGGCGCTGGGTCTCAATGTACTCGTTGCGGCCATAGCCCTCGTCGCTCACGATGCGGGCAACGTCGTTGGGGTAGCCGGGGATCTTATAGTGCCGGAAGGTGCGGATGCCCAGGCTGTTCAGCCGCTTCTCAAAGGCTTCCACCTCGGGGGCAGCGGTGTACATGGTCACGCATACGCTGCCCACAAACAGGCCGCGCTCCTGGAATGCGTCGATGAGACGCAGAACGTCCAGATCATAAGTGATGCCATAGTCACCGCGCACCTTGCTGCTGACGATGTCCTCAGCGTTGATGACGATAACGACCTCGGCCTGATCCTTCAGCTGCAGCAGCATCTGCAGCTTGGAATCGGGCTGGAAGCCGGGCAGCACGCGGGAGGCGTGGTAGTCATCGAACAGCTTGCCGCCGAATTCCAGATACAGCTTGTTGTCGAACTGCGCGATCCGCTCCCGGATGTGCTCCGACTGCATCTGCAGGTATTTGTCGTTGTCAAATCCTTTTTTCATTCGTTGCTCCTCTTCCTGATTTCGGTTCCCATATCCTGCCCGGGCAGCGGGTTCCACAGCGGAAGTGTGCCCGGGGAATTACACAATACAAAAACAGTATATCATATCAGAGGAGCGGGTGCAATAAAAAATCAACAAAAGTCCCGCTCCTTCCAGCAGAGAGATTTTGCCGGAAAGAGCGGGGCAGGGAGGAACAGTGCGGATTACAGGGTCAGCTGGATGCCGCTGAGGGTCACGGTATCCGGATCGGGCTCCTCATCCTTTGCTTGGGCGCGGGTCTGCTTGGGCAGAGCGTCCTCGTGGACTACTTTGCCGCATTCCAGCTCAGGGATGGCAAAGAAGGCCGCTTCCAGAGCATCAGGCAGCTCTACTTCACCGGTAACATGCAGGAATTCGATCTGAGCCAGCAGGTCTGCGCTCTCTGCGGGGATGACAGCATCACCCAGCACATAGAGACGGGAGCCATACCGGCGCAGGGAAGAGGCGGTCAGCTCCAGGTCGTCCTCCACCACGGCGGTGCCGTCCGGCACGATGATCAGCTCGGTGGAATCCGGGAAGAGCGGGGCCAGAACGGGCGCAAAGTTTGCGCACAGGATGGCCTTTGGAGCGGAAAAGCTGCAGCCCTTGGCGGCCAGTGCGGCAGTGTCGAGCCTGGGGTCAACCGCCAGGAAGCGATGTTCATTCCAGTACAGGCGGCTTTGTGCCCGCAGCAGGAAGGTGTTGTCTAGCTTGATGGAGCTTCCCGGCAGGAGCACTGCATCATCGGGGTAGACCGCCAGCTTTCCGTTCAGGATGCAGCGGGCGGATACCACTGCCGAGAGGCACTGCGGGCAGTAGATCATACCGTTGACCAGAATGCAGGCGTACTTCTGTAAAACCTCCGCAGCATCCGGTGCGATCATCAGCTTGCCGTTGACCACCAGTACCTGCCCGGCGGCGGTCTGGCTGGCAGAGCTCAGCGTGACTTTGCCATTGACCACACCCACCGAGGCCTCCTCCGGGACATTTTTGCAGAGCATCGAATCCAGAGAAATGTTGTGCTGGCTCAGGAGCGTCTGCACCCGGGGCGAGGTCAGCGCGATCATGCAGTCCAGCTTGATCTGCTCATAGCGGTCAAGAAAATCCTCCTGCACATTGCGCAGGTCCAGGATCATAGCGTCCACATTCAGGTTCTTTTTCATCATTTATTCCTCCGTAAGTTCAGTTTTGAGGCGATGGCGTATCTGGGCAAGGCGGCTGCGGACCGTGCCGGGCGGGAGACAGAGCAGCTGACCGATCTCGCTGGCATTGTAGCCCGCTGTATAGCGCAGGGTGAACAGCCGCCGCTCTTCCGGGGTGAGCAGAGCCAGCAGACTGGCGGCTTCCACTGTGTCCAGTGCGGAATCCGGTTCGGCACTGTCCTCTTCCGGGAAAAAGGTGCTGAGCAGCTGCTCCTCCTTTGCCGCCCGGCGGAGCTGGTCACAGTAGAGATTCCGCGCTGTGGTAAACAGCCAGGCCTTGCACTGCCGCTCTGTAAAACTGTTGATAAGGCTCCGGTTCTGCAGTGCCCGCAAAAAGACTTCCTGGGTCAGATCCTCCGCCCGGGCCTCGTCCCGGCAGAGATTGAAACAGAAGTGTTCCAGCCTGTCCCAGAAGGTCTCATACAGCAGCTCCCACATGGGGCTTCCTCCTTTCATTGCGTCGTTCTGCCTGTAAGACGAAGGAGACCGGGGAAGTGTTGGATAGATCCGGAGAAAATAAACCCTCAGTCTCGCTGGCGCTCGCCAGCTCTCCTACCAGGGGAGCCTTTGGCATGGCGGTAAACAGCGTGAAACTGAGGGAAACTCCTTGATTTAATGTTTTGCTTCCAGTGCTTCAAGATCTTCTTTGATCTCTTCCACATCTTCTTTCAGGAACATCAGGCAGAAGCTGACGGCCAGCAGCAGGCAGGAGAACCAGATGGCCTTTGCGCCGCAGAGGTCCAGCGTCAGGCTGCCCAGGCCCGCGCCCAGCGCAAACAGGAGGATGATGCCCCCAGTAATAAAGGGATTTTTTCAGGGCGGCAGGATTGCGGTTGAGCACCCAGCTGCAGAGGGAGTCCATGCCGCTGCGCATGTTGCCGATGCACATGGTGCTGGCAAAGGCATAACCGTTCACCTTGCGGAAGGTCTGCACCTGCATCGCACAGGCAAACGAGACCAGCGCATTGGCCATAAGATTCCACTCCTGCGGGAAAAAAGCCCACCACGAACAGCATCACGATCTCACACAGCACCACCAGCATGCCGCCAGTGGAGCTGCTGCAGATTCTGCAGCTTCTGGTGCATCAGCTCTGCCGCGAACACGCCCAGCGCAAAGAAGCACAGGGGCACAAGATAATGCAGCACCTGCCCCCACTCCCCGGCAAAGGCATGGACAGCCATCAGCACGATGTTGCCGGTCTGGGCATTGGCGAACACCTTGCCCCGGAACAGATAGGTGTATACGTCCTGCAGGCCGCCGGACAGTGAAAGGAACATTGCCGTGCAGAAGGCTTCCGACATCTGGCCGCGGCGCTTTTTCTTGGAATTCATGCAAATTCCCCCTCTGATTTTTTACCCCTATACTATAACGCGGGTTGACGGATTTGTCAAAAAGCAAAGGCACTTTTTGGCGGTTTTGACTATGTAAAACGAATATGCCTGCCATGTATTTTGCAATTGCATCCGGGTTGTGCTACAATAAGACCATTCATACAGAAAAAGGAGAATCTCCCCATGCCCAATATCATCGAGATCACGGATTTTCACGCGCCGGAGCTGGACCCCTACGCCCGCCTGACGCAGAACCAGCTGCGCAGTCGGCTGGAACCCGAAAAGGCATCTTCATTGCCGAGAGCCCCAAGGTGATCTCCCGGGCACTGGATGCAGGCTTTGTGCCGGTCTCCCTGCTGATGGAGCGCAGGCAAATCACCGGCCCAGCGGCGGAGATCCTGACCCGCTGCGGGGATGCACCCATTTATACTGCTGACCGGGAGCTGCTGGCTGCACTGACAGGCTACGAGCTGACCCGGGGCGTGCTCTGCGCCTTTCAACGTCCAAAGCCCCGCACCGTGGAGGAGCTTGCCGGAATGCCCGGCGGGTGGCCGTGCTGGAGGGCATTGTGGATTCCACCAACGTGGGTGCCATCTTCCGCAGCGCGGCAGCGCTGAACATGGACGCTGTTCCTTATCAACCCCTCCTGCTGTGACCCGCTCTGCCGCCGGGCCGTGCGCGTGAGTATGGGCACGGTATTTCAGGTGCCCTGGGCGCAGATCGGTGAAACTCCTGCTGATTGGCCCGAAAAGGGGCTTGCTCAGCTGAATGCCCTGGGCTTCAAGACGGCTGCCATGGCCTTGAGTGACCGTTCGGTCAGCATTGATGACGAAGCCCTTGCCCGGGAGCCGAAGCTTGCCATTGTGCTGGGCACGGAGGGAGACGGCCTTTCCCATACCACCATCGCTTCCTGCGATTACACAGTCAAGATCCCCATGTCCCACGGGGTCGATTCCCTGAACGTTGCCGCCGCCAGCGCCGTGGCGTTCTGGCAGCTGGGTAAACAGTAATTCATAAGCCATACAGCAGCAAAACTCCCGCCCGGAGCCGGGCGGGAGTTTTGCTATGCCTTAGAAGGATTCAAAGGAGAAATTACTTTTTCATGTAGATGTGGTGGGGCAGACCTGCAATGTACAGCGGAGTCAGCTCAGCCTGGATCAGCGGGCGGGCATACTCGAGGAATTCCTCGGTCATCTGGGTGTGATTCTCGTTCATCCAGCTCAGGGGAACCTTCTTCTCGAGGTTTGCAACTTCACTGATGGGGTGCAGCTCGGTGATGTACTGATAGGGGCTGTTGGAGATGCGCTTCAGGGCGACCATCTGACCGGTGACACCCTCAAAGGCAGCCTTGGCAGCAGCGCCGCCCACCTGGTAAGCCTCGGTGATGTCGGTGCGGCTGGTCAGGTGACCAGCGCAGCGCTGCAGGGTAGACAGCTCGATACAGCGGGTCTTGGTATCCAGATTGCGGGCGACCACATTCGCCAGATAGCGTGCGGTGCCGGTCAGTGCCTTGTGGCCGAAAGCGTCCACTGCGTGCACATCATCGGCCAGCTCACAAACATAACGACCGTCCTCGAGCTTGACACCCTCGGAAACAGCGATCACGATGCTGGGCTTCTTCTCCTGCATGGCGCGGACCTTCTCAATGAAGTGCTCCACGTTGAAGGGGACTTCGGGCAGGCAGATCATATCCACGCCCTCGCAGTCATCGCTCTTGGCCAGAGAGGCAGCAGCGGTCAGCCAGCCGGCGTTGCGGCCCATGATCTCGACCACGGTGACATAATTGGTGCCGTAAACGGTGGCATCGCGGATGATCTCCTTCATCACCACACCGATGTACTTTGCCGCAGAGCCGTAGCCGGGGGTGTGGTCGGTCACCATCAGGTCGTTATCGATGGTCTTGGGAACGCCCATGAAGCGGATGTCGCTCTGGATGCGGTTGCCGTATTCAGCCAGCTTGCCGATGGTGTCCATGGAGTCGTTGCCGCCGATGTAGAAGAAGTAGCCGATGTTCAGCTTCTCGAGGATGGCGAACAGCTTCTTGTAAACGGTCTCGTCATCGTGCCAATCGGGCAGCTTATAGCGGCAGCTGCCCAGGAAGCTGGACGGGGTGCGCTTGAGCAGCTCGATGTCCAGATCGTCCGTCAGCACGGTGGAAAGATCCACCACGCGCTCCTCCAGCAGACCGGCAACGCCGTTGCACATGCCGTAAACAATCTCAGCGCCGCGGCTCTTGCAGCTCTCGAATACGCCTGCCAGACTTGCATTGATGACGGAGGTAGGGCCGCCAGACTGACCAACGATTGCATTTTTACCCATGATGATTTCTCCTTTTCTTCTGTTTCGGCTTTTATATTATCGTGCAGGAGCACGAAAACAGACCACGAGGGGGGGAGGAAACGCGCAAATGAAACTTACAGGCAGATATGGCGCGGGGTACCGTTGACATAGACCGGTGTCACTTCGTCCAGGATGAGCGGACGGGCATACTCCTCAAATGCCGCCGTCACCTGCATTCCGTCCGGGGTGATCCAGTCCAGCGGCACCTTTTTCTCCAGGTTTGCCACCTGCTGGACATCCACCGACTCGGTGATGCACTGGTAGGGGTAATCGGAAATGCGCTTGAGCGAGATCATCCGCCCGGTCTCGCCCGCAAAGGCAGCGGAAGCGGCAGCGCCGCCCACGGCATAGGCCTCGTTCACATCGGTGCGGCTGGCCAGATGGCTGGCGCAGCGCTGCAGGGTCGAGAACTCAATGGCACGGCTCTTGCAGTTCAGATTGTCGTGGATGAGATCGGAAAGGTACCGGCTGGTGCCGCTGAGGATGGCCTTGTGACCAAAGGCATCCAGCTGCCCGGCGGTAGAGACCAGATCGCACAGATAGGTGCCGTCGGCAGTCTTAACACCCTCGCTGGCTGCAATGATGACATTGGGCTTGACCCGCTGCAGCTCGTCCACTCGGGTCAGGAACCTGTCCGGGTCAAAGGGAACCTCAGGCAGCAGGATAAGGTCGGGGCCTTCGCAGTCATCGCCGCCGGCCAGGCAGGCCGCACCGGCCAGCCAGCCCGCGTGGCGGCCCATGATCTCGGCCACCGTCACGCTGCGGATGTTGTAAACGGAGGAGTCACGGATGACCTCCTTCAGGATGGTGGCAATGTACTTGGCGGCAGAGCCGTAGCCGGGGGTGTGGTCGGTCAGGCAAAGGTCGTTGTCGATGGTCTTGGGCACACCGATGAACCGGACGCTGCTGCCCACCTGGGCACCGTAACGGGAGAGTTTTGCAATGGTGTCCATCGAGTCATTGCCGCCGATGTAGAACAGCGCACAGATATCGTACTTGTCAAACAGGGTGAACAGCTTGATGAACGGGGTAGAATCCACGTCCGGGTCTGGCAGCTTGTAGCGGCAGCTGCCCAGATAGCTGGACGGGGTGCGCTTGAGCAGCTCAATGCTCATGCGGTCATCCAGCAGAACGTTCAGTTCCAGCATCTCTTCCTTTAAAAGGCCCTCGATGCCGTACTTCATTCCGTAGACTTTATCGGCCCCCAGACTACAGGCAGCTTTGTATACGCCTGCCAGGCTGGAATTGATAACGGCGGTGGGGCCGCCGCTCTGGCCGATGATGACATTCTTTGACATACGTCCTCCTTATCCAAAAGAACAACAGTTCACGTCCTGCAAAGCACGCGGTCAGTCCCCCTGTGTCCTCCCAGAGCCCTGCACTGCCCGGGGAAGGAGAATGTGGATGCGGATGCGCGCCGCAAGTCGTACAAAAAGAATGCAGGATGTGCATCTGATTCAATGAAAACTGTGCAATTCCTGCAACAATACTATTGTAAACTATTTCTCTGTTGTATGCAAGACCTGATTGGTTGCACGGGCAAAAAAAATTTATGATACAATATTTGGCGTATCCTACAAAAACACAGGGTCGGTCGGAGTGCAGAATGCAAACTTTGCAATTTTTCGGGGATACTGACCGTAATGATAGAGAAAAGAAAACAGGGAAAGGCGGGAAAGAGAATGGGAATCTCACACGAATATCATTCCACCCATGGCCGGAGACGGCGCAGTAAGGCAGGCACCGGCCTGCGGCTGGCGGGGGTCATTGCAGCGATCCTGCTGCTGTCGCTGGCCGTCACGGCCATTCTGGAAAATGGCGAAAAGCAGAGCGAGGCTGTCCAGCAAAGCCCGGCGGCGGGCACAGCGGCCAATATCCTGGCTCCGCTGCCCATGCAGGGAGATACGGGAGCCTCCGCGGCAGACAGCGCCGGCGGTACGGCAGGGGAAGGCAGTGGAACCGCCGATGCGGCGGCTGTCACGCTGGAACAGTTCGGCCCCGCCCGGCAGGCAGCGGGGGCCTATCAGGTCAAGGCGTATGACAGCAGCGTGATCCGTCAGCCCAGCTGTGGGCAGGTGGATCTGAGTTACTTTTCGGATGCGGCCCTGCTGGGCGACAGCCTGACCGTGGGCTTTTCCGATTACAGCATCAACCTGGGCGGGGCGCTCATCTGCGGCTATACCGGTGTGGGCCCCGATGCCATCGTGAACCGCAGCGCGGTCAAGAGCAGCGTGCGCGGCTCAGAGGTGGCAATGGATGTGCTGACAGCGGCCCAGCCGAAAAAGCTCTATATCCTGCTGGGCACCAACACGCTGACCACGCTGGGGGCGGCAGACCGCTTTCTGGCCTACTATGGCCAGATGCTGGATCAGCTCAGGCAGGCCCTGCCCGGCTGCGTCATCTATGTCCAGTCCATCCCGCCGGTGCGGCCCCAGGCTGCTGCGGAAAAGCCCGGTCTTGCGTCCGATGTCCTGCGCTCGGTGAACGAGCAGCTGGCAAAGCTGGCTGCAGACAAGGGCTGTGTCTACCTTGACCTGTGGGAGACCTTTGCCGATGAGAACGGGAATCTGAAAGAGATGCTGGCGGCTCCGGATGGGGTCCACTTCTCGGCCGGAAACGGCTATGGTGCCTGGGTCACCTACCTGCGCAACCACGCAAAGTATTCGGCTTCCAACTCCTGGACCATGGGCAGCGCATACAGCGCTGAATAAAGAGCGAAACGCAAAAACGGCATCGCAGACCGATTGGTTTGCGATGCCGTTTTTTATGTTGATCGGGAAGGGAAGCAGCTTACTTCAGCTTGCTCTTTGCCTTCATGCGCTGGTCGTGGTTCAGGATCTGCTTGCGGATGCGCAGATTCTCAGGGGTGACCTCCAGCAGCTCATCCTGTGCCAGGAACTCCAGGCAGCCCTCCAGGCTCAGCTTGCTGACGGGGATCAGGCGCAGAGCGTCATCGGAACCGGAAGCACGGGTATTGGTCAGGTCTTGGTCTTGCAGACGTTGACATCCACATCCTCGCCCGGAAGCGGTGTAGCCGATGACCATGCCCTCGTAGACCTTTTCGCCAGCGCCCACCAGCAGGGTGCCGCGCTGCTGCGCGTTGTACAGGCCGTAGGTAACGGCATCGCCGGTCTCAAAGCTGACCAGAGAACCGGTGGAGCGGTTGGCAATCATGCCAGCCCAGACATCGTAACCGTCGAAGATCTGGTTGATGATGCCTTCGCCATGGGTATCGGTCAGGAACTGGTTGC
>ENA-OQDC01001458-OQDC01001458.1-human-gut-metagenome-genome-assembly--contig:-NODE-1458-length-11833-cov-22.042713_pt1 | contig 11833 bp, 6 predicted proteins | sample MGYA00242770_ERZ504601 | MGnify/ENA primary metagenome ERZ504601 (study PRJEB26092, sample SAMD00036305) | human gut metagenome | host: Homo sapiens | study: EMG produced TPA metagenomics assembly of...
TATATTGTTGTTTTTATTTGACCGTTCAGTTTCGTTCTTCATCCTATCCTTCCATAAAAATGGATGCCCATAACCCTTCTAGGGGATTTATTTGTTTTAGGTCAACTCAGACATCCACGGTACTAGTTTGTACCCTTTATTATAGTGGTTTATTTTTTTATTCCAATGCAACAAACATGTAAAAAGGCGGATGTATTTTTGCAAGTTTTGTTCCATAGCAGTGTCTATTCCATTTTCCGTCTTCTCCAGAAAAACAGAACCATAACGATACTTATAGCGAGTAATAGCCATACATGCCTGCTTGTTCCCAGACGAACCCCTGTTTCCGGTATTGATTGTGTGTTTTCGTTTGTGATTTTTAACTCAATCACATCTCCTCGTGCAGCCTCAATCCGCTGTTTCATGACAGCCGTATTTTCATTCGATGTTGCCTGAACTGGATTTGAATACTTATCATTCTCTTCTTTTTTAGAAATCGAAACAGCGTATTTTGATGTATCAACAGTTTCTGTTATTATGATATCCGAAGATATATCTACATTTTGTAATGTAACTTTATCTCCATGTTTCAAGGATGTTCTAAGTGTCTTACTACGCAGCTTTTGACCATCTTCCCAATAGAGAATTTCCATATCAAATGGCTTCTTGCGGTTTCCAAGTGGACCAGTGACTTCCTTTGTAATCTCAACCGTCACCCCGCCTTTTTGCGGATGATTGACGATATGTCTGTCCGAAACAGCTCTCCAGGTATTTGTCGTCGGTGATTTCTCATATAGGAATAAAATATCGGATTCTACATCGACCATATATAAATTAAAGTTATCCTGATACTGTGTTTTGGTTTTATCTGCTTTGTTCTTTTTGTTCGGAGTAACAGATTCTACCATCCAGTATCTGCCATCTGGTATCTCCTCCGATAACTGAAGCATTCCATTCTCATCAGTCAGTTGCAAGTCAAAATCAGGATTACACTTCTGACCATCCTTTTTCAGAACGATATCGTCCTTGCTCTGTGTATTGTCATAATCTACTGTATATCCTGTATCATCCGCATATTCTTTCGTAACATCATCATACGGTACTTTGTAGAACAGAAAACCTGCACCAGCAAGTCGGTTTCTTGGAAGATCATCCGTCTTTAAGAAACTTCGTTCAGCAAGATTGAAATGCAGATTCTGCACTTCCAGTTCCATCTTGGAAACATCCTTGAACTCATTCTCATCCTTCGGGAATATTTGTTGTCCATTTGAATCGAAATACTGAATCTCTGGATAAATAACTTCATAATATAGGAAACCATCCCCGTATTCCGAAGAATAATGTGTCTTTCCTATCTCAATTTCTTCCACCTTATATTCCACCGGATTTCTGTCCTGGAATAGTGGAACATTGTCGACTGTGTGTTCCCATCCGTTCTCTTCATTCAGCAGGAATTCCTGTCCTGTAGAAATTCCATTCTGATACAATCTGATTTTCACCTGTTTTTCCGTCAGTGCATCATTTGGATTTTCCCATGTCTTTTTGATATGCAGAGTGCCTGTTTTAGCAAAATTTCGGATATTAAGGCTGGTATCTCCTCGCTGAAACAGAACAGATTTTCCGTCTATCTTACCATCAACTGGTGCCTTAACAGCCTCCTGATTTTCGTTAGCCTCCCTATCCACCAATTTTGCATCAATGATTTTGAATGCTCCATTGGCAATCTCAACGGTGATCTGTATATCTCCTGTGTCTACATATCCCGTCGGTAAGTTTGTCTCTCGCAACAAATACGTCTCAGTTGCTGTTCTGTTCTGTTTGTTTTCATCTTGTAACGGAATGTGAAGTTGTGCGATTCCGTATTTATCAGTTGTTACCGTTTCCTCCTCAACACCGTTCTTACTGACAGCAAAATTGATCTTCTCCATTCCATGTCCGGTAGACTCATCAAATTTGTTCAGTGTGAGTATTCCCTCTTTCTGATAACGGTTCTCCAATTCAATAGTAAGAGTCTCACCACCGCGTCCAATTCCACGTCCTGTGAATTGAATTCCACTTTCTGGATATGCTTCCCATGAATTTACATTATCTCCTTGTTCATGAGAATTGCGGACATTGTACCAACCTGAAAATTTCACATTCGAATCTTTTGGCTTATAGTTGTACTCTTTTAATGTGTATTTCCAGAATGAGTCCGCCTTAACGATCCACGTACAGCTTGTATGTGTATCATCTGTCCATGTACCTACAACTTCTATTGGAGCATCCTCCGCTTGCGGAGCTTCTGCATCCGGTTTCTGGCTATCTTCTGAAGGAAGCACAAGTTTCATATGCTCATGAAATGCAGGTGGCTGAGGTTTTCCATCTAAAAGCTTTTCATCCATATCTACCTGGATATAATAATCTTTCTTGACTTTCTCTATTGCTTCCGGCATTCCGACAAAATCTTTCTTTACTGTCAGGTAACCATTTTTTGCTACAATACGTCCGTCAATATGCCACCCATCGGACATTTCACTTTTGAAAGAATACCAATAAATGGTGAAGAATTCGGTATCTAATTTCGATGGCGGAATCTCCCTGTCTCCGATACGAATCATACGTCCGCTTTCACGAATTGTCTGGAATACCTCTTCATCGGAAGGAATTCTATCTATCTTGTAGATATAGTCTCCATTTCCAATATATCCCTCATCTGGTTTAGTTCCCTGCAAAAGTTCTTGCACTCTCTTATTTCCATCCGCATACTGTTCCCACGTAGATGGATTCTTATTTCCAAGAACTGGAACATCATGCAATATACTTGCCTTCACATTACAGTTTGCCACGGCAACCGCACTTGTATAATCGTCTACATTCGTGGTTGGTAATGCTACCGAACCATCTTCCGGCATCGCTGACTTACAGATATAAAACTGTACCTGTTTTCGATTTTGGTTACTAACCTTACGCCACGCTGCATAGAGGGTGATTGGCTGTCTTGCACTATTATTTATAAGATCAGAAATAGAATCCCCTGCACCGCATTCCTGCCACTTTCCGTCTTTGTTTCTGTAATCCCAATGATCGAATTCATACTGTTCCAACTCTTTGCTGTCATTATCTTCATGATCATAAACTAGCGGATATGGTGACTTAACGTTATGTTTTCCAGCTTCTATTTCATTCTCATAATCATCTGTATGTCTTGTCTTATTCTCAACCTGAGGGGTCAACTTAGCTTCCTTAGGAAGTTTCTTCATATAACGAGTTGTATTATAGATAACCCTGACTGCCCCAGACTCCAGCGGTTTGTCTGCGATCACCTCATAAGATGAGTTAACCTTCGGAATTTCAAATTTTACCTTATCATTTCCGGACGGTTCTGGAAGAACCTCATTTTCGTCCCTGTCATTAGATGTACAACTCCAGACAATCTCCTTGCCATAATACTCACCTTCTAAACTTGCCCTCTTTGGTACTTCCAAAGTATATGCTTCCCCATGGCCTACATACTGTCTCTTAATTGCTTCTCTTTTGGTCAGATTCAGTGGATCCAACACTTCAATCAGATGAAAACTTTCCTCTACACTGAAATGTCTTCCTGCCAGCCCAACCTGAGAAGAAAGTCCTGTCAAACGATCAAAATAATTTTCGATTCTGTCTGGATTCAGTGGGTTTGGCTGTGAGAAATAATAGACAGATACATCTTTCCCGTTTTTCAGGACAGGAATATACCATGTACCATCGTTGTCCTTATAAGGGTGCTGTACAAACACACGGCTGTCTGTCGCATAACCAAACAGAATCTTCTCTTTCTGATCTGCGCCGGGCTCCAGCTTGCTCGGAGTGAAACCAAACTCACTGTAAATTTTAGAAATCGTATCATCTGGTTTAGCTCGCAAATAATAACGACTGGCTCGGCCACTGTTTGCTTTGATTATGTAATGTTGCTCAGCATTGAGGTTCTTTATCAGCTTATAATGTCCATCGATAAATACATAAAAACTGATATTTGCTTCTTTTACCGCAGCCGGCTTTTCTGTATTATCAGGAACAATCACATATGGACGTACTGCATCATCTGGCTGAATAGTAAAGCTCATGGTATGCTCTGCTTCATTTTTACTCCATGTAACCGCTGAAAGAGTACCATCTTCCTTTCTGCATTCCCAGTTTATATCCTGCGTTTGTTCTTCTACACGCGGCTTTGTACTAACTGTTCTTGTAAGTGTTGACTTTCTTGCAACAAAATCAATTGCCGGAAGATCACGCAAAGCTGTTTGGCTGTAAACCTGTCCATCTTCATCCTGTACTGTCACACTGTAAAAACCGTTATATCTATCATCGTCGTGTTCTAGTAAGGTCTTTGCACTCATTGTGGCAATATTCTGTCCGTCTGGCAGGTAATACACATCCATCGGCTCTCCGGACTTTCCTATATAAATACATTCATGACCTTCTATCGTGTATTTCCCTGCATTATGGATTGTATCGTAATCTCTCTTGGAATAATAAAAACGCTCTTTTGCTCCATTTTGAATAGAACCATCGTAATGAAATTTTTCAAAATGCTCTTTTAACTCATCATTAGAAATATAATAATAAACTGTTCCCGGCTTTGTTGTAGTATCTTTTATAACAGGAATTTCTTCGTTTAGAACATTATATCTCTCATTATTTACAAAAGTATAGAATTTAATGTTCAAGGTTGCTGGTGCAAAAGTGTTGCATGCAACCGTATATGGTTGCTCTATCTTTCCAATAGAAAAGGTTAGTTTATCGCCCTGTTTCACCGGAGCAATTGTTTTATTTTCATCCTCACTGGCACAAAGCCAGTCGCTTTCCTTCGTATCTCCTGGATCAACGGAAATTGTGACCGCAGAATCTTTCTTATAGTAACTCACAGTTCGATTTCCATCCGGATTGATCACTGTAACCGAATAGAAACTGTTCTCATTCTGCTTAATCTGGTCTGAATCATTATCCGGAATTTTTTCGCCATCAGATGCTCCTTTTGGCATATAGTAAACATCTGTCGGTACCGTTGTGTCCTGATTGTCCAGGGTGTAGGATACATATTGCTGTCCTTTATAAGTTACCACTGTCGCCTGTGCTAATGTCTTCTCACCACGGACTGTATATGGAAAATAATTTCCGGACTGTGTTTCCTCTGCATTCAAGCCGAACTCTTTATAAATCTCAGCAAGATCACTGACAGATAAATAGCATCTGCCCTGACGGTTCCATTTATACACTTTTTTCAGTGAATCAGCCGGCAGCTTTCGAACCTCATTGTCTGCATATATATAAAACTGAATATCAAAGGCTGTCTGGTCCGCTCTCTGGAGCACATAAGACTGTGTGATCTTTCCGATTGAGAACCTTGTCCGGTTCCCTGATTCCCGTACACCATCTATTACCTTATCATCTGTTCCCATACAGGTCCATTCGATCTGGTCTGTCTGATCCGGCAATTGTGGATTAAAGTCAGACACAACTTCTTCCACTACAGTTCCTGTTAATGCATAACGAATCCGATCCTGCCCTTCTCCCTTTACCTCTACGGAATAAAACGAGTTGTCCTTTTTTACAGAATCTTTTAAATTTAATGCAAGGCCTTTTCCATTTGGAAGGTAGTAAACATCTATCGCTTCCCCTTGTTTATTCTGTCCATCATTGTAAGAAACATATGTCTTTCCGGATTCTGTGTCTGTATAAACTTTTCCGTATTCTATCCTGCTTTTTCCCCGGTATGCAGATACAAACTTATTTTTTGCATCTGGATTCTGACCATCGCTGTTTTTTACAAATCCAAATTCTTCATATATCAGGAGCAGGTCCTCAATGGAAACACCATAGTAGGTAGTTCTTCCGTCTTTCCATGTTGCAATGCCGGTAATGTCATTATGCTGAAGCTTTACCTTGTTTCCATCAATAATAACATAGAAATCAATATCAAATCCTTCGGAAATCTCCTGAAGCCTTGGTGATTCCTCTTGTGCAATCTGCTCCTCAACGGCTTTTTCTTCTTCTGAAAACTCTCCCGGGGATGGAGTAATTTCTTCCTCCGGAATCTCTTCTAATGGCGGGGTGATTTCCTCTCCAGGAGTCTCTTCTGATGGCGAAGTATTTTCTTCTTTCGACGTCTCTTCCGACAATGATGTACTTTCCTCAGGAATAGATTCTTCTGTGTGCAGTTCACCCTCTTGAGTACTATTTATATTTGGAATATTCTCTTCTTCCACTGAAACTGCCAAAACTGTCGTTCCTGCGCTATTCATGCACAAAACCAATAAAAGTGTCCAGGCTATCCATCTTAGCCATCTCTTTTTCCTCTTCACACAAATTCCTCCTAAAAACATATTTTCATTTTCTTAGCTATCTGCCTTTTTTATCCATTCCTTCTGCATTGCCGCTGCTATAAAGCACTGCAATAGATTTTTTTTGAAAATACACCACATTCACCGTTGGCAATCATTCTTATGGCTTCTTCATGCTTTAATTTTCTTTTATAGAGGCGTACACTGACCAATGCATCATAAGCATCCACAAGGCCTACTACCTGAGCACAAAGTGGTATTTCATCACCTTTTAGTCCATCCGGGTAACCAGAACCATCATATCTTTCATGGTGATATCTGCATATTTCATAGCTATTTGATGGCAATCACGCCATCAGTGCTGTAATATACAGTGTCATTATATTTTCCGATATAGACACAATCTTTCCCATTTACTCTTGCACTCTTGAATTCATAGTTTTTCCCGGAACCACTAATCGTAAGTTCTTTGTGGTCTTCGATATTTCCAAGCTCAATCGTAGTCGGAGCACCGTCAATTGCTTTTCCGTTCGCATCAACATATTCTACACGATCTGTCGTCTGTTCATCACCATTCGCAACACTTCTCTGCATTGCGATATTCAAACTCTGTACAGATATCGTATCTGGAAGCTGCTCATCACTTGCCTGTTCTGTAGATTTTTCATTGTCAATAATCTGCTCTGAAGACTTCTCTGATATTTCTGTTTCAGATTCTGTAGTTTCTGTAGTTTCTGTTTCCTGCTCCGGGTCTTCTGTCTTCGATATTTCTGACTCTTTTTCCTTTTCTTTCAATGCATAAGTCATAGTCAGTTTTTGCCCATCTGTAAACTTATTGGCATTGATATTATCGGAACTCCAATAAACCGTATCTTTATATACTCCTATAAAGGAACAGTCTGCATCATTTACTTTTGCACTCTTAAATTCATAATCTTTGTCAGAAATATTTAACTCTGAATGATCTGATATTTTTCCAAGCTCAATGGTCTCTGGTGCTCCTTCAATCGCATTGCCGGATTCATCTACATATTCCACCAATTTTGTGGTCGGTACCTGACCATTTGAAGTTGCTTCCTGTATTTCTTTCTCCAGCTTCTCCACTTCTATGCTATCCGGAATCTGTTCCTCAGTTTCTGTTTCTGATGTGAATTGCTCCGAAGTTTGCTCGGTTTCTGTCTGTTGTGCATCTGTCTCACTTGTAAATGCTTCTGTATCTTGTGTTTCTTCCTGCTCTGTAACCACTGATGTTTCATCTTCTGATGCACTTACGGTTTCCAGATTCATAAAACAAATAGAAAAGATTAGAAGCCAGGAACATGCTATTTTCAAATATGTTTTCCAATTCTTATGCCTCATTTTTCGCATCTTCCTTCCTGTTCTTCTGCTTCTCCATGAGTAATCCGCAAAGGCAGATAACTGAGCCAAAGAATAAGAACAAATAGCCTGCAACCGGACTATCATCACCTGTCTTTACCGGCGAACCGTTATGAATGATATCTTTTGGTCCTGTAGAAGATGGGACTGGGGTTTGATTTTTACCAGTTTGACCGGTATATGAGTTTTTGAATGAAACCTTCGATACTTTATCTCCATTTTCATTTTTGACCACTGTTACCGCCATCAGTTCATTATTGGAATCAAAGAATCCTTCAATCGTTACATCATAGGTTTTTGAATCATATGTATAATTTTCTTTATTCTCTGTTGCCTGGTACAGCTTGTAATGATATTCTCCTGCCTGTCCGACATTCATAATCAGCTCTGTAGAAGAATTGCCACTCATATTCCAGGTAAATGTTCTTCCATTGCTTCCCTTCGGCATTGGATTTTGTATCTGATCTGCTATTAAAACATAAGAGCCTGTTTTGTCAGCATCTACAGAATTGTTCGCTTCAAATATCTGTTCCACTGGTATTTTCTCTGTTGTGTTTTTGCCAGCTGCCAGTACTGGTTTTTGAACACCCAGAAAGAATATCATGGACAGGAATATAACCATGGCTATTTTTGTTAAACGTGCTGTTCTCATGCTTCTCCCTCTCCTTCTTTCTTTTTGTTTCGTTTCTTTTGTATCTGTCTTGCTATCAGAATCAGTACAAGGACAATCAGGATAAACCATACAATAACTGGCACTTTTCCTACTGCATTTTTCAGTTCATCAATTCCCGTACCTACGTTTTTGGCTTTTTCTTTTTCCGGATATATCTGATCTGTTAAGCGTCCCACCAGGATATTTCTTCCATTTGTCATATCCGATGTACAGGTGGTCAGCAAAACCAGATGATCATCTTCCGTTATATTCATATCTCTTTTATATAAAACATTGTTCTCGATTTCCTGCAGATACTCCTGTTTCGCTTCTGGTGTGTCCAGACACACATTGAAAATCGTCTCATTATAAGCATCTACCTGTAACAATGCGTAGAATTCAATTCCATGATTTTTTCCATCAAAGAACAGATTTCCATATGGATGTTCGTTGAAATACTGTTCATTTGTAAATTCACCGATATCTCCAAACATCATGTGCTTTTCCATATGGTGACCATATATAATATTATCAAAATCCGAAAAATCCGGCTTATTTGCACAATGTAAAAAGATTGCTCCGCTTAAGGAATAGTTTCCTTCCGCATCTGTATTCATATAAGTATCATCATTGTCCGTCTGCACCAGTGGATAATTGATATTTGTGTCATTCACTCGTATCCATCCAATCACATCCGGATTGATTTTCTGCAATTCTTCAAAAGATTTTGTATTCTTTTCTGTCGGAATATATGCTTCATAGTTCTTTGCATCTGCTGTCTGGTATACCTGGTGGGAGTCCCACAGCATATAACCTGAGAGAAACATGGCTGCAAGAATCAGCGATAAGGCTGTGAAGTTTACAATATGGTCTAATCCTCTGATAATTCCTTTCAGCACTTTCTTCATCCGAAGCATATGTACAAGTTCCTTTCACCATTTCTGTTTCTTTTATATTTATCAAAACTGGTTCATCTGACCAATTTGCTCGTATAATCTACAAGAAACATGCTCTGCGAGTTTCTTGTAGCTATCACGGCAGTCGCCAAGGTCTCGTGCAAGCACGGACTTTGGCTCGTTGCTCGCGTAAATTAGCAAAAAGGGATGCGGCGGAGCAACGCCGCACACATCCCCCTTTCCTGGTTGCTATATTTTATTATTTCTGTAATCTTCTGCGTTTGAATCCTACAAAAGCGATCAGTGCTACACCGCAAAGTGCAATCATCAGAACGTATGGAAGAGTGTTCATGATGATACCAGTTGTCGGTACATAGTTGTATGTATTGGTTACGTCAACAGTATTCTTTGCTTTGCCTAAAGTTTTATCAGATACTGTGATTGCTTCGTCATACTTGCTTGCTGTAACAGTATCCTGTGCTGCACCGTTAATTACAACAGCTGCACTTCCTTTATAGTTCGGTGTTGCAGACTCTGTTACAGAGATCTTAGTTCCTACAGGAACACCTGTGAATTTCATTTTCTCAGTTGTTTTCAGTTTGAATGTATAAGTACCATCCTGTTTAAGTGAAATAACTGTTCCATTACCTTTTACGCCGCCAAGAGTATTTGCATCTGTTCCATCTGGAAATTTAAAGGTTGCTGTGAAATCGAACTCTTTATTTGCATCTGCTTGTACACCTTCTGGCACACTAATCGTCTTAGATACATTTAAAGATCCAAAATTTGTGTAATCTGGATCTGGGGTCGTTGGATTTGTACCTGTACCAGCTTCCTGTACATAGGTGTTGGTGAAGTTGAATCCGTTTGTATCTGTATCACCGATATCTGTTACTTTTGTACCCTGTGCATCATCGCCTTTATCATCTTTCATTTTTTTGACGATAATATTATCAATTACTAAATTGCCCTCTGTATTCTCTGTAACATATACATCCATTGTATACTCAGCCTTTGACATGATCATTTTTTCATGTTCCCCGTCGGCTACTGCTGGATCTGCTGTCTGAGACTCAGTTACAGTGTACTCATACTGACCAGCCTGTGTATACTCCGGAAAGCTAACTTTTACTCTCTGCTTTGTTGGTTTTGCCTCATCTGCTGTAAATGAGATATCTGGAATCGTAACTTCAGCATCCGCTGTGATGATTCCGGTTCCTTTTTTTACCTGTGTTGCAGTAAAACTAAACTTCTCTGCTTTTCCAACCTCTCTGTTATACGTTTTGCTAACATACGCCTCGGTTACCTTTGCTGTCGTGGCTCCCTCTGCCGCAAATGTTGGCATTGCCATTCCCATCGTCATGGCACCAGCAGCAACAACTGCGAGCACTTTTTTGAACATTTTGTTCATGCTCATAATGATTCCTCCCTTGTAGATAAAATATTATTTGATTAACGGAGGAGGGTATTAGAGTCCTCTGGTCCGAATAACCGCAATCGCTTTTCCTTTGACGTCTTTAATATTAATACAGCCATAGATTCTGCTGTCTGACGCTTCCGGTCTGTTATCACCCAGTACAAATATCTGACCTTCTCCAACAGTGATTGGAAAGTCAACTCCATTTTGAAACTGTGTGGTGTCAAAATAAATATCCTGTGAAATCTGCGTAGCGCCGTTAATCATCAAACCGTCTTTTGTTATATCTACGGTATCACCTGCGACTGCTACGGCCCTGCCTGTGGTTGTTCTGCCATCTTTCTTAAATACTGCAATATCACCGGACACAAAACGCTTGTCCAGTCGATAATACATGACCAGATCACCATCTTTTATTGCTGGTTTCATAGATACGTCATTGATTCTCGCCATCCCGTACATAAATGTAAAAACAAGGATGACCGCCAAAATGATAAGAACAATCTTCAATAACAGTTGAAAGATATCTTCTCCCAGTGTCGTTTCCTGTCTGGGAAGCTGTTTCTCATTATTCTGTTCTTTCTCAACCTGTTTCTTTTTCATGTTTCATTCCTGCTTCATATCAACTTAGATAATCAAGGTATCCTTTTATGTACTGGTTAAAGTATAGCACTTGTTTTTTGCAAAAATAATACAGAGAATAGGAAGATATTTTCACGTTTTGCTACAAAAAGTTTGTAGTTATCGATTCTTTGCACAAAAAAAGAAACCATACCGTGAAGATATAGTTTCTCCTGAAATTACAGTGTTTCTGCCATTTTAAAAAGAACAATTCCATTTCTGACAGCTAGCATTTCTGCCGAGTTTTTAAAATCAATTCCTGAAATATCTTTAATTTTTTCAACCTGGAAGAAAGTGTACGATAATTCACATACAGTTTTTCCGCCGCCTTATTCGCACTCTTATCACAGTCCAGATATGCCTGCAGTGTTTCAATCAATTCACCATCGTGTTCTTTATCATGCCGATATAATTTCACAAGTGACTCTGGCACATATTCCATCAGTTCATCACGACTTTTGATTTTTCAAAAATCTGGAAAAAACCGAGCTTAGAAAAATCGGCTACCGATATATTCTTATCACCATAGAGATATCTGAGCATATCCATATAGTCTATGATTTTCTTTGAATCCTTAAAAGATTTTTTC
>ENA-OQDC01001459-OQDC01001459.1-human-gut-metagenome-genome-assembly--contig:-NODE-1459-length-11826-cov-3.072998_pt1 | contig 11826 bp, 12 predicted proteins | sample MGYA00242770_ERZ504601 | MGnify/ENA primary metagenome ERZ504601 (study PRJEB26092, sample SAMD00036305) | human gut metagenome | host: Homo sapiens | study: EMG produced TPA metagenomics assembly of...
GACAAGGAATACCTCGAGGCGGCGGTCATCATCCACGACAACGGGCACGCCCACGGCGAATGCTACGCGACCGACAGACACACCGGCATGGTGCGGTTCGGCCGGTTCGAGCTCACGGACATGGAGCTGAACCAGCTCGGACGGGAGCTTCCCTTCCTCGCAGACCGCGAGGACCCGAGAAAGGGGCAGGAGAGGCTGGGCCGTTTCTTCGGCGGAAGCCCCTACGTCCGTCACTCGGAACGATATGTGGGCGGCGGACGGCACGAGGCGAATCCGGACATCCGCGCCGGAATCGCCGACTATCTGGATGCCGCCCTCGCCGAATACCGGGAAAGCGGATACTCCGCCTACGAAGGCGGAATGAGCATGACCGGATACCAGACCCGCGACCTGTCCGACATCAAGGCCTTCATCTCCTACATCGCCTCGTCCCCGGACTGTCCCGCCACGACCACCCTGCGCTCCTGGGCGGAGTACGAGGACCTTTCCGACCATGCGGGGTTCCTCACGGACCTGCTCGACGAGGCCCGCGGAAGGTTGGACGGGTTCGGCCTGTCCGGGCCGGAATGCGGAGCGGGCATGGACGCGGATGCCATGGGCGTCCAAGGGCCCGCCAGGTGACGGTCGGACGTGCTGGCCGTTTCCGCGCCGGACGGCGTGGATTCCACGTTGGCCGCGGATTTCGCCGTTTTGGCCGGGCTTTCTGTCATCGGCGGCGTATGCTGGTGATGGTCGCCTGCGCGGCCGATCAGGTCCGACGGTTTGCGCGGACCCGGATTCCACGGCGATGTTTCCGAAGAGAGGGGAGGACGCCATGGCCGACAGGACGAGGCTTGTGGACAGGCTCAGGTACGAGCGGGACGCGCGGATCGACCACGCGTTGTTCTATTGGACGCAGGTGTTCATGGCGTACAACTCGAACCATATGGAGGGTTTCGACGCTGACGCCCGAGCAGACGCGTCAGATCTACGACACCGGGCGTCTTCTCGCCGACGCGACGAGCAGATCAGACTCGACGACGCCATCGAGACCAGGAACCATTTCACCGCGTTCAACTACGTCATCGACCACGCCGACGATCCGGTCGACGCCGGCTACGTGTGCCGCCTGCACGCCCTGCTGAAGCGCGGCACGTCGCAGGACGGCGACCCGGGGTTCAACGTCGGCGGATACAAGACCAGGGACAACGCGATTGTGCAGCGCATGGGCGTCGCCATGGTCAGGACGGTGCCGGCCGGCGACGTGCCGGGGATGATGGAGCGCGTGTACGCGGCGTACGCCGGCCTGTCCGACGATCCGGTGCGCATCGCGATGTGCCATTGGATGTTCGAGCGGGTCCACCCGTTCAGCGACGGCAACGGCCGCGTGGGCAGGCTCGTCATGTTCAAGGAGTGCCTGCGCCTGGACACCGTGCCCCCTCTGGTGCGCGACGAAAACCGGAACATGTACGTGCGCGGCCTGGACGAGTTTCCCGGACAGCCGGGATGGCTCGTGGACACGCTGCTCGCCGAACGCGACTCGTACCTGTCCTCGTTCATCGAGACCCTCGCGCCCGGGGCCGTCCGCTGTTCCTACGCGGACGAATGGTCGGAGGGGGCATCCTCCGGCGTGCTGGCCGAGGGCCGCGGACTTCGAGCGCGACGTCGAATCGCTCGCGGCGTCCGGACGACGGCCGGACGGGGACGAGGATCCGTTCGCCTCGTACTACGGCGGCGCGCGTCCGACGACCCGCGGCGGACGATAGGCGGATAAGCATATGCGTATGTGCCTATCCGTTTTCCTGTAGACATCGTGTCCCGTCCGAGCCTTCCGGTGGGAGGACGATTGTCCCATCCGGGGCCGCGGCGGGACGGGAGCGGGTTCCGCGCCGGCCGCGCCCGCAGGCGAAAGGAATGGATCATGGCCGGAGAGGGCAATTGGTACGACCTGCGCGTGTACGTGGGCAACATCGGCAGATACAACGAGGGCTCCCTGGTCGGCGGCTGGGCGACGCTGCCGATGGGGCGGGACGATCTCGACGCGTTCCTGCGCGACAGGGTCGGCATCGACGGCGAACGGTACGAGGAGTACAGGATCGACGATTTCGACCTGCCGGACTGGCTTCCGGCCGGGCCGGGCGAACGCGTGGTAGACGAGCGCACGAGCCTCGAGGATCTGAACGTCATGGCCGGAGTGCTGTCCACCCTTGACGAGGACGACGCGGCGAAGGCGAGGATCTGGATCGAGGAGGGCATGTCGCCCGCCGGGCGGCTTTCCCCTCTCGTGTTCGCGAATGTCGCGCTCCAGGCCGACGACATCCCGTTCTATGCGTACGAGGCCGGCACGCGCTTCGACCCCGGCATCTCGTCGAACGAGGAGGCGTTCGCGCTGACGGCCGCCGAGAACGATCCGGAACTTGCCGAGGCGCTGGACGGACGGTTCGGCCCATACCTGGACCTGGAGGCGATCGGCCGTGACCTCGCCGCGGACTGCACGCTGCATGACGACGGCTATCTGGACCGTTCCGTGGATCCGGGCATCGACCCGGAGCTGTATTCGCGCGACGAGCTGGTGTGCCTCGCGGGGTTGGACGTCGGTGATGACGACGCGTGCGTGATGTCCGGCCTGGACGTCCCCATGGACAAAGCAGTGGTCAGATAAGACCATAAAAACCATATAAGCCCTATGTGAAACTCACATAGGGCTTATATGTTCCCGTGATTCAGACACGCGCGGCCGCGCGAACGCCATAGCGCCGCCGCGCGGCCTCGGCGGTGACGCCGAGCGCGCGTCCGATGGTGTTCCACGACTGGCCGTGGCCGCGGCTGGCGGCGACGGCCGCCTCGATCTCGCGGTCGAGGGCGTGACGCTGGTAGTTCAGCCTCCGCAGCTCGCGGGACGGGTCGTAGCGCGGGTCGAGCGTCGGGTCGCCCGGCGCCGGCTCGTCCATGGCCTCCATCTCGGCCGCGACCTCGTATCCGTACTCGGCCAGCGCGTCGCGTTCGGCCTTGGGAAGATCCTCGAACCTCATCGCAGTCCCTCCTTTCGCAGGTAGCCCTTGCGGGCCTTCATCGCATGCACGATCAGCTCCACGTCGTATCCGGCGCGGGACGCCGTGCCTATCTCGTACCACACCGCGCCGGAGACCCCCGGCCCGACGTACATGTACGTCGGAGGGTCCCGGTCGTAGTTGATGTCCACCGGTCCGCGGGCCTCGCGCCACGCGTGCAGGATGTCGTTCTCGGACACCCCGTGCTTGAACGCCGAAGGCAGGATCAGCGGCTCGTCGTCCTTGTTTGCTTTTCTCACAATACAATTATAGTTGGCAACAAACATTGGTGTCAAGTGGTGTTCGTGATCCACTGTCGTTTGACCATGGCATATATGGTTCTTATATGGGAATCATTGTATATTTACATGCTTCTGGACGATGCCGGTCTGGTCCCGCTCTTCCCGCGCCGTTGATGTCCGCCACGGATAAGCGGATAAGCATGTACATACATGCTTATCCGCTTTTCTTGTTCTTGTAGACATCGTGTCCCGTCCGTCCGTCGCGCGGACGTGAGGATTGGGTCGTTGGCGGTGGCCGTGTGTGGCGGTCTTGCGGAAGGAGCGGATCATGGATGATCTTTCGTTGCGGGTCTATCTGGAGAACGGGTCGGATGCCATGCGTGGCGGATGGTTGGAGCTGCCGGTCGTGCCGGAGCGTCTGGACGCGTTCATGCGTGGCGTGGTCGGTGTGGATGATGGCGGCGGGTACGCGGTCGTGGATCATGAGCCGGGCTGGTTCGGGGATGTGCTGGGATCCGACCTGGAGTCGTTCTCCGTGTCGTCGTTGAATCTGGCGGCGCGCTGCGTGGCGCATGCGCGCGACCTGGCGGTGGCGGATAGCGTGGATGGGGACGTGTTCCTGGACATGCTGGCGACGGCCGCGGAGTCCGAGGACGTCCGGTTCCCGTCAGGGATCGCCGCGTTGGCGGCGCGCGCCGGGGACGTGGCCGAATTCTGGACGGAGTATTCGCTGCCGGATTCATGGCGCGCGGGCAATTCCTCTCCGGATGAGCTGTACGGCGCGCATGTCGCGTACGGGCTGATGGGCGACGACGCGTATTCGAGCCTGTCGTACTGCATGGATCTGGAGAGGCTGGGTCGCGACGAGGCGTCGAACGCGGGCGTGACGCCGGGGGCGTCGGGCTTCGTGTCCGATCACGAGCCGCTGGCGCCTTCCGGTCCGGTTCCGGACGGGGCGCTCGACGCGTTGGAGGCGTTCGCCTCCGGGTGGAGGCCGCCGTCCGCGGAGTACCGCCCGTTCGACATCGCCGACATCGTGTGCGAGGGCGAGACCGTGGCCGACTACACGTTGGAGGGCGACGGGACGAATTGGGGCGCTCCGGTCTACCAGTGCGTCGTGGATGATGGCTTCGACGCCGGATCGGACGTGTTCGGCGTGGATGTGCTCTCCGCGTTGGAGGACACGTTGCGGCGCATCCGTTCGGCGCGTGCCGGCATGGGCGATTTCGACGAGGTCGCGCGCGAGGTGATGGGTGTGGAGCAGTTCAGGCCCGAGATGTACGACGACGATTACGGTTCGGTGGCGCTCGACCTGGGTTATGTGCTTCCCTCGCCGATGGCGTCGTTCGAGCCGCGGCCGGCGGCCGCCTCCGCGCCGGACGGCGCGGACCCCACGCTGCTCGCCGATGATTCCGCCGCGTCGTCGCGGCTCGTGTGATCGTCCCGCGTCCTCGGACGCGGCCGTCGCGTGGTCTTTCCATCAGTCGTTCGCCTGTTCTTCGGATGGGGAGGGTCGGAACGTCCGACGGGCCGTGTCGCGGCGGCGGTTGCAAGCCGGGGACCGGCGGACGTTCCGGCCCTCCCCATCCTCCGTCCCCGCCTGCGGGGGGTCTGCGTTCGGACTGGGAGGCGTGGCATGGGCCGGACGACGGCGGATGGCGCAGCGAGGACTGTTCGGTGTGGCTGGCGGCGGTGCTGCTGCACGACATGGGGCTGGAGCCGAGCGTCGTGTACGCGGAGGCGGATCCGGAGGCCATGTTCTGACCGCCGTGGTTTCCGTGGGGCGGGCGGATAAGCATGTGCTTACATGCTTATCCGCTTTTCTCGTTCTTGTAGACATCGTGTCCCGTCCGTCCATCCGGCCGATTCGATGATGGCTTCCATGGATGGGCGTCCGCCGCGCGGGGGAAAGGTTCCCGCGCGGCGGCGTCCCCGATGGAAGGAGCCGTCATGGCGCAGGAGGACAGTCGGCAGGAGGGTCGTCGCGCGGAGCGTTGGGCGCGCGTGAACTTCCCCAACAAGTTCGTGCATCCGCACGAGTACACGGCCAGGGACGGGCGCGTGTTCGACAAGATGTTCGTCTCGATCCCGCCGGGCGTGACGCTCAACGGCGTCGATCTGGGCGGATACGCGTTCGACCATTTCGCGAAGCCCCGCGAGATAGAGCAGAAGGCCAATGGCCGTCCGGTCGCGATCAACTTCCGTCCCGGAGAGCCGGTGCGCCTGTTCAGGGGCGTCGGCCCGGAGCGGCGCACGTTGGAGATCTCGAACCCGTGGGATCTGTGCCGTGCGGTGAAGGCGCACAACGACGAGTACGCGAGGTCGCGCCAGGAGGCGGCCGCCATGTCCGCGGAGGCGTCGCAGGCGAGGGGCGCCGCCGGGGGCGCGGACGAGTTCGACACGTTCGGCGAGCCGGCCGACGTCCAGGACGGCTACCTGCCGGGAGACCCGGCCGACCCGACCACGATGCTCGACCCGTCCTCCGGCATGGGCGCCACGCTGTGAGGAGGGACGCCATGAGCGATTGCATCGACGACCGCATCGAAGGGAACTTCGTCTTCCTGGCGGTCCGCGCGACGGACGGATCCGGACGCAGGGCCGGAGTGGATCTGCCCTTGGATCCGGACGAACTCGCCAGATTCGAGGGCGAGCAGGGCCTCATGGCCCCGTCGGACTACAGGATCGACGGGTACTCGAAGGACGGGATCGTCGGACGCATGGGATTCGCGCCGTTCCGCGACGACTCCCCGCTGGAGGACGTCAACCTCCTGTGCCGCGCGGTGGACGCCGCGTCGCGTTCGGATCCGCACGCCGCCGACAAGGTCGCGGCCTGGGCCGAATGCTGGGAGGTGGACGATCCGCGGGTCCTCGCGGGCGTCGCGGTGCGTTCCGCGGCCGACCCGACGAACATGGCCGTGACGGCGGCGGAATCCGGACGGGCCCTATGAGCGGCAAAGGGGAATGGGTGAACCTCAGGTTCCCTAACGCGTTCGCGCATCCGTTCTCGTTCCAGGGCCGCGACGGAGGAACCCGGGAACGCATGCTCGTCACCGTCCCCAAGGGCGTCGTCCTCGGGGACGGGCGCGACGTCGGCGGATGGAACCTGAGCGTGCACGCGACCCCGTGGGCCCTAGCCCAGAAGCGCGCGGGCCGTCCGGTGAGCATCGGTCTTCGCGTCGGCCGATCTGTCGAACTGTTCAAAGGCCGCGGCCCCAGGCGGGTCACGCTCCGCCTGGACGGTCCGGAGGGCCTGCGCTCCGCCCTGGACGAGCATCGGAACGTGATGTCCGCCCGGGTGGCCGTCCCGGCCAACCCGGGCCGCGGATGCAGAGGCAGCCTGGATGACGCGGCGCCACCGATGGACGGGCCCGCCGGCGACGAAGGCATGCTTCTGTTCAACGACCTCGCGTTCGACAGTGGCTTCGTGGCGAGGATGGACACGCTCGCGTCCCGGTTCGCCGACGACTTCGCCCACGGCCGTTACGATGCCGGGACCGCCCTGCGCGAGCACCGGTCCCTCGTCGCGGAGGCGGCCATGCTCATGGAGACGGTGACCGGCGCGTCATATGGCGCCGGGGCGGCCGACTGCGCCGCGAGTCTCGCGCTGTCCGCGGTGACCGACGCGGTCAACGGATATGTCGACGATCTCGTGGATCGGAACGACTGCGATCCGCGGGTCGCGGCCGCGAACCACGCGGAACGCTCCGCGGATCCCCATGCGCGGCCCGGTACGCTGCCGTGCCTGCGCATGTTCACCACCGCGTACGGCAAGACAGATGAGACCGACGTGTTCGGGGGACGCGCGCCGGTCGAGGACGAGATAGGCAGGAGGATTGCGATGGCTGGTTTCACCATTCCCCGGGCGTTCGTTTCCATGGATCCGTGGTCGGGCACGCTGCTCGTCGGCATGCCCCGCGGCGTCACGCTGCCTGACGGGCGCGACGTCGGCGGCTACAGTCTGCGAAAATATGCCGACGAGAGGGAAAAGACCGACTGGCGTGGCGAAGAGGCCATCCGCGTCACGCTGGACGATGGCTTCCCGGCGCGTCTCCAGCGCGGCCGCGGCGACGACGTCGAGGCGGTGTTCGTGGACGCGGCCGTGCTCGCCGATGCGGTGAAGACGCGTCTGGACTCCGCGTTGCGCGCCGTCGAGGACATGGACTGGACTCCCGATTTCGGTTTCGACGTCGAGGATTCCGTGAGGCTCGACCGCTGTCCGGAATGCTTCGATCCGGATCGGATCGACCGGAGCGCCGGCCTGCACGCGTATTACGAGACGGAGGACGGCGGGTGGCTGCGGCTGACGTCCCGCTCCTGGTTCGATCCGAATCTTGGCGATTTTAACCAGGTGTGCGTCGACTACGTGTCCGCGGCGGGAGTGATGGTGTCCGTGAAGGATACCGCGTGCCTCGACGCGGAGCCTCCCGCGCGGATCCGGATGAAGGTCTCCGATCTCGTCGAAAGGGCCGGCGGAAGCGTGCGCGGGGATTTCGATCCGACGAACATGGCCGATCCGACGAACATGGCCGGCGCGTCCGATGAGGGGTCCTTCACCCTATGAGACGCTTCAATCCCGGAAATTTCTACTGCGGCACCACCGCTGAATGGACGTCGTGTCCGCGGCCGGTGCGGCATCCCGACCACATGTCGGGCTCGGGATCGGACTACTGGTACGGCGAATCCGGCGTGGTCCGTTACTCCGATCATTGGGGAAGCGAGGTCGCGTCCTGCGACTGGTATCTTGACGGTGTCGCGCGGTGCAGCTTCGACGACCATTATGGAACGGCACAGGGGAGAGGCGCGGGCCATGCTCTCGTTCTCACGCGTCTCCAACCTGCCCGACGACCTGCCCGACTGGATCAGGGCCGAGGCGTCCGTGAAGCGGCATGCCGCCGCCGTGCGCGAGGCCGCCGTGCTGCTTGAGGCGGAGGGCGTCGCCGTCGACTACACCTATCTGCCCGAAGAAACGGAATAGAAGAGAGAAGGAAGGCCGATCATGTTCGGACTCTATATGCTCGCGATATATCTGGGCGTCGCCGTCATCGCCGCCGGCTTCGTCGCCCTGCTCGTCGTCGTCGCGCTGGCGGTGGGACTGGTCACGCATCCCATCCGCACGCTCGCCCTCGTGTTCCACAAGCTCGCCGCCCTTGCCGCCGGCCTGGCGTTGATCCTCGCGCTGATCGCCTGGTTCTGGACCGACCATGCGAAGCCGGACTTCATCCCGTGCTTTTGGGGATCCATCGGTGTGATCGTCGCCTCCATCATCATCCGCGCGTTCGCCGAGTGGATTCTCGAACGGCCCACCAGGGCCGAACGCCGCGCCATGAAACGGGCCACCATCACGCAGGGAGCCGGCCGGGTGACGATGCGCATGCCGGTATCGGAAGAGGTGGCTGCGGCGTTCGAACATGGACGTGCAGGACAACACCGGCCGTGGCGACGGCGAAACCGTCCGCAAGGTCATGACCACGTTCCAGATGGACGCGGACCTCAAAGCCGAACTCAAACGATACTGTGCGGACAACGGCATGAAAATGGGAGAGACCATCAACCAAGCCATAGAACAATGGCTTCAAACCAAATGAATATTAGGTTCTATATCAACAAATACAGCGCGACTTTTTCTGTCTACCTGGCCTAGGGTCAGAAAAGCCGCGCTGTATATTGCTAAGAATGTATTTAGCCTCTTTAATAAATGAGGTTTAGTTCCACTGTACTAATCTTAATCTTTCCTTCCGAATACGCTTTAAGTAAAAATGTGCTGTACGGTATGTTTGCACGAAGTGGTGATTTCTGTGATATATAACGCATTCCATCACTGGATACGCCAACAACAATATTTGCATGATCTAAAGTACCATCAGGATTATTGGCACCACTACTATCAATCCAATCATAGTAAATAATCGACCCCATATATGTTTTGAAAACAGAAGAGGCAGCTGTGAAAGATCCAGAATGGTTGAGCATGAATTTATAGTTGTAATCCGCATTAGACCAGGTCCGTGAAGAATCATTCTTTTCTGTATCATAGTCCCAGACATTCGTAAAGTATTTTGTTACAAGATTATACGGAACAAGAGCTTGGCCTCCAGCATGCACTGCCTGAGAAACAAAATTTGTACAGTTTCCACCAGATTTGAAAATCGGATATTCGGTATTAAAAGTATCTACCGGCCCAGTGGTCCATTTATCTACATAATTAAGCATACGACCTTCCGAGATTTGTGATGCCCGAGGCTGCGGCGATGTGTCACCTGGCAGGTTCCCCTCATCTTGAGTGTTCGGAACAGAGTCAGTGTATGCCGTGTCGGGTAAATCACTGTCTATGCCAAACAAATTCTGGTTTTTGCTGTATTTCTTTGCAAAAGCAGCCAAATCATTTGCTTGCATGTATTCTGAATAATCAACCAATTGGTCTGAAATTACTGTATATGCATTTCCAGATGACGCTGACAATGTCAGAATATGGATGTCCTGCCAAACTGATGTCAGATCCTCGGTCTCCCCGTCATACAGAGTCACCGTAGAACCATCAGATGAATGCGATTCAATTGTTTTTGTTTCCAAAACGGCAACTTGTGCTGTGTTGGAAATTACTTCACTCGAGAGAATGGACGACTCCACTGAAGCCGATATAATATCCAATGAACCTTTCTGGAAACAAACCAAATCTTGTGCGGCTTGGCTTGAAGCAATAGCGTTTTGCTGATCATCCCGGCTGTCGCTTTGCAAAAGTGCATTCAAATGCGCTTCCGTAAGATCCGAATACGGATATTTGTACGCATCCTCTATATTCTGCATATAGTTTTGAATGGGAGCACTTAATACATCATCAAGATTTTGAGATGTCTGAGCCGATGCGCTATTAGGTATACCGAACGCCAATGCAGTTACAGATATAGCAACCAGTACGGTTTTGCTCCACTTTCTATACATATTGGCCTCACTGTCTAGTGATGATTGTTTCCCCTCATATCATTGTATTGCATTTAATGTTACAACACGTTATTTTTCGATAACGTTAATCAGCTCAATTTCACTTTTGACGGCATCGCTACAAAGGCTTTCCAATTGATTATCATAATACTTTGGAGATTTTGACCATTCAGCTAAATCATATTCAAAGAAACCGGCATTACATGTTGGTATTGGTTCATCATCAAGGTAATCCAACACATCCTGTACATCATCTTTGAAACGATGCAATACGCTAGGAGATTCAACATCAGAATCAGAAAGCTCCATATACTCAGTTATCTCACTCGAATTAATCCACCCAGAATAATGATCATATGCAGCAACTGCATCTTCTCTATAAACTTCACAAAGATTTTCAGATTCGCGAATCTGAATAATTCTACATATTAATAAATATGAAATTAGTGCAAAAATAAGCACTACAACTACCACAATGCATCTACGCGCAATAATATACCGACGTTGATTTGTGTGTTTTAAAGTCATATCGCATCAACCTAAATAATAGATGTTATATACGCCTGCCTGTGTTTACCACGCACTTTACGAAAATCTATCATTTCTTCGTTAATTTACTTTTCTGCGTATCAGAACAGTGATTCCTGGATGTACCCATGCAGGGCGCGATTGCGTTCATCAAACGCGCACACCGGACACGAAACGGAATCGACGGACCCCTCCAGATGGGCACGGGCCGGCCCCACGTCGAACAGCTCCGACGTCATCCACACCTCGCCCCAGCCCGCGATCTCGATCCAGTGCGCCTCGATGCTCTCACGAGGCTTCCGCTCGGACTCCCCGGCCCGCGCCGGGGCAGGGGACGGAGCGGCGGCGCGTTTCCGCTCGACCGCGCGGGTCTGCGTCACCGTGGGCACGCTCGTCTGGTTCGGGAACACCGTCACCCGCTGCGGCCCCAACGTGATCCTGCACGGGTACACCTCCACGACCTCGGCCACGGCAAGCTTGAACTTCCGCTTAAACTCCTTCAGCTCTGAGTCGCTGCCGAACTGCCGGTAGAGCTGCTGCCAGGTGATAGTGACCCGCTCGCGCAGGTTGTAGACGCGCTTGGTCAGCCACCAGTACACATCGATCGCCATCGGCTTGCGCAACCGGGCTATCACCTTGAGGTCCACCGGCACCGGATGGTCCCGCAGCATATCCACGTATCTTTGGCTCAGCTGCACCCAGTTCTCGAACAGCCCATGGGACTGCGGCTCATTCCGCAGCCAATCGATCTGATATTTCTCCGCGACCGTGAAGTTTATGCCCTGGCTGGTGGTCTCGGTGTTGTTGCTGATGATGTACACGCATTTGAACAGCCGCTCTAGCTGGGGCTTGATGGTGTGCAGGCTCTTCCCGCCCACATTCACGCCGATGAGGCGCAGAAACTCGCGGAACGTGGTGCCCAGATGCAGCGTGTTCGTCTCCGGGTCGAAGCACGGGTCATCGGTCTTGATCATCGTGCACGCCCACAGCTCGAACAGTCTCGGGTACTTGCCATAGGGCAGACAGTCCGCACCGGACACGTAGCGCACGACCAGGCTGCCGTTGCGTCGTTCGATCTCCTTGACGCC
>ENA-OQDC01001461-OQDC01001461.1-human-gut-metagenome-genome-assembly--contig:-NODE-1461-length-11813-cov-8.602174_pt1 | contig 11813 bp, 12 predicted proteins | sample MGYA00242770_ERZ504601 | MGnify/ENA primary metagenome ERZ504601 (study PRJEB26092, sample SAMD00036305) | human gut metagenome | host: Homo sapiens | study: EMG produced TPA metagenomics assembly of...
GGTAGTTGCCGAAAGTGTAATTATCGTGACTTTCCAACCCATATTGGAAATATAGGCAAAAAGAGTCGGAAATTTATTTCCTTTAAACCCGAAAGCCATACGCGTCTGGGTTAAGGTAGGAAGGCCCGTACGCGGTCCGCCCACAGCTAAAATACCCACTAATGTACTTGATAAAAAATACCCTATAACCCCAAAAACAATAGCTTGTAAAAAGCTCATGCCTAAACTGTAAACATAAATACCATAGGTAATCCCCAAAATAGATACATTCCAGGAAAACCACACCGGGAAAAGACCGAACGGAGTACCGTAACGCTCATTTCAGGGATCGGATTAACACCGTTGGTCTCCAGCCTAACGCCCGTGTTGCCGCTATTGCTTGACATAATATGTTCCTATCTGTAAAAGATGATGAAATTTAAACGTACAATTATACCCATTTTGCCGGTTATGCTTTCTAATGGAACACAAAGGTGCAAAACAGTTAATTTTATCAAAAGAGCTACAAAATTTAGCTTACTATAAGCTGACTTGACGGCATGATAGTTAGCATTAATAATTACAACAACTCTTTCAATTTCATCTCTTAAATCAATTTAATAATTTCAACCAGCTAATACGAATATGATTAATATAATTTTTGTCTGTCACGGCAACATATGCCGCTCACCTATGGCCGAATTCATATTTAAAGATATGATAAAAAAATGAACATCTTGAGCACGAATTCAATATTGCTTCTGCTGCAACTTCGACAGAAGAAATCGGAAATCCGGTTTATCCGCCGGTGAAGGCATTGCTCGAAAGCAAAGGTCTATCCTGTAAAAGCAAACGCGCTCGTCAAATAACTAAAGATGATTTAGATTTTTATGATTATATTATCCTTATGGATAATAATAATTTACGCAATCTAAGCTATATTATCGGTGAAGATACAGAGCATAAAGTATATAAGATGATGTCTTTTGTCGGTGAAAATCGTGATGTAAAAGACCCATGGTATACAGATAATTTTGATGAAACTTATGAAGATGTAGATAAAGCTTGTAGAGCGTTACTTGCTAAATTAATAAAAGAATATAATTTGGTATAAAAAAATAGGAATGATATTTTTTGTATCATTCCTATTTTTAATGTTAAAGCTTATTTTTTAGCGATTACTTCTATTTCAATCAAGGCACCTTTTGGTAATTTACTTACTTCTACACAGGAGCGAGCAGGATATGGTTGTGTAAAGTAAGTGGCATAGATTTCATTTACTTTAGCAAAATCATCAATATTTGTGATGAATACAGTTGTTTTGACTACATTTTCCCATTTTGCGCCAGAAGCGTTGATTACTGCTTGAGCATTTTTTAAAGCTTGATGAGCTTGAGCTTCGATACCTTCAGCCATTTCGCCAGTAGCAGGGTCTAAAGCGATTTGACCAGAAGCGAAAACAAGATTGTCGATTTCGATAGCTTGGGAATAAGGTCCTACAGCACCAGGTGCATTAGTTGTTTTAATTACTTTCATAAAACTCACCTCAATAGATTTTAGTAAATGTAAATATGTATACTTAGATACAATTAATATTTTATCATTAAATGGATTGTTTGCCTATGAAATAATTTTTTAGATAATTCAAGGTTAGAAATATATCTTTATAGTAAAATTTGATATAATTAGAGTTATGTTTAAGGAAAGTGAGGTATTTTATCGTAGGTCTTTAGGCTAAGAAGATTATGGATAAAAATAGTGGACAAAATAAAAAGATAGTAAAAAAAGTAAATAAAGTGCAAATGCATATAATTTATTTATTCATAGGATTGCTCGTTTTTATTATTGGCGTTATGGCTAGATATGCTTGGGTGCAAATAGTTCGTGGAGATGAAATGTTATCTCGCTTAGAGTCGCAAGTTCAAGAGTCATCTGTGCTTCATGTGCCTCGTGGTACTATCTATGATGCGGAAATGAAAGAGCTAGCGATAAGTACAATGGTTAGCTCTTTATATATTGACCCTAATCATGTAGAAGATCCAGAACAGACGGCAAGAGATGTAGCTCCTTTGATAGGGCTTACCGAAAAGGATATTTTAGATGATATCGCTCAAGGTGGTGGTTTCGTCTGGGTGAAAAGACAGATGGAACCGGAAGAAACGAAGGCTTTGAAAAATTTAATGAAGGAAAAACCTGAATATGTAGCTTGTCTTGGTTTTATTCAAGAAAGTAAAAGATATTATCCAAATGATATGTTAGCTGCCAATGTAATCGGTTTTGTGGGTACAGATGATAAAGGTTTAGATGGTATTGAGCAACAATTTGATGGCATGATAAAAGGTGAAGAACAAACTTCTTCTATTTTTACAGATGCTTTGGCTAGGCCAATTATGGACTCTGTATTTTTGAAAAATTCACCTGTAGATGCTAATTGTAAAAATATCCAGCTGACTATCAATGCACAGTATCAATTTATCATTGAGAAAGCTTTGGATAAGGCGATGATGGATCATGGTGCTGAATCAGTAACAGCTATAGTGATGAACCCGAAAAATGGCGATATCTTGGCTATGGCATCTCGACCATCGTATGATCCAAATAATTTCCATAAATACGATCCTAATGTTTGGAAAAATAGAGCTGTATCAGATATCTATGAACCAGGCTCTACATTTAAATCTATCGTAGCGGCTGCTGGTTTTCAGGAAAAATTAGTATCACCAACAGATATTTTTGTTGACCCAGGAACTATTGAAGTTTCAGGTAGAACTATTCAAAACTGGAGCGGTGATAGCTTTGGTACAGTTACATTCCTTGATGTCGTAAAAAATTCTATCAATACAGGTTTTGCTCAATTAGGTTTGGAATTAGGTGGCGAGCGCTTAATGAATTATGCTCGTAAATTTGGTTTTGGCGAACGTACAGGTATTGAGCTTCCAGGTGAAGAATCTGGGATTTTATTCAATCCAAAAGATATGGTTGCTTCTGACGTAGCGACTTCTTCTATTGGGCAAAGTATCGCGGTAACACCACTTCAGATGATCACTGCTATGTCTGCTATAGCAAATGATGGTGTATTGTTAAAACCTCATATCGTGAAGGCTATTTATAATGCTGATGGCACAGTATATCAGCAAATGGAACGCGAAGAAGTTCGCCGTTGTATTGACTCTGATGTGGATAAGACTTTGAAATCTGTATTAGAACAAGTAGTTTCCACAGGTGGTGGTTCTAAAGCAAGTATTGAAGGTTATCATATTGCTGGTAAAACAGGTACAGCACAGAAAATCGATATGGTAAATGGCGGATATTTGCCAGGACATTATATCGCTTCATTTTGTGGTTTTGGACCAGTGGAAGACCCTCAATTCACAGTGCTTGTAATCATCAATGACCCAGCTGGTGGCGAGTACTATGGTGGTCAAGTAGCAGCACCAATAGCGCATGATATATTTTTACAATTGTTTAGATATGCTAATGTAAAACCAATAAATGGCAATCAAAGTTTATTAGATGATATCAAAGGAACAGAAGCTAAAAACTAATAAATATTGATGGATTTTGAAATATATATCCATAGAAAATGAAATAATTATGTGGTAAACTTTTAATTTAATGGATTATGTTGTAAAATTAAGATTACTACATATTTAGTTACAAAAAAAGGTAGGTTAAAATAATGCTCGATATAAAATTTGTCAGAGATAACCCTGAATTAGTATTACAGAATTTAAAAAACAGAAATAATCCAATGAATCTTGACCGTTTCATGGAACTTGAAAAACAACGTCGTGAAATCATTGCTGAAACAGAAAATTTAAAAAGCCAGAAAAATGCTGTTTCTAAAAAAATCAGCGAAATGAAAAAAAATAAAGAAAATGCTGATGCTGTGATTTTAGAAATGCGTCAAGTTGGTGAAAAAATTAGCCAATTAGATAAACAGCTCCGTGAAATTCAAGATGAATTACATGATATTTTACTTCGCATTCCAAATATGTGCCATGAATCTGTACCAGTAGGTAAAGATGATAGCGATAATCCAGAAGTTCGCCGTTGGGGTACTCCTCGTGAATTCGATTTTGAACCAAAAGCTCATTGGGATATCGGTGCAGACCTTGATATTTTAGATCCTGAAAGAGCTGCAAAAGTTACAGGTACACGTTTTACTTTCTATAAAGGTTTAGGCGCAAGACTTGAACGTGCTTTGATTAACTTCATGATGGATTTACATGTAGATAAACAAGGCTATACAGAAATGCTTGCACCATTTATCGCTAATAAAGACAGCATGACTGGTACAGGTCAGTTGCCTAAGTTCTCTGAAGATATGTTCAAACTTGAAGGCTTAGATTATTATCTCGTACCAACAGGTGAAGTTCCAGCTACTAACTTCCATAGAGATGAAATTTTAGATGGCGATAAATTACCAGAATACTACAGCGTTTACACTGCTTGTTTTAGAGCAGAAGCAGGTAGTGCTGGTCGTGATACTCGTGGTCTTATTCGTCAACATCAGTTCAACAAAGTTGAAATGATTAAATTCGTTAAACCTGAAACATCTTATGATGAATTAGAAAAAATGGTTAATAACGCAGAAGAAGTTTTACAGCTCTTAGAAATCCCTTACCATGTAGTAAAACTTTGCACAGGTGATATTGGTTTCACAGCTGCTATGACTTACGATATCGAAGTATGGCTTCCAAGCTATAATACTTATCGTGAAATTTCTTCTTGCTCTAATGTTTGCGATTATCAGGCTCGCCGTGCAAATATCAAATTCCGTCGCAGTGCAGGTGCAAAACCTGAATTTGTACACACATTGAACGGTTCTGGTCTTGCAGTAGGACGTACTGTAGCTGCTGTATTAGAAAACTATCAGCAAGCAGATGGTTCTGTAGTAATTCCAAAAGTGCTTCGTCCATACATGGGTGGCATTGAAGTAATTAAAAAACCAGAATAATTTTAGTGCTAAAATAATAAGATAAATAAAAGCTCATCAATTTTGATGAGCTTTTGTCATATTAAATATAAGAGGTGATAAAATGAAAAAATTAAAAGTATTTTTAGCAGTAGGTTTATTATGTTGTGGCTTATCTATGTCTATGGCAGAGGCAAAAACTATGACTTTAGATAAGACAAAAGTATTAGTTCCCCAAGGTTTTAGCGTGGCAAATGATGATTTGAAATTCAAAAAAGGTACAGTAGTGGAATTAAATGAGAATAATGAAGTGATAACAGGTGTATTAAATCGTGATATTGCACTTCGTCCTACTGGTTGGAGAAATGTAATCAATGATTATTATGAGGAAAGTAATAATAGCATTTTCTATCCTCGTATTTTCCATCCGTTTACAAGTGTTTCTATTCCTTTCCCAACTTATGCTCATGTACGCTATAAAGGTAATAAGCCTGTAACTTTTGCGACCGATGGTACTGTATTATCTGGTACTATTGATGAAGAAGTAACTGTAAGTGTAAATAAAGATAAATATGGTCTGATTACATTTGAAGACCAATATGAATTAGGTTTTTATCCTGATGGTTCAGTGAAAAATGGTCGCTTGAGAGATGACGCTTTTTTAAGACCATATGGTTTTAAAACAGGTTTAGCTGGCGATGAAATGGCTGGATTTGTAGAATTTGCAGGTGGTAAAGATATAAGCTTTTCTAAAGAAGGATATGTAACTTCTGGAGTATTGAAAAAAGCTATTTCTTGGCAACAACCCGATGGTACAATGGTAACTTTGCCAGCTAAAACAATGATTTCTTTTATCAACGGGCAAGCTAGATACTGATTAAATTTTTATAAATAAAATACGAAAAAGCACCTTAAGCTCACAAATTTAAGCCTAAGGTGCTTTATTTAGTTATCTTTAGGAATGATTAAAATAATTGTTGTTCCTTTATTTAATTTGCTAGATAATCTGATTTCAATATCATGGGCATCAGCTATCCATTTGGCAATGGAAAGACCAAGACCTGTACCACCGACGCCGTTTCTTGTTCTAGCACTATCTACGCGATAAAAACGCTCAAAGATTTTATCTTGTTTATCTTTAGCGATACCGATACCAGTATCTGAGATTTTTACAATCATATGTTTGACTTTATTTTCTGAGGAAATGGTGATTTTTCCGCCATCTGGTGTGTATTTTATACTATTATCTAAAAAGATACGAAGCATTTGACGCATCACTAATTCATCAGCAAAGATATATCCATCATCATTATGAGTGCAAGTTATAGTATGTTGAGGTGCGATTAATTGCGTATCTTTGGCAATATCGGCAATTAAAGGTTTTAAATTCAATGACTCTTTATGCAATACTTGACGTTTTTGGTCTGCTCTAGCCAAGAATAAGAGCTTTTCAATCAAACGTTGCATATTGATGGCTTCAGAATGAATAGCTGTGATACATTCATCAGCAGTTTGTGGGTCGTCTTTACCCCAACGAGCAAGCATATCTGAATAACCGCAAATTACAGTGGCAGGCGTGCGAAGCTCATGAGAGGCGTCGGATACGAATTGACGCTGTTGCTCAAAACCTTTTTGTAAGCGCTCTAACATCAAATTAAAGGTATTAGAAAGTTCTTCTAATTCATCTCTAGTTGGCTGTACTTTGATGCGTTGATTTAAATCTTGGATTTCAATATTTTTTACAGTTGTGGTAATATCTCTTAATGGTTTTAATAATCTTCTACTGAGGAGAAAACCACAGATAATAGAGATTATTACCCCTGCAATTCCAGCATAAAAAATAGTTTCGGATAATTCTTCTAAAAATACTTTTTCTGCTGTAATCGTTCGCAAGAAATGAAGTGTATACGTTTCATCATTTTTGACAATAGTTCTTTGCGTATAGAAAATCCAAAAATGTTTAAAATTGACAAATTTTAAATCTGAAGGTAAAAGAGCATTGCGAATGTAATCTTCAATTTGAGGATGTTCTTCTTGTCTAGCAAGTGAGTCCTGAACGTGATTGATAGATATATACATTGGCAAACTATCATAAACTATATTATTATTGCTATCTGTTACACGCATGACAACGCCAGGGATAAGGGCAGAACTTTTCACATCTTGTAGCAATTCTGGTACTGTTTCATTATTAGCTTTTTTCTCTACATAATTAGCAGATAAATTGATGGATACTTCAGCTTCGTGAAAGAGCACATAATGTATGCCAATCAAGGTACTGCTTAAAGTTACAATTAAAATTAAGCAGAGCATGATGCTGTAGATAAAAGCTAATTTTAGGGAAATAGGCATATATTTTAAACGAGGGTGAATACACATATTTAAATAAGTTTTAAGTTTTGATAACATAGCCGATGCCTCTTACTGTATGAATGTATTTTTCATTGAAATAATCATCAATTTTGGCGCGTAAATAGCGAATATAAACATCGACTACATTGGTATCACCCATATATTCATAACCCCAGATGGATTGGAGGATTTGCTCTCTAGATAAAACATGGTCATGATTGTGTAATAAATATAAAAGTAAATCATATTCTTTTTTAGTGAGTTCAACTAATTGGTTATGAACTTTTACTTCATGACGGTCAAGATATACATGGATATTTTTAAATTTGAACACTGAAGGTTCTTCTGCAGGTTTAGTAGTAGAATTATTATGCTTGCGAAGGGTAGCACGTATTCTAGCTAGAAGCTCTTGAATAGCAAATGGCTTAGTGATATAGTCATCAGCACCGATATCAAGACCTGTTACTTTATCATTTATTTCGTCTTTTGCTGTGAGCATGATGATAGGGATATCGGATAATTTGCGCACATTTTGGCAGATGGTCAATCCGTCCATATCTGGTAGCATAATATCTAGTAAGACTAAATCATAATCTTCCTGAATAATACGCTCGTATGCTCGTAGCCCATTACTCTCACTGGCAGTTGAAAAACCTTCATGCTCTAGTTCCATTTGTAAAAAACGAGCAATGCGGTGTTCATCTTCTACAATTAAAATTTTGCTCATAAAAATTCCTCCTAAAAATACTTCTTTACATATATAAAACCAATTTTTTTTAGTAAATAAAAAGTCCTAGCGTCTATTTTTAATCTAATTTTAATTCGGATATAATTATTCTTTAATAATAATTGTTTATTATATAAGTGTAAAATGTTGGAGTTTATTTACCTGATAAAAATAATAAATAAGGATTTTATTTTTAATAAATATATAGGAGTGATAATATGAAAAAAATGTTAGCGGTAGTATTGAGTTTAGTAACTGTTTTTGTTTTAGGTACAGCTGTCGTATTCGCAGCTAAGCACCACAATAGTGCTCAAGTAACGACAATTGCAGATATTAAAGCTAACGGTTGGGACGAACAACGTGTATTAGTAGATGGCGAATTCACTGAACATATCTACAAAGATTTATATACATTTACTGATAATGAAGGAAATTCTATGACAGTAGAAGTTGATGATGATATATGGTATCAATTATCCATGGATACACCTGTACGCATTTATGCTGAAGTAGATAAAGATTGGCATGGCGGTATCGAATTAGAAGTTAAAAATATTGAAAAACGTTAAAAATAAAATATAAATTTCACGAAGAAAAGCTATTAGTTCTTATAACTGATGGCTTTTTTTGTTAAAATAATTGTATATTAGTTTGATTTAATGATATAATTAATATAAATAATTTAGTACTAAAACCATAGAGGTGAATTATATGTCAAATACAGCTGATGTAGGATACGAGACAAATGGCTATACGCTTAGAGAAGCTATTGTTGAAGCAAAACGTTGCTTGAACTGTAAAAAGCCAATGTGTCGTACGGGGTGCCCAATTAGTAATAATATTCCAGAATTTATAGATGCATTATCGCATGGCGATTTAGGTAAGGCTAGTATGATTATTGCTCAGCGTAGTAATTTACCAGCAGTTTGTGGTAGAGTTTGCCCACATGAACGTCAGTGTGAAGGTTCTTGTATTTTGGGACGTAAAGGTCAAGGAATAAAAATTGGTAAATTAGAGCGATTCATTGCCGACATGGACGGAGAACTTGAATTAGTGGCTCCAAATGTAGCGAAATCTCAGCCTGGAAATATTGCAGTAATTGGTTCAGGCCCTGCTGGTCTTACAGTAGCTGGGGATTTAGCTAAAATGGGATTTAAGGTAACAGTATTTGATTCTCAGCCAGAAGCTGGTGGAGTATTGATGTACGGTATTCCTGAATTTCGCTTACCAAAACAAGTAGTTCGTCGTGAAGTAAAACGCATTAAAAAATTAGGCGTAGATTTTAAATTAAATATCATGGTAGGCACAGAAATTACAGTAGATGAATTATTTAATCAGGGCTTTGATGCTATTTTTATCGGTACTGGTAATGCTTTATCTAAATCTTTACCAATAGATGGTGCTAAATTAAAAGGAGTAATTCAAGCAACATATTTCTTGCAGATGGTGGAATTATCCAATAGCAATAGCGTTGACCCTAATGAAGTGCCAATCAAAGAAGGCGATGAAGTAGTGGTAATTGGCGGTGGTAATACTGCTATGGACGCTGCTCGTACAGCTATGCGTTGCGGTGCAAAATCTGTAAAAGTTGTAAATCGTCGTCGTGAAGAAGATATGGCAGCTTTAAAATCTGAAATAGATGCAGCTAAAGAAGAAGGTGTAGAAATACACGCTTTAAGAGGTCCTGTAGAAATCACAGGAGAAGATGCAGTAACAGGTATAAAATGTTCGGTACGTGAATTTGATGAAGCATTAGACAAAGTCGTAGATACAGATGGACGTGAATATTTCTCTGCAAATAAAATAATCATTGCTATAGGACAAAAACCTGCTAGCAGAATTGTAGACTCTACAAGCGGTATTGATGTAGATGAAAATGGATTTGTAAAAACTCGTGAAAAACCATATGGTATGACTATGCGACATGGAGTTTTCTCTGGTGGAGATGTAGTTAATGGACCAGCTACTGTAGTTGTAGCTATGAAAGATGCTCAAAAAGTAGCTCAAGGTATAGCTCAATATGTAGAAGCCAAGAAACTCATGGAAGAATGTGGCATGAAAATGGTTGATTAATATATTGTAATTTAATCTATTTTGATGAAATAAAAAAAGATGTTTTGAGATATATATTCTCAAAGCATCTTTTTTATTTAAAATTTAGTGTATAAAGCGATAGCCTTTCCTAGTATGCGGAAATTATCGCAATTATTTTTTGAGAAAACCATTGGTTTATATTTAGGATTTTCAGAGCGCAGTTGCACTGTATCATCTACGAAATAAACACGCTTTAGAGTAGCACTATCATTGACTAAGACAGCAGCGATTTCTCCATTTTCTACAGTTGATTGTTGTTTGATAAAAACAATATCACCATCATTGATGCGAGCGTTAATCATGCTATCACCATGGATACGTAGACAAAAATCAGCATCATTATCATCATAAGGCAAATAACCTTCAATATTTTCTTGAGCTAAGATGGGAATACCAGCAGCGATTTTGCCTAAGATAGGAAGTCGTTTAACATTTTCTTCGCTAGAAGTATCTTCCAAGAAAATATTTGGAGATACATTTAAGACTTCAGCTATTTTTAGGATATTTTTATATTTGGGCTGATAATTTCCCGATAAGTATTCGCTGATAGAAGATTTATTAATTTTAGTTAAACGTGCTAGTTCATTTTGTTTCATATTTTTTTCTTGAAGTAATTTTTTTAAAGTAATCGCAAATGTTGACATAGCTTCACCACCTGTATTATTCAGCTTTTAAAGGTCGCATGAATAAATTTAATAATTCTTCTTTAGGATTTTTATGATTGATTACAATTTCATTGATTACAGCGCAAATTGGTAATTCTACATGATGTTTGTCAGCAAGTTTTAAGAGAGCTTGCATAGTGTAAATACCTTCGGCTAATTTGCTAAATGGTTTGTTTAAGACAAAATCTTCACCAAAACAACGGTTATTGCTATATGCTGAAAATAAAGTAGCTTCATAATCGCCAAGATGGCTAAGACCATATACTGTCATATTATTTCCGCCTAAAGCTTTGATTAAATTAGATAATTCATAAGTACCACGTGCCATTAGAGCGCCTTTTAAGCTAGTGTAGTGCATACCGTCGAGCATACCGGCAGCAATACCTACTACATTTTTGGCAGCAGCTCCAATCTCTGTACCGATTAAATCTTCGCTATAGTAAAAACGAATTAAATCACTGCTAAAAATATTGATAATATGTTTACTGATATCTGTATTTTTGGCTGAAATGACCATGCAATTAGGAATGCCTTTTAAGAAATCTTGAACATGACCAGGACCTACCCAAACACCTACATTGCAATCTTCGCCAATTTCTTCAGTGAATACTTCAGATAGACGCTTTCCTGTTGAAATTTCAAGACCTTTCATACATAGAATAAATGTTTTTTGCATATATAAATCAGTCTTTTTGATTTCCTTAGCTAGGTTTCGCAATTGTTGAGAGCTGATGGAGATGATGATTGTATCTGCAAAATTTAATGCGAGTTTCAAATCATTTGTATAAGTAATATCAGGAGATAGACTAAGGTATTCATTTTGATGTGTAGTTTGTAGCTGTTCTAGATGTTTAGAGCCTTCTCTACCCCAGATTTTTACATTATGACCAATATGATTGGCATACCAAGCATGAAAGCTTGCCCAACGACCACAGCCAAGAACAGATATATTCATAAAAAATCCTCCTAGAATTTTATTTTTGTATTAATTAATCTTCTTAAGAATATGTCATTTTTGTGATTTATTTCATAACTATTAATTATATCATAGCAAAAAAATGTAGAAGATATATATTGG
>ENA-OQDC01001464-OQDC01001464.1-human-gut-metagenome-genome-assembly--contig:-NODE-1464-length-11806-cov-1.714530_pt1 | contig 11806 bp, 17 predicted proteins | sample MGYA00242770_ERZ504601 | MGnify/ENA primary metagenome ERZ504601 (study PRJEB26092, sample SAMD00036305) | human gut metagenome | host: Homo sapiens | study: EMG produced TPA metagenomics assembly of...
ATCTGTATCTGCCGCTACTGTGACAGTATCCTGGACTTCCGTAATCTCGTCCTCGATTTTTCCCGGAATCCTTTTTTTCGATAGCTTCTTCTGAAACTGTTTCTTCTTTATTATCAGTATTTTCCTGTGCTGTACCTGAAATGGCCGGACCGGCTATTTCCGCTCCAAGCGCAGAAACAGGCATACATGCGGAAACACATACTGCCATAATCAGAAATCTTTTTTTCATAAATTTATATCTCCTGATCTGTTCAATTTTCCCCTCTACTCTTTGTTTATCATAGCACAGCTATTTTCTTATTTCAAATCCCATCAGGCTTTTTAGAAATTTTTCACATTTATTATTGTAGCTTTTTTGTTTTTTCATTAAAAAAAACATTATTTCATTTTTTTCAAAAAACATTTGACAAAATAGATTTTATACTGTATTATATGTTTTGTCGCTGAGGAAAACAGTTGACAGCAATAAATGCGATAGTGGCGTAGTTGGTAACGCGCGACCTTGCCAAGGTCGAGACCGCGGGTTCGAGCCCCGTCTATCGCTCTGAGGCTCCGATTTAGTCGGAGCTTTTTTGTGTCTGAATCCGCCTTACAAAGCGGTCACTGTCTTTGGTATACTTCATAAGAAAATCCCGCTTATTCTTTCGGAAATAATTTATAAAGGACATCTTATTTTAAACAAAAAAAGCCTTGTACAATTTGTTTTCTATCTGAAAATCTCTATTGACTCATCTTTCAATAAGAGTTTTCAGTTCTTTGCACTTTGTACAAGACCTTTTATTACTTCATTTTATTATTCTGTCCAGAATCCAATATTTTTTCTTAAAACATGTAAAAAAAAGCTTTCCGCAAGATGTGCGTCTCAATTGCAGGAATGAATTTTTCAGCCACGATTTAGTGATGGAATAATCTAATTCCGGTAAATGCCATTGCTATATTGTATTTATTGCAGGTATCGATTACGTCTGCATCTCTCACAGAACCGCCTGGCTGTGCAATATATTTCACGCCACTTTTGTAAGCTCGCTCAATATTGTCGCTGAATGGAAAGAACGCATCAGATCCTAATGTTACATCTGTCATCTGATCCAGCCATGCTCTCTTCTCTTCCTTTGTGAAAACTGCAGGTTTCTCTGTGAATGTCTTTTCCCAGTTTCCATCCGCCAGAACATCCATATACTCATCACCAATATAAACGTCGATAGCATTGTCGCGCTCAGCTCTTGAAATACTTTCCTTAAATGGAAGATTCAATACTTTCTGGCTTTGGCGAAGGAACCAGTTATCTGCTTTCTGTCCTGCAAGACGTGTACAGTGAACTCTTGACTGCTGTCCTGCACCAACTCCGATTGCCTGTCCGTCTTTTACATAGCATACGGAATTGGACTGGGTGTATTTCAGAATGATCAGAGAAACTTTCATATCACGCTTTGCTTCCTCAGATAATTCTTTATTCTCAGTTACGATGTTGGAAATCAGCTCATCATCAATTGCAAGCTCCTGTCTTCCCTGCTCAAAAGTAACGCCGAACACCTGCTTATGCTCTAATGGAGCCGGTACATATTCCGGATCGATCTGAATTACATTGTAGTTGCCTTTTTTCTTCTGTTTCAGAACCTCAAGTGCCTCCTCTGTATAACCAGGAGCGATCACACCGTCGGAAACTTCTCTCTTGATCAGAAGTGCTGTGTCTTTGTCACATACATCAGAAAGGGAAATAAAATCACCGAAGGAAGACATTCTGTCTGCGCCTCTTGCACGGGCATATGCACAGGCAAGTGGCGAAAAATTCTGCCAGTCCATATCCTCTACCCAGTAGATTTTTGCAAGCGTCTCTGTGAGCGGAAGACCAATGGAAGCACCTGCCGGGGAAACATGTTTAAATGAAGTAGCTGCGGGAAGCCCGGTTGCCTTTTTCAGATCACGCACCAGCTGCCAGCCGTTAAAGGCATCCAGAAAGTTAATATATCCAGGTTTTCCGGAAAGTACTTTAATTGGCAGTTCACTTCCATCTTCCATGTATATTTTAGATGGTTTCTGATTTGGGTTACAGCCGTATTTTAATTCTAACTCTTTCATGGTTATCTCCTCCATTTTATCTTTTAAGGTAACGATTCAGTAGGTACTATTCCGTGAGGCATTCCGTTTTGTGAATATAATTTACCCAAAACGGAAAGCTTTATTTTCAGTGATTCTTGTTGATAACTTTTTGATTCATATTTACCAGTCTCGATATCAATGTATCTCACAAAAAGTGAAACCTTATTGTCTTCATTCAGGCTCTCCCACAACATATCTGCAAACTCATCCATGTGATCCGGAATCTGAACAAGCTTCGGCTCACCCTCAAAGCTTGGCAGCGGGTTTCCATCACATTTATAAGTATGGATAAAATGTCCCTCACCGGCCTTTGCATTCTGATATGCAAAAGTGTAACGGTTGCAGGAGGAAGGATCTCCATTATTGCTTTTCAAAATGGACATTGCATAACTGTAAGAGCCGTTCTCCACATGCATAATTCCAGAAATACGTGGTGTATAGTTTGGTGCATCTGGCTCAAACTCTCTGGAACGTAAAGACTGCTCGAAAGTGAGCTGATGATCCATTCCTTCGTAAATAGTGTCTGTCTGGTCACCGTTTGTCACAATTGTTTTATTTCCAAGTACGCGGACAGGTGCATAAATGATCAGGCTTGGATCTACCAGTTTGGAAGGGTCAAATGCCTGTGTGCGGATTCCCTCGCCATCCTCCACAAATACACGGTTGCGGCTGTTGGAGCTGCGTCCCATGATAAAATAAGCGGTAACTGCTGTCTTGCCGTCCCTGCTTTCGCCAATGACAATTCCACGGCCCGGGTATGCATTCTCTTTTAATTCCTGTTCCAATTGCATCTCACAGCCTCCGGACTATTCGTCCTCTTCATTCTTCATTTCCATGAATTTCTATAATCTTCTTCTCACCTTGTCAATCGCACCATTGCAGTATTTCAGGAGCTTCACACCTTTCCTGATACAGCTTAAAAGCTTCTTCAAGAGGAAGATCTCTGTCTTCCATCTTCGCAGCAAGCGCATCCAGCTCTTCAAATGCTGTCTCCAGTGATTTTTGCTTTCGCCATCGTGTATCCTCCTCTTTCAGCTCGTCCGCTTCTTAACCGCTGTTACTTCGCTCTCTATTCTTCCATCCCTGACATCCAAAAGCAGCAGCTGCCCTTTTTTCACCTGTCCGGCTGATGTAATGCCATGTCCTTCTTCATCCGACACATAAGCATAGCCTCGCTCCAACTGTCTAAGAGGCGAAACACCTTCCAGCTTCTGCGTCCGGATAGCCAGTTCTGACTTGGCTGCATCCAGCTTTCGGTTCATGCCAATACGCAGTCTTTCTTCTATCTCCATCAGACGCTGTCGCCTATCGTTCAGACGGGACTGTGGGTTCAAATGTCTGAAAATACGCTGATAGTTCTCCACGCGCTGTCTGTTTCGCAGCACCGCCTGTTCCATGGCATGACTGAGACTCTCCTCATACCCCTGGATCTGACCAAGGATTACCCGCATATCCGGCACAGCCAGTTCGGCAGCCGCTGATGGCGTCGGTGCACGCAGATCGGACACAAAATCAATGATCGTCGTATCGGTCTCATGCCCCCACTGCAGAAATCACCGGAACCGAGCATTCATAAACCGCTCGGCCACAATTTCTTCATTAAAGGCCCATAAATCCTCTATGGAGCCTCCGCCTCTGCCGACTATTATCACATCAAGATTCATCGCATCCAATGTCTGTATGCCCTTCACTATGCTATCAGCCGCACCTTCTCCCTGCACAAGTGCCGGATAAAGTATGACCTGTACATATGGATTTCTGCGCGATGATACATTCCTTATGTCCTGCACGGCCGCACCTGTCGGTGCTGTAACCACACCAATACGGCCGGCATACTGCGGAATGGGCTGCTTGTACTCTGCGGCAAACATGCCCATTTCCTCAAGCTCATGCTTTAGCTGCTCGAATTTGAGATACAGATTGCCCTCTCCGTCAAGCTCTATCTTTTTGGCATAAAGCTGATATGCGCCGGTCTTCTCATACACCTCAACGGAACCTGTCACAATAACCTGGTCCCCCTCCTTCATGTGGAAGGAAAGTCCTGCCGCCCTGCTGCCCGCAAACATGATAGCGTTCATGGCTGCTCCCGCGTCCTTTATTGTGAAATAAATATGACCGCTCGTGTGATACTTGCAGTTGCTCACCTCTCCCTTTATGCTCACCTGTCTGAGCATAAAATCCTGAGCGAACATATTTTTAATATAGCTATTTACTTGCGCTACCGAATATATATTTCTATTTGCCATGTTTAATGCTCTATATCGCTGTTCCTCTTAAGCTATGCAAACTTTGCAAGCACTCCGTTTACAAATGCACCTGACTCATCTGCACCATACTTCTTTGCAAGCTCAACAGCCTCATTTATTGAAACCTTTGTAGGAATATCGTCCTCAAACTTTATCTCATAAACTGCCAATCTGATAATTGCCAGATCAACCTTTGCCATACGATTGGTCTTCCAGCCTGTAGACTTCTCATCGATGAGTGCATCAAGCTCTGCCATATGCTCAATAATCGCACTGCATTTTTCATCAATATACTGTCTTTCCTCGTCTGTAGGATTTGTAAGCTCATCATTTAAAAGCTCCATCTGCTCTGCAAGCTCAGACTTGTCATGAAACTCAACCCTGAAAAGCATCTTAAAAACGTTTTCTCTTATCTTGCTTCTTGTCATTTAAATTCCTCTCGTGAATAGTATTTTATATAAATTAAGGATGTCTGTACGACATCCTTAATTATACTACATTTGTGATCATTTAAAAAGAACTATTTAATTCTCTCCCATATCAACACTTGCTATACGAACATTGATAGTAGCCACAGAAAGCCCTGTCATTGTCTCAATTGCAGACTTAACCTTCTCCTGTACCTTTGTAGAAACCTCAGGGATGCTGTATCCATAAGCAATATTGAGTGCTACATCAACCACTACCTCATTGTCTGCTATCTCAATCTGAATTCCCTTTGAGAGATTCTTCATACCGAGCCTGCTGACAATCTCGTTTGTGATATTGCCTGCCATGGAGCTTACTCCCTCAACCTCAGTAGCAGCAAGACCTGCTATGATAGCTACAACCTCATCTGCTACCTTGATCTCGCCAGACTCATCTGATTTGATATTTATTGTGTTTCTATTCTCTGCCATGTCCATGTTCCTCCTTAACCGGCTATACGGTCTGTCCCTTTGCCACGTAAACCTGGAATGAGTCATTTCCCGTAAGTGATCTATTTCTTGATACGCGAACATTCTTGTCTGTGATCACGTACTCCAGATTGGCGCCATCCTCAATTACCGTATCCTGTAGCAGGATGCAGTTCTTGACCTTTGCATTCTTTCCTATCTTGACGCCTCTTGATAGGATGCTGTTTTCCACGGTACCCTCGATGACACAGCCATCAGCAACCATGACATTCTTGGCTTTTGAGCCATTTATGTATCTTGTAGGGTTATCATCCCTGATCTTTGTATAGATAGAATTGCCACTCTTAACAATGCTGCCCTGTTATCCTCATCAAGGAGCTTCATATTCTCCTCGAAATAGCTCTTCATATCTGTAATCTGTGAAGCATAGCCTGTGTACTCATATGCCTGGATATTGAGTGAATCAGTGTTTGTAGCCATCAGATCCCTTGTAAAATAAGAATAACCATGTACAAAAGCGTCATCCACTATTCTAATGAGCTTCTCCTTCTCCATGATATAGATATTCATGCCAAAGTTTACCTTGCCCATATCCCCTGTCATTGATATATATCTTTTTGATACGTCCATCATCTATATCAAATGTATAGTACATCTCATCATTGTTGCCGTTTGGTCTTAAGAATACCTTCGGTACCTCCTGCTTGCGGTACATTGCAGTGATATCAGCCCCTGTGTTCTTATGTGCCTCAATCAGCTCCCTGAAATCAAAATTGAATACATAGTTGGCATCAGCCATGATAACATACTTCTGAGTGCACTTTCTCAGATAGCCCTTAAGGCTTTCGATTGCCTCAACACGGCCCTCATACACCTTAATCTGCTTCTGTGCATAAGGCGGAACTATATTGATACCACCATTTTTCTTGCAAGATCAAACTCCTGACCTGAGCCCAGGTGATCCATCAGAGAGTGATAGTTACTTCTTAACTATGAGAGATATATTGTCGATTCCGCTATGTACCATGCTTGAAATCAGGAAATCGCAGAGTCTGTAACGACCTGCAAACGGAATGGAAGCCATAAGTCTCTCGGATACCATCTCAGGAATGAGGGCATCGTAGCTGTTTGCAAAAATAACGGCCAAAGCCTCTTCGTTGTTCATGTTTAGCATTGTTCCTGGCCCTCCTCAACATCATTATATACCATCGCCTTTGGTCCTATAACCGCTCTATCGCCAATTGTAACTCCCGGTGCAATTGTAGCAACATCACCTGTCACGTCCTCCGCCGGCTTTTCTCCAATAACTGCATCACAGCCTACTGTAACAGCCCTCTGCAACTATACAGTGTGTAACCTTAGCGCCTCTTTTTATCACAGTATCACCCATGACAACTGCATCCTCTACCACTGCGCCCTCTTCTACGACGACACCGCCAAAAAGAATTGAATGCTTTACTGCGCCCTTCACTACACAGCCATCGGTAATCATAGAGTCTGTAACCTCTGCGTTGTTGCCGATGAAATGTCCTGTATGACCGCTGTTACGGCTGTATATCTTCCAGTTCTCATCAAACAGGTTGATACCGCTGTGCTCAGGATCAAGCACCTCCATGTTTGCCTCCCAGAGTGCAGGTATTGTTCCTACATCCTTCCAGTAGCCGTTAAAGTGATAAGCATACATCCTGCGGCCATCCCTCAAAAGGTTTGGAATGATATTGTTACCGAAATCATTCTCTGAATCCGGATCATTTTCATCCTCGATAAGATACTCTTAAGTATATCCCAATTGAAGATATAAATACCCATGGATGCAAGATTAGACTTAGGATTCTTTGGCTTCTCCTGAAACTCTGTGATCTTGTCGTCATCATCTGCTACCATGAGACCGAAACGTGATGCATCCTCCCATGGAACCTCCATAACCGCTACAGAAAACTCAGCATTTTTCTCCTTATGGAACTTAAGGAAATCGCTGTAATCCTGCTTACAAATCTGATCTCCTGAAAGTATGATAACATACTCAGGATCATATCTCTCGATAAATGCAATATTCTGATAAATCGCATTGGCTGTTCCCTTGTACCAGTCTGAGCCTGAAGCCTTCTGATACGGTGGCAGTACATGCACTCCTCCATATAATCTATCAAGATCCCATGGCTGTCCATTTCCTATGTACTCATTCAAAACAAACGGCTGGTACTGTGTCAATATACCAACTGTATCTATACCTGAATTAACACAATTAGAAAGTGGAAAATCAATAATTCTGTATTTGCCTCCAAACGGAACTGCCGGCTTTGCAAGTTTCTGCGTCAGTGCATAAAGTCTGGAGCCCTGACCACCAGCAAGAAGCATCGCAACTAGCTCTTTTGCCATATTAAAATCCCCTTGTTTAATTTTATTAAATTTTTGTTAGCTTTTGCAATTATTTTGGTTTTTTATAATGGTTTATAGTTATATTTTACCACACTTTGGCATTTATGCAATTCAAAATTAACTAAAAAATACTATAATTTTTGTCATTATTTTCCAATTATCTCGCGGTTGTTTATGAACTCGTACGGCACTTCCTGGTACACATAGTAGTTAAGCCAGTTGGAATAAAGTATATTGCCGTGTGACCGCCACTGTAAAAGCGGCTTTTGTGTATCATCATTATCCGGATAGTAGTTCACCGGCATATCTATATCAAGTCCCTTTTTCTTATCCCTCTCGTACTCATTGTGAAGAGTATATCTGTCATACTCAGGATGTCCCATCACAAAAATCTTTTTTACCATCCTGATCCATCAGAAGGAATACTCCGGCATCATCCGACTCCGCAAGTATGGTAAGCTCAGGATGCTTTAATATATCCTCCTTTAAGACCTCGGTATGCCTTGAGTGCGGTGCGTAAAACACGTCATCGAAACCTCTGACAAGTGGGATTTTTCTGTTCTTTACACGGTGCGCATACACACCAAATTTCTTCTTCGGAAGCACACGCTTTGGTATGCCGTAGTGATAATATAATCCTGCCTGTGCACCCCAGCACAGATGAAGTGTGGAGAAAGCATGTGTCTTGCTCCACTCCATTATACTGCATATCTCATCCCAGTAGTCTACCTCCTCGTATTCCATAAGCTCAACCGGTGCCCCTGTGATTATCATGCCGTCAAAGTATCTGTCCTTTATATCATCAAAGGTCTCGTAAAATTTGTTCAGATGACTGAGTGATGTGTGAGTGGCCTCGTGAGTAGATGTGGTCACAAACGTTACATTGACCTGTATAGGGGTATTTGACAGCGAGCGCAGTATCTGAAGCTCTGTGTCCTCCTTTAATGGCATGAGATTTACAATCGCAATCTCCAGCTGTCTGATGTTCTGATGTGATGCCCTGTTTTCGTCCATCACAAATATATTTTCTCTCTCAAGTATTTCCTTTACAGGTAAATCATTTTGTGTCTTTATAGGCATTTTATAACCTCTTTTCTAACGCCCAAACATCTCTATAAATGTATCCTCCGAGATGATAGGTATTCCTAATTCTTTTGCTTTTTTATTTTTTGATGAAGTAGATTCAGTGTCGTTTGTTTACCAGATAGTCTGTCTTTTTTTGACACGCTTCCTGTCACCTTGCCGCCCTGTGACTCCACATAGGCCTTAAACTCGCTTCTGTTGGCAAAATCATGCACATCGCCTGTGATAACAAATGTCTTGCCGTTTAAGCTTCCCTCCGACATATCCTTTATATCGACCTTTTCTATGTCAAGCTCCTTAATCAGTGCTTCAAACATCGCGCTGTTTTTTGGATTTGCATACCATTCAAGTATGGAGCCTGACTTTTCCTGGCCTATGCCGTCTATATCCACAAAGTCAGTGGCATTTCTCATCCTGTCCGCGAAGCCATCAAAACCTATTGCGTTGACAATCTTCTTGCCTGCATCGGTACCTATAAGAGGTATACAGAGTGCAAATATCAGATTAACCGGATGGACATGTCTGCTTTTTTGCGATGGCAGTCTGCATATTCATGCACGACTTCTCGCCAAATCCTTCCATGCTGCTTATCTTATCAAAATGCTCTGGCAGATGGTATATGTCAGGGAACTGTTTTATAAATCCCTCATTTATAAATTTTAGCATTGTCTGTACCGAAAGTCCATCTATATCCATTCCGCTTTTGCTGACAAATCTTGAAAACTTTTTGACATTCTTGGCTGTACAGTCAGGGTTTGTGCAATGCAGCGTCTTCACACCGCTGTTTTTACTCACAAATATGCGTGTCGGATGATGACACACCGGACATTCCTTCGGTATCTCAACTGCTCCCACCGCATCCTTTACAGCTATGCATTTCGGAATAATCTTGTTGGCTTTTATCACGGAAAGTGTACACTCTTTTCCCACTCCAAGCCTTTCTATCTCAGTCAGATTGCAAAGCGAAGCTCTCGAAACCGTCGTACCCTCTATCTGCACCGGCTCAAAAACAGCCACCGGCGATATTGTCGAAACCGCACACGACCATTCAATATAACGAAGTCTCGTATCTACAGCCTCATCCTGCCACTTGAAAGCAAAAACCTGCTCTCGTAGCATGATGCCCTGTGACGCTTCCGCCTGCAGCGTAGGCAGTGTCATCATAGCATATGACAAGTCCGTCCACAGGCACATCCATCCTGCCACTCTCGACATCCCTTGTCCAGCGTTTTACAGCCTCATCAAGGCCTGCCGCATCTGTTGCCTCCCTTTTGACAACATTGAATTTCATATCACTAAGATAGCTCATTCTATCCCCCCATGATATGATATCATCATCTATATGCACGAGTGTAAACGCATAAAACACTACATGTCTGCGCTTCACCTCTTCCACATCATCGAGATTTAATGTACCGGATGCAAGGTTCCTTGGATTGGCATATTTCTCATCATCGTCCTCGATTGTATCATTTAACAGTTTAAAATCCGTGTAGGAAATTGTCGCTTCCCCTCTTACAACCATATGTCCCTTGTATGGTATCTCCTTTGGGAAGCCGCTTATGGCATCCTGCAAAAAGGTGATGTTACTTCCTACAGTTCCATTTCCTCTCGTCAGTATTTTCACAAGCCTGCCACCGTCATATGTGAGCACGAGTGTCAGTCCGTCAAGCTTCCATGAAAGCCAGATTGGCATATCACCTGCCCATTTCTTAAGCTCCTCAATGCTCTTTGTCTTGGCAAGTGAAAGTGCCGGATACTCATGCGGCTCACGATTTCCTGCCTCTGCCTCATAGCCTGCATTATGTGTCGGACTGTCCGGACGGATATATCCTGTTTTTTCCTCAAGCTGTGTAAGCTCATCAAACATTGCATCCCACTCGTAGTTTGGCATTATTTCATCTGCGCCGTTGTAGTAAGCTTTTGACGCGCGGTTAAGACTTTCAACAAGCTCATCTATCTTATCTTTTATTTTGTTATTCTCCATGCTGTAATAATCCCCTGTCTGCTTTACTTTGCTCTTCTATCCTGATATTTCTTATCCGTATGTTTCTTATCCGTATATTTCTTATCAGAATGATCCTTATTCGTATCAGGCATAACCGGCTGATTCGAGGAATCCGCAATCAGTCTTTTGAGCCCCTTGTATTCAAGTGGTGTCACTGCCCTGTACTTTCCTCTTGGCAGGTCACCAAGCTCAATATTCATGATTCTCACTCTCTCAAGCTTAACCACACGGTAGCCAAAGTATTCACACATCCGTCTTATCTGTCTGTTGTAGCCCTGTGTCAGAATAATCTTAAACTGCTTTGAGGACAGCTTTTTCACATGGCACTTTCTGGTTGTCACACCAAGCTCTACAAGCGGTACGCCTCCTGCGAGCCCTCTGATGAAACTGTCAGATATTGTTTTGTTTACTGTGACAATATACTCTTTTTCGTGTCTGTTGCCGGAGCGCATCATCTTATTTACTATCTCGCCATTGTTGGTCAGAAGTAAAAGTCCCTCTGAATCCTTATCCAGCCTGCCAATGGGATAAATGCGCTTTGGGTAATTAAGATAATCTATCACGTTGGTTTTTTTTCCCTTTTTTCTGCTGTGCAGACTATGCCGGCCGGCTTATTGAGGGCAATCAGTATCATCTCTTCTTCCTTTGATACTACCTGTCCATTATATGTGACAGTCTGTCCCTTTAGAACTCTGTCACCTGTCTTTGCTGTCACACCGTCTATTCCTACTTTGCCGGCTTCTATCTGCCTGTCTGCCTCACGCCTTGAGCACACGCCCGCTTCACTGAGGAATTTATTTATTCTTACACCATTTTCTTCCATACCATATCCTCTTTTTAGATTGCTTTATCCGATATACATAAACCAAACAGCAGCCTTTTCTACTCTTTACAGCAGCCATTTGCTATGTAGATTAAAACACGGAGACCTTTAAGCCTCCGTGTTGCTTCTTATGATTGTATGCACATCTGTTACTTTATATTGCTTTTACTGTCCTACTGTCTGGAGATTCTCTGTCTTGATATAAGCTCTGCCATTTGTTCCGGCGCTGTAGGATACTATAGTCCAGTCTCCCTCTGTGCCATATGCTGTA
>ENA-OQDC01001467-OQDC01001467.1-human-gut-metagenome-genome-assembly--contig:-NODE-1467-length-11768-cov-3.410274_pt1 | contig 11768 bp, 7 predicted proteins | sample MGYA00242770_ERZ504601 | MGnify/ENA primary metagenome ERZ504601 (study PRJEB26092, sample SAMD00036305) | human gut metagenome | host: Homo sapiens | study: EMG produced TPA metagenomics assembly of...
CATTGGTGCAGCTGTGCGCCATGGGCTTCATCATCGGCTACGTGATCCGGTCGAACAGCGTATGGATGGTGTTCGCCCTGATGGCGGTCATGCTGGTGGCGGCCGTGCAGATCGTGATGTCCCGCGCACGCGGCATCCCCAAGGGCCTTGCCGGGCCGATCTTCCTGAGCCTGGTCATCACCATGCTGCTGATGCTGGCGCTGGTCACCGAGCTCATCGTGCGCCCGCACCCGTGGTACGCGCCCCAGCTGGTGGTGCCCCTGACCGGCATGCTGCTGGGCAACACCGTAACCGCCTTGGCGGTGGGATTGAGCCGTTTCTACGAGAGCATGGAGGAGCGGCGTGACGAGGTGGATATGATGCTGGCGCTGGGAGCGACCCCGTGGGAGTCGGCCCGCCCGTCCATCGTCTCGTCGATTCGCTTGGGCCTGCTGCCCACCACCGCCTCGCTGGCGTCCAGCGGCATCGTGACGATCCCGGGCATGATGGCCGGTCAGGTGATCGCCGGCGGCGACCCGCTCAACGCCGCCAAGTACCAGTTCGTGGTCCTCGACGCCATCGCCGCGCTGACCCTGCTGGCCGACGGCCTGATCATGGTCATGATCTACCGCACCTGCTTCACCGCCGACGACCAATACCGCCCGCCCGAAGCGCGCTAATCAGCTAAGCTCCCTCTGATAAGCTCCCTCTGACGAGGGAGCTGTCGAGCGCAACGAGACTGAGGGAGAGACCACCCTACGCGATGGTGACCAGCGTGCCGTCCGGCACCTGGTCATAGAACCATTGCGCGTCGGCCACGGCCAGGCGCACGCAGCCGTGCGAGGCGGGCTGGCCGAGTTTGGCACCCTCCTCCGGCAGATAGTCGCCGAAGGCCTCGCCGGTCGGCACCGAGTGGAACAGGTACGAACCGTAGAACTGCACCCAATAGTCGGCGCCCATGCCTTCTTCGGCATTGTAGAAGTGTTCACCGCGCGTATCGATGGTGTACGAGCCGTGCGGGGTGGCGTCGTCGACGCCGGTACTGGCGATCATCGTATAAATGGTCTGGCCACCGGACTTGACGTACACCCGTTGTTTGGCGAGACTGACCTCCACGCTCAGGTCGGAGTACTGGGATAGGTCGGGCTGTTTGCCGGTCGGTCCCTTCCAGTCCACGCTTTGCGCGGCTTTGTCATCGCCGTTCTGCGTGTTCTGCGTCTTCCGCGACCCGCCCTGTTTGCCGCTATCGGGAACCTGCTTGCGGGTAACGGCCGTGGGCTCGTTCGCCGCTGCGGTTGCGGCGGCGGTTGCGGTGTCGGCTCGCGGCCAGCTGCGCTGCGCCGCCGCGGTCTCGACTCCGGCGCCGATCAGGCAGAACAGGATACAGCAGGCGACCACTCCGCGCCGAATCACGTAGACCCGATCGCGACTCCAATTCACGTTCAACGTCGGCAGCCTCACCATATGCCTCTTCTCACCACAAAGACCATTCGGGTCGATTGTAAACAGGCATTGCGACGCCCTACGCCTCGGTTCAGCCGTGATCTCGACTGCAGGAACGGCATCGTCCGGGGAATCTTCGCCCGACGCCGGCACCGTCCAGCGCCGCCGCAGCAGCATCCACAGGCCGATGATCATGGTCACCGCACCAAGCCCGATGCCGAACAGTCCCGAGGATTGCGCCGCGTGCGCGGTTCCCTGGGATTCCAAAAGCACGTCCTGCGTGACCACCAGCGAGAGCATCGCGTCGATGAAGGTCACGAACTTGACCGACGAGTCGATGGGATTGTGCGTTTTGTGCGCAATAACCATACCGCGAATCGCAATCAAGAAGAACCCGCAACTTACGCAGCAGACGGTCAAGAGCCTCAAGGAGGCGTTCTGGAAGCTGTACGAGACCAAGCCGATCGAGAAGATCTCGGTGCGTCAGATCACCGAACTCGCCGGCTACAACCACGCCACGTTCTACCTGTATTTCTCGTCCGTGCGTGACGTGCGTGACCAGATCGAAGACGACCTCATCGCCCAGCGAGACCTCATATTGAAGCAGTGCATGCATGACGGCACACTGGAAATGGGCCAGCATGTCGGCTCGCGTGCTGTGTTCTGTGGATGTCATCGTCGTCACCGATCCTTGCGTGTATCGGTTTGTTGTCCGTGTGCACATCACACTGTAAGCGTTTCCGCAATTGTCGCTATCGGCGACGCATACGCATGCCGATGAGCCAAATCAGAGAACGACGTAAGTACAACGAAGGCTCCCCTCAGGGGAGCCTTCCATCGTGATATACGTCACGCACGAACATTCGTCATTCGTGCCTCACGCCTGCGCAGCGGCGGCATCCGCGGCGTCGTCCTTCAGGGCACGCAGCAGGGCCTTGTTGCGGGTTTCGATGATGCGCTTGCCGTCCTCGCCTTGCCAGGAGAAGAAGCCCCTGACCGGTCTTGGCGCCGAGGTTGCCTTCCTTGACCTTTTCGGCGAGCAGCGGGCTCGGGCCGGTGCCGTTGTCCATATCGTCGAACAGGTAAGTGCTGATGTTATAGAACACATCGAGGCCGCCGAGGTCGATGCTGGCGAGGGGGCCGACCAGATTCCAGCGACGGCCGAGACTGTACTTCATCACGTCGTCCACGGTGGCCGCGTCCGCGATGCCCTGCTGGACGATGTAGAACGCCTCGCGCAGCACGGCCAGTTGCAGGCGGTTGCCCACAAAGCCCAGCGATTCCTTCTTGATCTTCGCCGGCTTCTTGCCGATCTTGGCCATGAGGTCGAAGGTGATGTCCACTACCTTCGGGTCAGTTTTCTCGCCCGGCACCACTTCGACCAGCGGCATGAGCTGTGCGGGGTTCCAGAAGTGCGCCACCACGAAGCGTTCGGGGTGTCCCATCACCGACTGCAGCGCGGTGGGGCTCAGGCCGGAGGTGTTCGTGGACAGAATCGCGTCCTTGGGGGCGGCGTGCTCCACTTCGGCCCAGACGGACTTCTTGATGTCAAGGTTCTCGGCCACGGATTCGATGACGAAGTCCACGTCCGCCACGCCGCTCGCATAGTCGGCGTAACCGGTGATGCGGGCCAGCACCGCGTCCAAGGTGTCGCCATCCTTGAGTAGTCCGGCTTCGGCAAAGTCCTCGGCATCCGAACGAATCGCCTTCATCGCCTTCTCCAGCGAGGCCTCGCCGCGGCCGACCAGATGCACCGGATATCCGGACAACGCGAACTGCAACGTGATCGCGTGGCCCATGGTTCCCGTGCCGACGTTCGCAATCGTCTTGATATCGTCCACTGTCTCAATCACGGAGACCCCTTCTTTCCGGCGGTTCGTCTGGCGTTGGTGTACGCATGAACAGCACCGTGCCGTTATGCGTTTGCTCGCATTCTATGCCGATTTCGCTACGTGAACATTTGCTGAACATTTCGCGGATTCGACTAGTACAAATCCCCATATCAGCACAAAAGCGTGGTGCCGCAACACCGAAGTGTTACAGCACCACGCTGAAATGTTCATGTCGTTACGCTGCCGTCGCGCACCCACAGCGGAATCGATAGGAAACCTCACCGGAGTAGGTGAACACGGGGGCGACCAGCATGGACGGACCGAACATATACTGACGGTCCAGCGTGCGGCATGCCGGGTCATCGGGGAACTCCACGAACATGGAACGCATGACCGGAGTACCGTTCACATGAGGCTGCAGGCCAAGCTGGTAGACATACGGCATGAGTTCAAGCTTGAGCTTGGTGAACTCGCGCACCACATCCACGGCGGTCTGGCCGGGCACCAATGCGACGCCGTTCTTCTCGTCCTCCTCGTCGAACAGCCACGGCACACGGTACACGGTGGAACCGTGCAGTCGCGAGTGGGAGCCGAGCATGCCGAACGCCACCCAACGCTTGTAGACGGCCGGATCCGGGAACGCACCTTCGAAGCCACCGATGTCGTGACTCCAGAAGCCGAAGCCGGAGGAGGTCAGCGACAGGCCGGCACGCAAGGACTGGGCCATGCCATTGAAGGTGGACTCGCAGTCACCGCCCCAATGCACGGGCTGCTGCTGGCCGCCGACGGTGGCGGAGCGCGCATACAGGCAGGCGTTGCCCTTGCCGTAGGTTTCTTCGATGGCTTCGAACACGGCCTGGTTGTACAGCTGGGTGTACCAGTTGTGCATGGAGAGCTTCGGAGAGCCGTCATACCAGACGACGTCGCGCGGGATGCGCTCGCCGAAATCGGTCTTGATGGCGTCCACGCCCTGATTCAGCAGGGCCTTGACCTTGTCCTTGAACCATTCACGGGCGGCCGGGTTGGTGAAGTCCACCAAGCCCATGCCGGCCTGCCAGAAGTCGGTCTGCCAGACTTCGCCATTGGGCTTGCGCACCAGATAGCCCTTGTCTTCGTGCAGGCGCTTCAGCGTGGATTCGATGTCGCCGAAGAAACGCTTGTCCCACTCGAAATCGCACCAATGGAACTCGCGCATCCAGTAGCAGTCGTAGTGGAAGGCGGCCAGCGGAATATCACGCTCGGCCATACCGTCGATGAAGGAGTTGATGGTGGCCTCGGTGTTCTCGGAACCGATCTCAAAGGAGACATGGCCGCGGTTGTTGACCAGTACGCCATACCCATTGGAGGTCATGTAGAACGGGATGTCCTTGTAGCCCTGCTCGGAAGCAGTGCCGCCATCCTCATTCCAGATGTCGACGCTCTGACCATTCTTCACGTAAGCGCCGAAGCGTTCGCCCAAGCCGTATACGTCTTCGCCAACCGACAGATGCAGCTGGATGGCAATGAACACGTCGGATTCATCACGGGCGGAACCGTCCATGGTCACACCGAATTCGCTGACCGGCTGGGCGGTGACGTTCGATTCGGCACCGAGCTTGAATCGGCCCAGCGACTTGCCTGCGGACTCAGTGAGCACCTTGCCGTCCTCGCCGATGAAGGTCAGGTTCCAGGGGGCGCCCTTGACGACCTTCACGGTAAGTCCGCCAGTGGTCAGCGTGACATCCGCGCCATTGACGCCGACTTCGCCGTCGCCATTGCCGTTCGCCTGAACGGTCACGTAATCACGGTTGCCGGGTTCGTCGGCATTGAGCGGGAATCCGGGGTATTCGGTGGCGCCTTGCCAGTGTTCGGCACACACACGAATCACGCCTTCCGCAGGTGTGGTGATGTCCACATTGAATGTGGGCAGGTTCAGGGTATCGTATCGGCCGCGCACCACGGAGGTCGGGGCGAGGACGTTGAGGCTTTCGGTGGTGGCATCCGCCGCCAGTTCGTAGGCTTCACGAGCGTAGAGGGCGTCGACGCCGTCACGAATCATCCAGTAGCCGTTGGTGAACTTCATTGTTGCTGCTCCTTGGTGGAGAGGTGGTTTCGACCGCCAGGGAACAAGGCAGCCGAAACCAAAATCAATATGTGCTGCTTGTTGATTGAATTGCCTGTTGTGCGAATGACCTTACTTCACCGCGCCGGTGGTGATGCCGTACCAGTCGCCGGAGCCCATCATGCCTTGCTCATCGTACTTGCCGGTGTCGGCCAAGGAACCGGTGATAATCTTGTCCCAGCCATATTCGGACACGTAATCGTTGAGGTTGGTGAGCAGGCCTTGGCTGGCGAGCAGGCCGGACGTGGCGTTGCCCTTGTTGTATTCCGTAACGTCCGGAGCGTCGTCGGAGTTGAGGACCTGGGAGGCGTTCTGGCGAATCTGTTCGAAGGCCTTCTTCTCGAATTCGACCTTGACGCCGGTCTCACACATTTTCATGCTTTATGCAAAAAATGTGAGGCATACGCACATTTCCCATCAAACGCACAGGTGCAAGAATGGCAGCAATTCGCCATTTTTGAAATCACCATGTGCGTTTGACGGCGCGTAAGCCTCACATTGTTCTCAGCAGGACCGAATTTCTGCGAGCCCCCCTATAGCGCTCCCCTACGCAATATGTCCGCAAACGACCACACCACATGGGCGATACGCGCCAATTCGGCGTAACGGCCGATGGACAGCCACTGCACACGGTACCGTTCGAACCACAACTCCAAATCGGCGGCAAGACGGGCGCGGCGCGAGGCATCCAGCGCACGGCCGGTCACATCCTTGGTGTCACAGGCGTCCTCGCCGCCAGCCAATACCAGCAGTTCCTCACCCAGTCTATTGAACAACCGCTGCCCATCCAGCATCACCCACAGCAGCTCCGGGTTCAATCCTCCTCGTGCCGAGCCATCGAGCACCGCGACAACCGCACTGCCGCAATCAATCAACGCCCGGTCGCAATCCCGGCGTCGTTCGAGACGGGCATGGTTCCGCAGGAGCAATCGGCGGCGCGCGTCGGCGCATCCCAGCGCACGGTCAAACATGAGCTCCCCCCCGCACGACCGTTCCACATACGATGCCACATCCGTATTCAGCATGCCGGTGCCGGAACCGTATTCCAGTTCCAGCACTTGCACGGCGAGGTCCCAGGGGAACGACACTCCATCGGAGTCGATGCGAGCGAGTGAATCCATAAGCCAACCGGATTCGTCGCCATACGCCAGATTAGAAATCCGATGGTTCATTTCGCATGCGTCAATTGCAACCGGGTTCCACGCGTTTTGCGCACCGTAGCACAGTCCCGGCACGCTCAACCGCGGATCATTGACATGCCCATAGTCACCCCAATCGGTGACCACCATGCCTTCCGCACCATATTTGAGCCCAGCCACCGCCATGCGGTACGTGTTCAGCCAGGCACCGTCATAGTCGGGGAAGAACCGGCTCCACGCACGCACGGCAGGGCACACGAATTGGCGGCGGCCTTGTGATGCGATGGTCTGGATCTTGCTTTCGTCGATATCCGGCTCATACATCCAGTTGAGCATCGTGATGTCGCCGGGCAGCAAGTCCATGGTGTGCGGATTCTCGAGCGCGATATCCGCCCACAGCATCGGTTGTAGACCACGATGGGCAAGCGTGCTGCATAGGTCTTTGACGAAATCGGCATACAGCTCATCGCGACTGGCGCCCGGCGAGTCCTGTACGGACCGGCCACGGCCCAAGTCGAAAGTCTCATCGCCACCAATATTGAAGGACCGCGAGCGGAACAGCGGCGCGTATTCCTCGATTAGGCGCGAGGCGAAATCGTGCGACTTGGGGTTGGCTGCGTTCAGTGTGTGGTGTTCCATTCGTTCGATGAAACTGAACGGACGGTCGGCGTCTTCGGGGAACTCTCCCAGTCCACGATGTTCACGGGTGCGCAGGTTCATATACATGTGCCCGAAAGTGGCCAAGGACGGCACCAGTTCGATGCCGTGGTGTGCGCAGTATTCGTCCAGGAACATGATGTCGTCGGCCGTGAGCGGGTCAGTGCCGCGCCACGCTTCGCTGAGCTCGCCGAAAGCGAAGGCATGTTCCACGTACAGCTGGAATTGGTTGTACTTATACAACGCCAGCTGGTCGATGAACCAGGTGAGGAACGCCATCGTCGGCACACGCCCGCGCGTCACGTCAAGACTGTAGGCGCGCACCGCGAACGCAGGCTTGTCTTGGATATGCAGGCAGGGCAAGGTCCGCGAGGTTTGCCTGATCATCTGCCGCAGTGTCTGCATGCCGTACCGCAATCCGCTTTCGCTGCCACCACGCACGGCGATGGTATCTGAGGCGAACACATCCAGCGTGTATTCGTCATGCGCCAATCGCGCATCCACACACAGCAATATGACGGTGCCGTTCATCGCTGCCGGCGCACCCGCGCCCGCACCCGCACCCACGCCCGCATCTCGCGCTTTTTCGGCGGCATTGGCACCGGCGTCGGCTTCATCTGTGGCTGTGAGTACTCGGCGCGTACGGACGGCGACGCCGCAGTAACGCTCGAGTTCGCTGGACAGCTGCTCGATTGGCAGCGTTTCCCAGGTCTCATCGGCATCTTCGGTGACGGCATATTCGGGAATTCGTTTCTCGATCGTCACCAAGGACCCGATCATAGCCGTGCCATGCGTGTATTCCAATGTCACCGGAGCGGGAATCAGGGTGAGACACGGCGTTGCGGCATCAGCCTTATATTCGAATGTGGGCACAGCTGTTCCTTTCATACTGTTTTTATTATCGTTCATCCGCTGACGGCAGGCGACACGCGGTCACGCCGCCATCAGCGGACGAATCGTTTGGTGAGGTACGGCGGCATACGCTATTTCACGGCACCGGTCGTCACACCCTTCATGATGTTGCGCTGGATGAGCATGAAGAACACCACCACCGGCAACGAGAAGGTCACCGAAGCGGCCATCTGCCCGCCGAAATCGGTGCCCATGGTGGGTGTCGAGAAGGACGACAGCCATACCGGCAGCGTGTACTTCGACTGGTCCTTCATGAACGTATAGGCGATCATGTAGTCGTTCCAGGCGTTGATGAACGCGAACACCGAGGTCGAGACGATGCCGGGCGCGGCCAGCGGGAAGGTGATCTTCCACAGGATCTGCCAGTCGTTCGCGCCTTCCACGGCCGCGGATTCGAAGATGTCCTTCGGGATGTTCAGGAAGAACCCGCGCATGTTCCAGATCGCGAACGGCAGCACCATGGCGATGTACGCCAGGATCAGGCCGCTGTATTTGTTGAGCAGGCCGAGCTGGTTGTAGATGATGATCTGCGGGATGATGCCGCCAGAGGTCATCTGGATGGCCAGCACGAACACCATGATCGGCTTGCGCCCGCGGAAGCGGTACAGGGTCAGGGCCGTGCACGCGAAGAACGCGACAATAATCGACAGGACGATCGAGAGGTGCATGGGCCAGAACACGGGGGTCGTGGTCATGATCTCATCGCGCGGCTTTACGGCGGTGATAATCATCCAGTAGACCGGGAAGAACCATACGACGCAGAACAGCAGGGCGAGGATAGTGGTGCCGGCGCGGCGCGCGATCTTGCCGGGGTTGGTTCGGCGGCGGGGCGGTGCAGACTGCGCTGCGCCATGCGATACGGCCCGTGGATTCTCAACACATTTCATAAGGACGACCCGCTATTTCAGGGATTCGCCAATATCAGCGTGCCAGTCGCCATTTCCGGCGTCGGCTATGGCAGCGCCACCCCTTCCCCACCGTCGACATCGACAACCGACTCGCTTCACGCAAGCTCACCGAGCATATGTTGGGGCGCGGGTATCGACGAATCGCCTATATCATCGGACCGTCGTACTTGCCGACGTCGACGCCGACGCCAGCGTGCCCGCAGCTGACCACCGTGCGCCAGCCAATGGACGCATTCGGCGTCAGCTTGGCTACCCTAGTGCTTGACCAGATCGAGGACCGGCCGTTCCAGCGCACGGGGCTCCTGCCCACCGAGGTCGTAGCCAGATAGGCGCGCAGAGAACGGTTCTCAATAATGTCTGTGCACACTTCTCTACGCCCGAAGCACACATGGAATATGCCCTAATCACTGCCATGTCGCCATTTGCGATGATGTGAGATTGTTATGTTCTTGTTCATTTGAGCGCACAGATACTACTGAGAACCGTTCTCTGCGCAAATAGACAATGTGGATAACTCCATAAGCTGGAACCACATTGCCCTGCCTGGCTTGCATTCAAGTCCAAATTAGCTTTACGGTCGCACCATGAGCTCTTTTATGCATGAGGATATTGTCGGCCGACGCCGAGCAGAACGTGAACGCTGCAATGATGCTGCGCGCCGTTCGAAAGGTCCATTGCTGGTGGGATACATCAATGCGGCCAACTACTACGGCGCGCCCATCCCCCGACATTGCACGCTATCTGTTGATGCCGTGCACGCCTGTGTTTCCAGTGCCAACAAACGCAGACGAATCAAAGGCGTGGTCTTCCATGTGTTTAAGGGAAAACTGGATATCCGCAAAAAGGATTATGAACAGTTCTGGATTGCCTCGCCGGTCATGATGTGGGCTCAGATGGCCCAATACTCTACGTTGGAGGAACTTGCGGCCATTGGAGCCTCTTTGATGAGCCGCGATAAACGGCGCAGAATGGCCACTCGCAAGGATTTCGATACTTACTTGGAAATCAGTCCGCGGTTCATAGGTCGTAACAAATGCCACGAGGCACTGCCCTACATGACAGAGAACACGGATTCTCCGCCGGAAAACACGCTGTTTGGGATGCTGAAGGATTCAGGCTTGGGATGCCCCACCGCCAACTATCGCGTGAATATCGGCAACTCATACGTCATATTGGATATGGCATATCCGGACTGCCGCGTCGCGTTCGAATATCAGGGAGCCTATCACGCCGATCCGGCACAAATGCGAATCGACGCGGCAAAGCGAAACGCATTGCAACTGCTCGGCTGGATCGTCATTCTCGTCACTGCGGATGACCTGAGAACAGCCGACACGCGGCATCGTTTTATCGAGATGGCCCATGTCGTGGTGTCCCGGCAACGCAATCTCGCCGATTGGAACCGCTCATGGGCCATTACCTCTTAGCATCGCACCGACAATGCGCTATGCCGTTATTTACTGCGAGGCACCCGCCAGATATCGGGCTCAACGTAGATCTCCCATTCATACCAAGGCAGCGCGGCACGGCGTCCTCGTCCATGTGAATGGCCTGCAGGTTAATGAGCCTATCCACGCCGACAGTGCGCTCCATTGCCTCGACCACCAGGTCGCGGGTGCTGTGGTCAAGCGATTCGCCCACCAGCAGCGAACCGGACTTAAACGCCAACGCCGCCTACAAAAGTGTGAGGCTGCGCAGGCTCACACTGCCAACAGCCGTTCAGCCAACCCTCGGAAGGTCTGGCCAATGCCATCCGTACGTAAAGCGCCGTCGGCGTCCAGCACCGCCGGACGGCCGGCCTCGCCGGTCTCGCGCACTTCGGGTTCCAGCGGCAGCTGGGCCATCAGCGGCACGTCATAGCCCAGCGCCTGAGTGAGCTGTTCAGACACGCGCTGCCCGCCGCCGGCACCGAAAATCTCCAGCTTCTCGCCCTTGTGCTCGTAGTAGCTCATGTTCTCCACCACGCCACGCACCTTCATCGGCACCTGCAGGGCCACGAGTCCGGAGCGCACGGCGATGTCAGAAGCGGAGGGCTGCGGGGTGGTGACCACCACGAGTTCGGCGTTGGGCAGCGCCTGGGCCACGGAAATCGCCATGTCGCCGGTGCCGGGAGCCAAGTCGAGCAAGAGGACGTCCGGCTCGCCCCACCATACGTCAGACAGGAACTGTTCCAAGGAGCGCTGCAGTCGCGGCCCACGCCACAGAATCGCCCGGTCAGCACCGGCGAACATGCCGATGGAGATCAGTTTCACGCCCCACGCGGTGACCGGCATGAGCATGCCATTCAGATTGGTGGGCTGTGTATGCACGCCGAACAGGCGCGGCAGCGAGAAGCCATAAATGTCCGCGTCGATGGCGGCCGTGTCGAAGCCGAGGGCCGCAAACGTGGCGGCCCAGGTTCGCGGTAACCGAGGACTTGCCGACGCCGCCCTTACCGGAGGCGATGGCGAAGATGCGGGTCTGACACCCGGTTGCTGAAGGGGTTCTGCTTGCGTTCGGCCTTGAGGTCGGCGACCAGATCGGCCAGCTTGTCACGGCTCATCGAACCGACTTCGATATGAGGCAGCAGCTGTGCGCCCGGATAGGAGCTGACCGCGCCATTGATCTGGCTGGTGATGGTCTCGCTCAGTGGGCATCCGGGAACCGTCAGCTCAACGTGCACGGTGACGTCGTAAGTGCCGGCGTCCGACGATGCGGGCGCGGCTTCGATGGCGGCAATCATGCCGAGGTCGGTGACCGAACGACCGAGCTCGGGGTCGATGACCTTGCTCAGGCGTTCGTAAATGTCGGCTTCGAT
>ENA-OQDC01001469-OQDC01001469.1-human-gut-metagenome-genome-assembly--contig:-NODE-1469-length-11757-cov-3.784007_pt1 | contig 11757 bp, 10 predicted proteins | sample MGYA00242770_ERZ504601 | MGnify/ENA primary metagenome ERZ504601 (study PRJEB26092, sample SAMD00036305) | human gut metagenome | host: Homo sapiens | study: EMG produced TPA metagenomics assembly of...
AGTGCTTTCAGACAGTTTGATTAAAGTTGTAAAGATCGCTTGCCGAGAAGCATTTTTGTTAGCGTTATTGAAACACTGCTGAAATTTTCACTATGTAATTTTTTGACAAAGAGTCCGAATCGTGATAAATTCATATTAGCAGGAGGTTTTTTATTTTGAGCGGAGGCTATGTCTCCCTATGTGTATATGTTATGAAGGAGGTTTTTGCTTATGGCAGAAGATTTTGTTGGTGTAAGCGGTTCTCTTAATGAAAGCTTTGTCGGGGCAGCCAATGATAAGCTGTTCGAGGTTCCTTTTGAAGCGCTGGAGGTGCGCATGGCTAAGGAAAAACCGCAGCTTGTACCCGGACTGACGGCTTTGAAGAAGGCTATGTCTGCGCCTGCGTTTGAGCGTCTGATTAGCCCGCTGCTGAATATTAACCTGGGCGACGATGCGTTGCTGCTGGTTGCCGGCGATGAAAGAGTGCGCACGGAGCTAATCGGCAAGTATCTGCCTGTGATTAAAGCTGCTTTTAATGTTAGCAATGTGCGTGTTGTCGGCGGCGCACGCAACGGCTTGGATGCTTATTGAGCCTGTGAGTTTGTAGTTTTATAATGTGTATTAAAAAACGTCGTTAGCTTATGAGTTTGATCATTGCTTACGACGTTTTTGTGTTAGATTGTGTGTATTAGTGTCGCAATTAACATATCGCGCTGCAACGAAAAATTTTTCCGCGATTCGCGGACGGTAATTTCGTTCAGAATAATAATGAATTTGCAATAAACTCGCGCTAGGCCAAGAAATTTTACTGTAGCAGTTAGCTTAGCGCTCAAACAGTATTGCAATTCCTTACATGATATATTAATTGCTCAGTTTAGTGCAGTGTGCTAGCCTTCTATATGCTCCCTAACAGGGAGCTGACATCGCCGCAGGCGATGACTGAGGGTTGTGCCCCTCTGGGAAGGTGGCGGAAGCTTACAGGCTTGCAGCTCTCTCCAAAAAGCCACGCAGAATGTCGCAGGAGGCAGCGAACTTAGCCTGCTCTTCTTCCGTAAGCTTCAGTTCAAGAATCTCTTCGATACCGTTCTTGCCGATGACACAGGGTACGCCTGCAGCAACGTTCTTCTGGCCGTATTCGCCATTGAGTGCGGTGGAGCAGGGCCAGATAAGTTTCTGGTCATGGAAGATAGCCTTAATCAGCATGCAGGCAGCATTGGCAATGCCGAATTCCGTGCAGCCCTTGCCGTCAACTTCGATGTCGCCGGCTCTTTTTACCTGCAGCTGCAAATCGTCCAGACTGAGGGCAGTCAGCTCCGGACGTTCGGCGCGCAACTGTGCAAAGCTTTTGCTGCCGATGCGGATAGCCGACCAGACAACGAAGCTGGAGTTACCGTGCTCGCCCATGCAGAAGGCTTGAATGGATTTGCGGCTGTAGCCTGTTGCGGCGCTGAGTACACGCAGCAGACGGTAGCTTTCAAGGCTGGTGCCGGTGCAGAAGCAACGATTCGGCTCCCAGTTCATCTGGCGGCGGATATGCTCGCAGATGATGTCTGCCGGATTGGAAATGCTGATCATAATGCCTTTAAAGTCAACCTGCTTCAGATGGCTGATAACCTCGTTGGCCATCTTGATGGAATCGTCAAACATATCCAGGCGTGTTTCGCCGGGACGGCGGCTGCGGCCGAAGGCCATTACCAGAATATCGGCATCGTTGAGCTCGCTGTATTCACCTGCGCGGATTTTGGCGTCGTGACCGCAAAGAGCACCGCTGACACAGTCATCCAAATCCAGTGCCTGTGCTGCAGCCTTTTCCTTAAGAATATCAATCAGTACAATATCATCTGCTTCACCGGACTGGATGAGCGCTAAAGCAACGTGAGAGCCGACGTGACCTGCGCCGACGATTACAACCTTACGAGTTTTTAACATAACAGAGACCTCCTTATGAAAACAGGGAACTGTCCCCACTTGTGCTGGAGATAGTTCCCTCGTTTTTATGCGGTGAGAAATATGCCTGTGCAGTATTTATCCCGTTTCGCTATTTTATTTGTTTGCTTCTGCTTCGGCAATAACTTTATTGATATCTTCGATAAGAGCATCAACATCAATGCCGTGAGCGCCTGCACCCTGACCGATGGTTTCGAAATGAGCAGCCATGCAGCCGATGCAGCCCAGACCATATTCAGCGAAAACCTCCATGATTTCAGGATGGTTTTGAACGGCTTCAATAATGCCGGTATCTTTAGTAACCATTGTATAAGTCTCCTTTTTATAAAAATTGTACACATAATCCGTACTCATTCATTATATCATTTGTGCTTCTAAAAGCCAAATTTATTACTGAAAATTTTTTGCGAAATAAGCTTGACAGAGTTCACGTTTTTTTGATTATTTTTTCATATTAAGCCGTGAAATACTTGCGTTTACAGCTAATAAACGATATAATGGAGAAAAGTGGTGCAATGTGGGTAAAAAGGGGGCGACAAAATGCTTTTAGGTGAATACGAACACACTCTTGATGCAAAAGGTCGTCTTGCTATGCCTGCTAAGTTGCGTGAAAGTTTGGGCAGTAAGTTTATTATTACCAAAGGTCTGGACGGCTGTCTTTTTGTTTACGATATGGAGCAATGGCATCAGCTGGAACAGAAGCTGGCAGCCTTGCCGATGAGCCGCAAAACAGCGCGTGATTTTACTCGTTTCCTCTTTGGCGGTGCCTGCGAGGGCGAATGTGACAAGCAGGGCAGAGTACTGCTGCCGGCAAACCTGCGTCGTCACGCCAGTCTGGAAAAGGATGCCGTGATTGTCGGCGTAGGCAGCAGAGCCGAAATCTGGGACGCAGGCCGCTGGAACGAATATAACGAAGAAAATGCCGATGATGTGAGTGAGCTCGCAGAGCAGCTTGCTGACTTAGGAATATAAGATTGGTGTTGGCTATGGAATTTAAGCATACAAGTATCCTGCTCGCTGAGAGCGTGGAGTTTCTGATAACAGATAAAAACGGTATTTACGTGGACTGCACTATGGGCGGTGCGGGGCACAGCAGTGCGTTTGCCGCACAGCTGGAGGCAGGTGGCCTTTTGATTGGCATTGATCAGGATGATGATGCTATTGCTGCTGGTTCCGAGCGCTTGCTGAACAAATTTACCTGCAAAACCGCAGTTGCCAAGTCTAATTTTGAAAATTTTTCCCAGGTATTGGATTCCATGGGAATCGATGAAATTGACGGTATCTTTTTTGACCTTGGTGTTTCGAGCTATCAGCTGGACACCCCGGAGCGTGGCTTTTCGTATATGCATGACGGACCTTTGGATATGCGCATGAATAAAGAAGCAAGTCTGGATGCAGAGTACATTGTAAACCACTACAAGGAAGAAGAGCTGGCGGATATTATTCACCGTTACGGTGAGGAACGCTGGGCTAAGCGTATCGCGCAGTTTATTGTGGCGGCACGCAAGGAAAAGCCGTTGACTACTACTTTTGAGCTGGTGGATGTCATCAAGAAGGCTATTCCCAAGGGAGCAAGGCTTGACGGTCCGCATCCGGCGAAGCGTACCTTTCAGGCTATCCGCATAGAGGTAAACAACGAGCTGGGAACTTTTGGCAGATACGATGGAAAGAGCCGTAAACCGCTTAAAGAGTGGCGGCCGTATCGGTGTTATTACCTTCCATTCGCTGGAGGACAGAATCATTAAACAGACCTTTGCCAAGCTTGCCAAGGGCTGTACTTGCCCGCCGCAGCTGCCGGTGTGCGTATGCGGTAAAAAGCCTTTGCTGCGCAAAACAGGCAACATTGTTCCATCTAAGGCAGAGGTAGAGAAAAATCCGCGTAGCCGCAGTGCGCGCCTGCAGTATGCAATTTAAAATTTGACAGATAATAGCTGAGAGATAAATTTTGATGTTTTGATGAAGGGTGATTTTGATGCTTGCCAGAAAATACGATAATTATGCATGGCAGGAGCAGCCTGCCGAGCAATATGAGGTTCAGCAGCCTGCCCGCAGAAAAGTACATAGACCTGATCCGAGAAGAGTGCTGCGCAACAGAATTCTTAAAGCATTTTTACTTATTATGGCAGCTTATTTTATTGTTGTTTTACGCAGTAACGCTATGGTGCAATATGGCAATGAGCTGGTGAGCCTGCAGCAGCAGGAGGCTCAGCTTATCACCAAAAACAACGAGCTGAAAATCGAGGTTGAGCAGCTGAAGGGACCGGAACGTATTATCGGTTTGGCCGAACAGTATTTGGGTATGAGTGTTGCCCGCAGCAATATTTATGTTAAAGCTGGCGGAAGCAGCAATTCTTTGGCTGTGCATAACAAATAAACATAGCCATTCAGTTTATATTGTGATATAATTTGAATGGGTTTTTGGGAGGCAGCCTTTTGGCTGCCGTTTCAATTTAAATTCTATACTATAATTAAACTAGAAGTAATTTACGGCTTTGCTCCATGAGGGGCGGAACGTAAAACAGGGGGGTTAATAAATGGAAAAGCAATTAGCTTCACTCCTTGCCTTATTGCCGCAGGCTGAGGTAATTGGCAGTGCTGATAAAGTTATTACTGATGTAACTGCCGATTCCCGTGCGGTGGTAGCCGGCAGTCTTTTTATCTGCCTGAAGGGTGCAACTGTAGACGGACATAAATTTTTGACGATGGCTGCCGAGAAGGGCGCTGTTGCTGCGCTGGTGGAGGACGTTCCCACTGAAGTACCGCAGGGTGTTACTCTTATTAAGGTTGCTGATACGCGTGAGGCTATGGAGATGGTAACGCCGTATTTTTATGATTATCCGGGACGCAAGCTGAGAATGATCGGCGTGACCGGTACTAATGGCAAAACAACTTCAACAAATATTATTCGTCTGATTCTGCGCAAGGCAGGCTACAAGGTTGGACTGATTGGCACTATCAATATTATGATTAACGATGAGATTACCGAATCTCATAATACTACTCCGGATGTAGTTGACCTGCAGAAGACACTGTACGCTATGTGCTGTGCCGGCTGTGACTACTGCGTAATGGAAGTTTCCAGCCATGCTTTGGCGCTGAAGCGTGTGGCAGGCATTGAATATGACTGCGCTGTGCTGACGAATATTACCCAGGACCATCTGGACTTCCATAAAACCATGGAAAATTACCGCGATGCCAAGAGCCTGCTCTTTGAGCATCTGACCGACGGCAGCAAGCCGAATAAAAATGCTGTATTCAATATGGATGATCCTAGTTCCGCAATTATCCGCGAGCGCACCAAAGCCAACGTGCTGACCTACGGCGAAGGCCATGATAATGACATCTATCCGCTGAGCTTTACGGTCGAACCTAAGCATATGCAGCTGCTGCTGCATACTCCGGTGGGCGAAATGGACCTGGAGCTGAAGATTACCGGCGAGTTCAACGTGTATAATGTTATGGGTGTTATCGGTGCAATGCTGGCCGAAAAGATTGACAAGGATATCATTTGCTCCGTACTCGACGGTTTTGACGGCGTCCCCGGGCGTTTCCAGCTCGTTGAGGCAGGACAGCCTTATACTGTTATTGTAGACTACGCACATACTCCCGACGGCCTGGAGAACGTGCTGAAGACCGCACGCTCCATTACCCGCGGTAAGCTGTGGGTTGTGTTCGGCTGCGGCGGTGACCGCGACAACAAGAAGCGTCCGCTGATGGGTGCGCTGGCACTGGAGCTGGCTGATAACATCGTTGTTACCTCCGATAATCCGCGTACCGAGGATCCGGAACTGATTATCGACGAAATCTTTACGGCACTGCAAAATGTGCCCGAGGGCAAGCACGTTACCCGTTTGAGCGACAGACGTGAAGCAATTTGCTATGCTTTGGCAGAGGCTGCTGCCGATGATGTTATTCTGATTGCCGGCAAGGGTCACGAAAATTACCAGATTTTGAAGGACAGAACTATTCACTTTGATGATAAAGAAGTTGTAATGGAATACTGGAGTGATAAAAAATGCTGAAGGCCAGTGAAGTTTTAGCAGCCACTAAGGCTGTTTGTGCAGATTTTGAGTTTACCGGCGTAACCACCGATTCCCGTGCGGTAAAGCCGGGAGAATTATTCGTAGCGCTGAAGGGCGATAATTTTGACGGCCATGACTATTGCACCAAGGCTGTGGAGCTGGGTGCTGCGGGCGTTGTTGTATCCCATGAGGTGAGCGGTCTGCCTGCGGGCGTTGCTGTGTTCATGGTAGAGGATACGCTGCTTGCTTATCAGCAGCTTGCGCATGCCTGCCGTCTGCGTAAGCAGGGACTGAAGGTTTTTGCTATCACAGGCTCTAACGGCAAAACCTCTACGAAGGATTTGCTGGCTGCCTGCCTGAGCTGCAAATATAATGTTGTTAAAACTCAGGGCAACTTCAATAATGAAATCGGTCTGCCGAAAACCTTGTTGAGCATTCAGCCTGATACCGATATTGCCGTTGTGGAGATGGGCATGCGCGGCTTGGGTCAGATTGCCGAGCTGTGTAGCATTGCCGAGCCTGACAGCGGTCTGATTACCAACGTGGGCGAAACCCACATGGAGCTTTTGGGCAGCATGGAAAACATCGGCAAGGCCAAAAGCGAAATCGTGCTTAATCTGCCGGAGGATGGCTTTGCTGTGCTCAACGGCGATAACGAATACGTGCTGCCGGCAGCAGGCAAGACCAAGGCAAAAGTTGTTTACTTCGGCCTGGGCGAAAACTGCGACTTCCGCGGCAGTGATATTGTGACCTCCGGTGCAGGCACCACCTTTACCTGTACCCATAAGGCTACGGGCGAAGCTGTCAAGGTAAGCCTGCAGCTGATCGGTGAGCATAACGTTTATAACGCACTGAGCGCTATCGCCGGGGCCTTCTGCTACGGTGTGCCGATGGCAGCAAGCGCACAGGCACTGGCAACTGCCCGTCTGACAGGCAGCCGTCAGGAAATCGTTTATATCGGCGATATCACCTTTATCAACGATGCTTATAATGCAAGTCCTGCTTCTATGGAAGCGGCACTGAAAACCTTGGCGGAGGCCAAGAAGGCAGCGCATGGCCAGGCCCGTACTATTGCTGTGCTGGCAGACATGCTGGAGCTGGGAACTATCAGCGAGGATGCGCATCGTCGTGTGGGTCGCTGGGCTGTAGAAAATGGTGTGGATTTTGTACTGACCTACGGTCCGCAGGCTGCTTATATTGCGGATGAGGCTGCAAAGCTTGGCGGCAAGAGCAAGCATTGCGCTGACCGTCAGGAGGCAGCGGATGCTTTGCGTCTGATGGCTTCCGCAGGTGATATTATCCTGCTTAAGGGCAGCCATTCCATGCAGGTTGACAAAATGCTGGAGCTGTTCAAGTAAACTTAAGAGAGTGAGATTTTAGTAGATGTTAAAATTAATCGGAATTCCTGTGACTGCGTTTATCGTGTGTGCTTTAATCGGCCCGGTGCTGATTCCTTATCTGCATAAGCTGAAGTTCGGCCAGTCTATCCGCGAGTGCGGACCGGCAAGCCATATGGCGAAAAGCGGCACACCGACGATGGGCGGACTTATGATGCTGGCAGCGTTGCTGGTTGCTTTACTGTGGGGCAACTTTACTCCCCATGTAATTATTGCTTTGGTGCTGACAGTAGGCCATGCGGTCATAGGCTTTATAGATGATTACATCAAGGTTGTAATGAAGCGTAATCTGGGCCTGACTGCTAAGCAGAAATTCTTACTGCAGTTCATTCTGGCCGGTGCCTATGTATATTTCGCCGAAACGTATATCCGCAATACGGAACTGTGGGTTCCCGGCATCAATGCTGTCATTGATTTAGGCTGGGGTTATTATGTGTTGGCCTTCTTGCTTTTGGTTGGCACAACCAATGCCGTAAATCTGACAGATGGTCTGGACGGACTGGTTTCCTTTGTCAGTCTGCCTGTTACCATGGTTTTCGCTTTTATCGCTTACATGCAGGGTATGTTGGATCTGAGCGGGTTTTCTTTGGGCCTGACCGGTGCCTGCCTTGGCTTTTTGTTGTTTAACCGTCATCCTGCCAGAGTATTTATGGGGGATACCGGTTCCTTGGCTTTGGGCGGTGCTATTGCCGCTTTAGCGCTTTTGACACGTACAGAGCTGCTGCTGGTTATTGTCGGCGGTATCTATGTAGCGGAAGCACTGTCGGTAATTATTCAGGTTACCTATTTCCGCTTCAGCGGCGGTAAGCGTATTTTCCGCATGTCTCCGCTGCATCATCATTTTGAGCTGGGCGGCTGGCCTGAGGTTAAGGTTGTGCGTGTGTTTACAGCAGTAAGCTGCGTATTGTCTGTCATTGGCTTATGTCTGTGGCTTAATGCATTTGTATAAAAAATCTTCGGCTATAACCGTTTTGTCGCAAATTTTTGCGGTGAAAGGGCTATAGCCTATGTATGTTTATGAAAAGAGGGTGTTTCTTGATGACTAAAAGGATGCTGTAATCGTTTACGGCGCAGGCATCAGCGGCCGTGGAGCAGCGCAGGTGCTGGCAGATAAAAAGCAGCAGGTATATTTGTATAATGATATGGACTGCACTTTAGAGCCGCAGCTGCTGCAGCTTTTGCAGAGCGTTGGCGGTGGGCTGGCCATCGGTCAGGCTGCATTTGAAAGCCTGCTTGATATTGCAGGGGTGTTGGTGCTTTCTCCGGGTATTGCCTGCGATAACGCAAATGTGCTGCTCGCAGAGCAGCGCGGACTGGAGGTCATCAGCGAGGTTGAGCTTGGCTACAGGCTGTATGGCGGTCACATTGCTGCTATCACCGGTACTAACGGCAAAACCACTACCACTACTATCGTGGGTGAGATGCTCAAGCGTTTGCCGGTGCCTTCTGCAGTAGGCGGCAACATCGGTTTGGCACTGTCCAAGGAGGTAGAGAGCCTGCCTCAGGATGGTTGGCTTGCTGCCGAGCTTTCCAGCTTTCAGCTGGAAAAAGTCAGCAGCTTCTGCCCTGATATCGCAGTAGTGCTGAACCTGACTCCGGATCATCTGGAGCGCCATCATACGATGGAGGCCTACGGCGAGGCGAAGAAAAATATTTTCCGTCAGCAGGGTGATGCGCAGGTTACGGTGCTTAATTACGATGATCCTATCGTGCGTACCTGGGGTGAGGAAACTAAAGGCCGCCTGTGTTACTTCAGCCGTAAGGAGAAGCTGCAGCAGGGCATCTATATGCAGGATGGTAATTTTATCATCAGCTGGGACGGCAAGCAGGAAACTGTCTGCAATATCAGTGAGCTGCATCTGTTCGGCGGTCACAACGAAGAAAACGTGCTGGCAGCCATTGCCTGCGGCTTTTTCGCCGGTGTGAGCATCAGCGATATGGCTGATGTGCTGCGTAACTTCCGCAGCATTGAGCACCGCATTGAATACGTTGCTACGATTGACGGCGTACCGTATTATAACGATTCTAAGGCTACCAATACCGATTCTACGATTAAAGCGTTGGAGGCCTTTAAGGACGGCCACATCATCCTGCTGGCAGGCGGTCACGATAAGCTGACACCGCTGGAGCCGATGATGGAGCTGGTGAAGGAAAAGACGGACGCCCTGATTCTGTTGGGCGCTGCCAAGGAACGCTTCCACAAGGCTGCTGTTGCCTGCGGTGTGCCCAACATTGTGCTGGCCGACAGCTTTGAAGACGCAGTAGCCAAGGCGCATGCGCTGGCACATAAGCCGCAGGTAGTGCTGCTTTCCCCGGCCTGCTCGTCCTTTGATATGTTCAAAAATTATCCGGAACGTGGTAACTATTTTAAAAAGCTGGTACACGAGCTGGAGGGAGGTAACGTTAAGTGAAGGTAATTCTTTCCGGCGGCGGTACGGGCGGACACATTTATCCGGCCCTGACCATTGCGGACCAGATAAAAAAGCTGCAGCCTGAGGCGGAGGTAAGCTTCGTAGGCACACAGCAGGGCTTGGAAAAGGATATCATTCCCCGCTACGGCTACAAGCTGCAGTTCATTGAGGTAGCAGGCTTTAAGCGCAGCCTGAGCCTGGATACCCTACGCAGTGCGGCAAAGCTTTTTGCCGGCTTATATGATGCCTACAAGATTATCAGCAACGAAAAGCCGGATCTGGTAATCGGTACCGGCGGTTATGTCTGCGGACCGATTGTTTTCATGGCAGCGTTAAAGGGAATTCCCTGTTGCATTCAGGAGCAGAACGCGATGCCAGGTGTAACCAATAAAATTTTGTCACGTTATGTGCGCAAAGTATTTTTAGGTTATAAAGAGGGCGGCAAATATTTTCACGGCAAGGCAGAGCTGGAATATACCGGCAATCCTATCCGCAGTGAAATTCTGCAGCATACGCGTGAGGAAGCTGTTAAGGAGCTGGGGCTGGACCCGGCGAAGAAAACGATTCTCGTTTCCGGCGGTAGCCGTGGTGCGCGCACTATCAACAACGCGATGCTCGAAGTAGAGCTGGCGCTTTCCGGCAGAGCCGAGGTACAGGTGCTGCATGCGACCGGCGATGTGAATTATGATGCCTATATGGCGGAAATCAAAAAGCGCGGCGGTGTGGCAGATAACATTATTATCAAGCCTTATCTGCATAATATGCCGGTAGCGTTGGCTGCGGCCGATCTGGCAGTATTCCGTGCTGGTGCAATCGGCCTGGCAGAGCTGATGGCTAAGGGAGTGCCGTCGCTTCTGGTACCATATCCGTATGCTACGGCAAATCACCAGGAGTTTAATGCCAGAGCGGTAGAGGCTCAGGGTGCTGCCAAGGTTATTCTTGATAAGGACCTGACGGGCGACACCGTTTTGGAGTTTATCGAGCATTTATTAGTACATGAAGAGGAATTGCAGCAGATGCATGCGGCGGCCCAAAAGCTTGGCAGACCGCAGGCTGCAGAGGTTATAGCCAAAGAGGCTGTGGCCTTGACTAAATAATAAGGGAGGGCCTCGAGTGGCTGAAAACAAATTAGCAAACCTGCATAATATACATTTTATCGGTATCGGCGGCGCTGGCATGAGCGCGATTGCTTATGTATTGATTAAGCGCGGCTATGATGTAAGCGGTTCCGATTTAAATTCCGGTCATATGTCGGCACATCTGGCGGAAGAAGGCGCTATGGTTTATATGGGCCATGCTGCCAGTCAGGTGGAGGATGCCGAGGCTGTAGTTATTTCTACAGCGATTCATCCCAACAATCCGGAGCTGATGGAGGCCAGAAAGCGCGGTATTCCCGTGCTGCACCGCAGCGATGTGCTGGCTGCGGTAATGAATGCTGCCGACGGCGTAGCTGTTGCAGGCGCTCACGGCAAAACTACTACCAGTGCGATGATTTCCTGCATTGCGGCAGAAAGCGGTATTGACCCGACTGTTATCATCGGCGGCGAGGTAAGCAGCCTTGGCGGTAATGCGCGCAACGGCGCAGGTCGCTTTGTGGTAGCGGAGGCGGATGAAAGCGACGGCTCCTTCCTCAAGCTGTATCCGTATCTTGCTGTAGTAACTAATATTGAAGATGACCATCTGGACCATTACGGTACAGAAGAAAATATATATCAGGCTTTTAAACAGTTTGTAGGCAACATCAAGGAAGGCGGTAAGGCAGTCCTTTGCTTTGATAATGCCAAGGTACGCCGTCTGGCTGCCGAAACCGATAAAGAGGTAATTACCTACGGCTTAGAAGGCGAGGGTGCTGACTACATTGCCCGTGACATTTCCTACGGTGTTGACGGCACCAGCTACAAGCTGTATTACAAGGGAGAATTTGTGACAGAGGTTCATCTGATTGTTCCAGGTAGACATAATGTGCTGAATTCTATGGGCGCGTTTGCTGCTGCACATGAG
>ENA-OQDC01001472-OQDC01001472.1-human-gut-metagenome-genome-assembly--contig:-NODE-1472-length-11732-cov-3.487204_pt1 | contig 11732 bp, 13 predicted proteins | sample MGYA00242770_ERZ504601 | MGnify/ENA primary metagenome ERZ504601 (study PRJEB26092, sample SAMD00036305) | human gut metagenome | host: Homo sapiens | study: EMG produced TPA metagenomics assembly of...
TTGGTGCAATGCCCATAGAAGCCATTACCATTGCAGCACTTGATGCTAGTGCCATCAGTTTTTCTTTTCTCCATTTTAGAAATCCTCCTTCAGATATACATCTGTTGTTTATTCACAACATCTTTTGTTTATCATTCTACTACGTAAACGATAAAATTACTAATGTAGTTTTTTAATTTTTACTAATAAGCGTTTTCTTTCCTAATTAAGTTTCCGTCACTTTTAATTCATTTTTCTTTGTTTTTTCTGTGTTCTTAAATTGACACTTCAATAATTAATTCGTTATACTGAACAAAAAGAAGGAGGATTTTTGTTATTTATGAATACAATTACAAGCACCACATTTCCTGAAGCAACAGGCATATCTGCGTCCTGCATCATGGACGCTTTACGCGAAATCGATACACGAGGAATTTCCATGCACAGCTTTCTATTCTGCAAAGATAACTGTCTTGTTGCAGAAGGCTACTATGCACCAGTAAAGAAAAATGACCTTCATCGGATGTTTTCTGTCACAAAAAGCTTCGTAAGCATCGCAATTGGATTTTTACAGGAGGAAGGCCGCCTGTCTCTTGATGATTCAATTGTAAAAATTTTTCCCAGAATACGTTCCGAACACTTCCGAGGCACATCCATGGCTTCTTGCCACCACAATCCGCGACATGCTCTCCATGCGTTCCTGCCACGCTTCAACTACTTACGATAAATTTCAGTTCAAAAACAGACTGGGTTAAAAGCTTTTTTACCGTAGCTCCTACACATAAGCCTGGAACTGTGTTTCACTATGATACATCTTCCTCACATACACTGTGCGCTCTTGTAGAAAAGCTGACCGGCATGAAAATGCTTGACTACCTTCGAAACAAAGTTTTAAACGAAATCGGTTTCTCAAAAGAGGCCTATTGTCTTACAGATGGTTTTGGCGTTAGTATGGGCGGTTCTGGTCTTATGGCAACCTCACGCGATTTGATGCTCTTTGCACTTTTGATCTTAAATAACGGAAAGTTAAATGGAAAACAGTATATTTCGGCTGATTATATTAAAGAATCGACCTCATTTCAGACAGCAACATGTGTCACAGGTCCCGTTCCATCTGAAAGCCAGGGTTATGGATTACAGTTTTGGATTGGTGAACATAACTCAATCGTTTGCTACGGAATGGGCGGTCAGCTTGCTATTCTTTTGCCAGAATATAACACGGCAATCGTGACAACTGCTGACACTCAAGGCTATCAGGGCGGCAATCAGGTCATCTACGATGCTATTTTTTGTCACATTCTCCCTGAGTTAGAAAAAGGCAATCTCCATGGACACCATCTGACGAAGAAAAACTTGCTTTTGAGCAATTTATGAGTAAGCTTGCAATGCGACCGCTTAACCATAATAAAGCTGCTTCTGAGGCGTGGAACAACAAATTTGAAAATGTCAATGACATAAACACAAGTTTTTTGACAAATTTCAGGCCAATTATGTCAAGTTTTTGAATGGACATATGTAATCAAAAAGGCTTCTGACGCTGCAGAGGCACTTGATAAAAACATCATAAATGAAACAATTTGGGATGAGATTTCATTTGAGATGAGTGAGCCACTGACGCCATCATGTACTGGAAAAGTATCACTAAAGTGCCATGTTTTTCCATCCATAGTGGATTCCACTGTAGATTCCCCAGTGACTTTTGAATTTGGATTTGGTGCTTTAAAAGAAGGTACACTTAATATGACTACACATATGGGAAACCGTGCCGATGAGCCTGTGCCTGTTTCTATGCATTATGCAGCAAGCGCAGAATGGCTTAGCGAAAACATGCTTTATATCCGTGTTCACCTGCTTGATACCTCTGTTGGCTCTATCCATATTCAGGCTGTATTTGGAGAATCAGATATTACTGTTTTCCTTCGCAAGCAGGAAGAAACGCTGTTTGGAGAGTTTTCAGGTCATCTGTACGGCACTAGACAATTAATATCTATCTTTTAAAGCTAAATTTTAAGCCAAAATTAGTCCATTTACAACGTGCTTTTACCATGTTAAAAAAAAGGGCAGACTATACATTAGGGAGGGAATATATATGAAGCCTTCATCAAATACTGCCGACATGACAAAGGGCAGCCCGGTCAGACTAATTCTGACCTTCTCAATTCCTTTAATTATTGGCAACATTTTTCAGCAGTTATATAACATGGTTGATACAGTTGTAGTGGGAAATTTCGTTGGTTCTAATGCGCTTGGTGCTGTCGGTGCCTGTGGCTCAATAAGCTGGCTGTTTTTCTCACTTTCATCTGGTCTTGCCCTTGGAATCGGTATAATTGTCTCACAAAATTACGGTGCCAAACAATTCGATCAGGTTCGCGCAACTATTGCAAACTCATTCTATGTATTAATTTTTACTGCTATTGTGGTAAGCGCTGTGTGTTATCTGATTGCTCCCGCCGCACTTCGCCTCTTAAAGACTCCAGAGGATATCATAGATAACTCTATTATCTACATGCGAACAACTTGCCTAGGAATTGTCGCAATCACACTCTATAATGGTGTCTCTTCAATTTTGCAGGCACTTGGCAATTCAAAAACACCACTTATCATTTTTAGCCAGTTCTGCCCTTTTCAATATTATTCTTTCTATTATTTTAGTTGTTAATTTTCAAATGGGTGTGGCAGGCTCTGCACTCGGTACAGTAATAGCTCAAGGTTTTTGTGCCTTAGGTCTAACAATCTACACTATAAAAAAATGCCCTGAATTAATTCCGCAAAAAGAACATTGCAAATTTGATTTAGCCATGATAAAAGATATTTCTAATTCTTCATTATTAACATCTACACAACAATCTGTAATGAATTTTGGAATTTTACTCGTGCAAAATCTTGTAAATAGCTTTGGTGCAACAGTAATGGCAGCCTTTACCGTTGCTGTAAAAATAGACTCACTAGCTTATATGCCTGCACAAGATTTTGGCAATGCTTTTTCTACTTTCATTGGGCAAAACTACGGTGCTAAAAAAACAGATAGAATTCAACAAGGCATTAAATCTGCTATAAAAATCTCATTTCTATTTTGTTTAATTATATCTGTTGGCGTCTTTATCTTTGCTCGCCCTCTAATGACTATTTTCATTGATAGTTCTGAAACGGAAATTATCAATATCGGTGTGGATTATCTCCGCATAGAAGGTAGCTTCTATTTTGGCATTGGCATTTTATTTTTATTATATGGATTTTATCGTGCTATTAACTTCCCTAGCATGTCTGTAATCTTAACCATTATTTCATTAGGCACACGTGTAGGACTTGCCTATTACCTTGCTAGCATACCTTCTATCGGAGTAATCGGTATTTGGTGGTCTATCCCTATCGGCTGGGCGTTAGCAGATATTTTTGGCATCGTCTATTATAAGCGAAAAATTAAACAACTCCATTTTTAACTTCTGCTAATTCTATGACTTCCTCTACCTTTGATTTAGCATTCATTGAAAATACTTCTATGACATGTTTTACTAAATTCACTGCTATATCTTTATCAACTGTATCAAAATAAAAGTCGATTTCATACAGATTTTTCTTTTCATTTCTTCTATAGCCCCAATCATTTAAAAAGCCCACTACATTAATTTCTAAAGCTTTTTGTACCATTTCATAAAGGAAATATATCGGCGCTTCATTTTCTTCTTTCCATAAATTTTGTTCATTATCTTCTATAGTGATTTTCATTAATAAAGTCTTTTTCGTGAATTCTCGCCATGAAATATAACCTAATTTTTCATATCGTCCTACGAAAATATCTAAGTATAATTTATAATCATCAATTGAACAATTTTCATATTTTTTGATATCTCCCTTATCGCCAACTAAACCATAATGTTTAACGATTTTATCATCTTCAAACCAACATTCCACATAAGAAAATTGTTCATCTCTTTTATATAATGTCAAAGCTAAATTTTCTACTTCTTTGTCATTTTTTAAATGTTCATTATGATTTTCTTGAACCTTTTTTATTACTATCTTTAGCCAAAACTAAAGATAAATTTTTTTCTTTTTATTATAATAAGTTAATTTTATTTGATAATCTCTATCTATCTCTATTTCCTGTAATTTATATTCAACATCATATTTATCATAAGTCAATAAATTATCTTTTATGTCGGTATACTCTTTAATTAACCAATCCATATTTATCTTTGACAACATTGCTCTATTCATGGTAAAAACAATTTTTACTGTTATATCATCTAACTTTACCATACAAGTACAATAAGGATTATTTTCTTGCCATTTATTGCCCTTTAAAAATTCTTTTACCTTCTGCAAAGACTCCTCATGACAAATTACTCCATCTACAGCTTGCATTTTCTCTTTTAAATGCTGTTTATACATTTGTCGATTTTTAAAAAATGCGTCATCTTCTGGTTTTATATAATGACATAGCATTTCTTCTAAGCTACAATTTGCTTTTATTTCCTCTTGTAAAACTTTAAATTCATAATCATCTGGCACAAGAGATAAGCCCTTTTCTATGGAAACCATTGCTTTTTCTTTTTCGCCAAAATGATATTGTAATTTTGCTAAATTCAACCAACCCCATGGATAATCAGCTTCTTCTTGTACACCTTTTTGTGCATAGCTATATGCTTTTTCCAAATCACTGCAATAAGTCAAAGCCACTGAATAACGATAATACCATGCGCCTGAGCCTTTAGCATTTTTTTCTGAATAAGGCATCCAATTTATCACTTTGTAATAATATTCATATATATCAATATTATTGCCTGCATATGCATACCATAAAGCAATATTTAAATCTTCCTTTGCTTCTTCCAAAGTAAACAATTTTTGCTCTATACCTTTTTTAACAAAATCTTCTAAATAATAAAAAATCTTGTAAAAGTATCCATCAGCCCAAGACTCTAATATATCAATATCCTCTTTAGTCAATAATGATTTTTTCCCCATGTTTACACCTTCTTTATCGGCTACTATATTTATATTTTACCACAAAAAAAGAGTTATAACGAAATAAAAAATCGTTATAACTCTGTTTACTCTATTTTAACGAATGAAATTTGTCATTATTTTTGCTTCTGTTTCTGGAATTTGTATACCATTATTTTTACCTGCTTCAATGCATTTTAAAAGCCATGCCATATTATTACCTAAAACACGCATAATTTGCATACCTTCTGCATCTTTTTTCACTTCATCTGGTGTATTGCCATGTACTACATTCCAATAATTCGCAGAAACTACTGGCATTTGATGATAAGTAAAATATTTAGCAAGTACATCTAAAGTTGCAGTTGTACCAGCACGTCTAGCGGAAGCGATAGCTGCTGCTGGTTTGTGTAATAAATCTTTACCTGCTAAACTAGATAATCTATCCATAAAAGAAATGATTTCTCCAGATGGAGATGCCCAATATACAGGAGAGCCTACTACTAAACCATCTGCAGTTTTTACTTTTTCTGCAACACTTTTAATAATTTCTGTTTCTGGTACTGCATGAATTATTTCTGCTTGAATACCTTGTTTTTCTAAAGTTTGTGCTATTTCACTAAGAGCTGTATATGTACAACCTTTTTCGCGTCTACTACCATTTAATAATAAAACTTTCATTGAAATTCAACCTTTCTTACTAGAAATAAATCCTATCTAAATTATATGCTTATAATCAAAAATAATCAATAATACCTCAAAAATGCGATTTCATTTATTAAATTAATATAACTTTATAATTTATGATGAATTGTCAATCCAAGTGCGACACTTCTTTTAAAAATAAATTAAATGGATTATCCCAATTTAAACATTTTCTTGGTCTATTATTTAATAGTATTAATTTTTCTATTAAATCATCATTAGATATTTTCCCTAAATCTGTTTTCTTTGGATAATATTCTCTTAATAACCCATTTGAATTTTCGTTACTACCTCTTTGCCATGCTGCATAAGCATCTGCAAAATATACTTTTATATTTAATTTTTCTACTTCTTTATAACATGCAAATTCTTTTCCTCTATCTGTTGTAAATGTTTTTAATGCCTTTTTTGGTAGTACTTTCACTAATTTTTTTATTGCTTTTAGCATTGATGGAGCTGTTCTATCTTTTATTTTTATTGCCACATAAAATCTTGTTTTTCTTTCTACAAATGTTGCTAAACAAGCTTTAGATTTTCCTCTACTAGATACTATGGTATCTAACTCCCAATGTCCAAAAGTTTTTCTACTTTTTACATCTTTTGGTCTAGTTGTGATACTGTTTCCTATTAAGAATTTACCACGTGTTTCCTTTTTTCTACGTTTTCCTTTATGTCGTAAATTCTTAAGTGAAATACCTTTTAATTTACCAATATAAATCCAATTATAAATGGTTTTAAAGGAAAGTTTACCATTTAAAAGTGCATTAGAAATCTGTTCTGGAGACCAATTTTCATGTAATTTTTCAGAAATAAGATTAGAAAGAAATTCATTATATTTACTAGAGTGAGAAGAATTTTTACGACGTTCAAGATATTTATTATGAGCAGATGTAGAGACATATTCATTTTTAATTTATTACGAGATAGTTCTCGAGCAATAGTAGAATGATGGCGATGCAAAAATTTAGCAATAAAACGAGTAGAATAACCTAAAATAGAAAGAACCTCTATACGAATACGTTCAGATATGGTAAGATGATGATAGCTCATTATGAATTTTCCTTTCGTGTAGGTTTTGTGTGGTAACTTTATTTTTACACGAAAATTCATAATGAGTTTTTTAATTTTTCTAGGTGTCGCACTTCATTATACAATCCATCTTTATAAAAAAACAAAAAATGGCTTTACAGAAAATCTGTAAAGCCTATAATTTCAAATGGTGCGGAAGACAGGACTTGAACCTGCACGCCGAAAGACACTAGATCCTAAGTCTAGCGCGTCTGCCAATTCCGCCACTTCCGCATTTGGCACTCGCGTCGAATGCGATATTTATTATATCACTATAAAATGTTTTTTTGTCAACACTTTTTTTATAAGTTTTTTATGATTTAAATATTTTTGCTTCTAAACCTATTTTTCTTAATAAACTATCCATATTATCCACACCTACAGTTCTGCCTGCAACTAAAGGAATTTTTGCACAAACTTTTGCATCATCTAAAGCATCATGATGTTTAAATTGTATCTGAAAAAATTCTCCCAATGTATTCAATTTATGATTTGGTAACTGTGGCCATACTTTTCTAGCAATTTGAACAGTACATGCTGTTTTAAACTGTGGTTTAGCTAAATTATATTTCCAAATACAACTGCGCAATACGCCCATATCAAAAAAAGCATTATGTGCTATAACTATTCGATTATCTAAATACATACGTAAATCTTTCCATATATCTGCAAAAGTAGGTGCATTTTCTACCATTTGCGGAGTAATTCCATGTATTTTTATATTACCTTCTTCAAAAAACATTTCTGGCGGTCTTATAAGTGAATTATAACTATCCACCATTCTACCGTTTTCAATAACAATTACAGCTACACTACAAGCACTATCACGATTTTTATTAGCTGTCTCAAAATCTATACTTGTAAAATTCATTAAACTCATTTTATACCTCTAAAAAAATTCTATTCAAATATAAAAGCATTATAGCAAAAAATTTTTCTAAAAAAAATAGATTGATTTTCGGTCAACATATCTTTGCCCTAAAATCAATCTATTTAAATTTATCATTTATTGCGTTTTTCTATCAAATATTCATCAATAGCTTTAGCAGCTTTTTTACCTGCACCCATAGCCAAAATAACAGTTGCAGCTCCTGTTACAATATCACCACCAGCAAAAACACCTTCTTTTGTAGTTTTTCCTGTTTCTTCATCAGCTATGATATTACCTCTCTTATTTGTCTGCATATCTGGAGTAGTCGATTGTATCAATGGATTTGGCTCTTGACCAATAGAAATGACCACAGTATCCACATCAATATCAAATTCTGAATTAGGTATTTCCACAGGGCGTCTACGACCTGAAGCATCAGGTTCGCCTAATTCCATTTTTATACAACGAATGGCTTTTACATATCCTTTTTCATCACCTAAAATAGCTACCGGGTTATTCAATAATTTAAATTCTATACCTTCTTGTTTGGCGTGTTCTACTTCTTCACGTCTTGCTGGCAATTCTTTTTCACTTCTGCGATAAACAATATATACTTTTTCTGCTCCCAAGCGCAAAGCAGTTCGAGCAGAATCCATAGCTACATTACCGCCACCTACTACAGCTACTTTTTTCCCTACATTAATAGGCGTAGCATATTCTGGAAAACAATATGCTTTCATTAAATTGCATCTCGTCAAAAATTCATTTGAAGAATATACCCCATTTAAATTTTCACCAGGAATATTCATAAAATGAGGTAAACCTGCTCCTGTAGCAATAAATACAGCATCAAAATTAAATTCTTGCATAAGTTCATCAACTGTAAATAATTTACCTACTACAGAATTCACTTCTATTTTTACACCCATCTTACGCAAATTATCAATTTCTGGTTTTACAACCTTATCTTTTGGTAAACGAAATTCTGGAATACCATAAGATAATACTCCACCTGCTGTATGTAAAGCTTCAAAAATTGTTACTTGATAGCCTTTTTTCGCTAAATCACCTGCACAAGCTAATCCTGCTGGTCCCGAACCAATAATAGCGACTTTTTGAGCATCATCTTTTACTGTTTTTTCTATTTTTTCTTCACAATTTTGCATGCAATAATCCGCTACAAATCTTTCCAAACGACCAATACCCACAGGTTCGCCTTTCATTCCCATTACACAATATTTTTCACATTGATTTTCTTGAGGACAAACGCGTCCACAAATAGCAGGCAAACTACTAGCTTCTTTGATTTTTGCATTTGCTCCTTCAAAATCGCCTTCCTTTATTTTAGCAATAAAAGCTGGTATATCGATATCTACAGGACAACCTTTTCTACAATGTGGCACTTTACAATGAAGGCAACGATTAGCTTCCGCTAAGGCTAATTCTTCTGTATATCCTAAAGCCACTTCATCAAAATTATTTCTGCGAACATTAGCGTCTTGTTCTGGCATTTCATGTTTTTGCATTACTAAAGGCATATTATTTTTCCTCCATTTCTTCAACCTTTTTAGCTAAACGACAAATATGGTCTTTTTCAATTTCTTCTTTAGGTCTATACATACGTTGTCTTTCCATCAAATTCACAAAATCTACTAAATGACCATCAAATTCTGGCCCATCTACACAAGCAAATTTTGTTTCATCACCAACTTGTACACGGCAGCCACCACACATTCCTGTACCATCTACCATAATAGGATTTAGACTAACAATCGTTTTAATATTATATGGTCTAGTTGTATCTGCCACAGTTTTCATCATGATGACAGGTCCAATAGCTACTACTTCAGCAATATCAATTCCTTTATCAATTAATTGCTGTAGTACTGTCGTTACAAATCCTTTTATACCATAAGAGCCATCATCTGTAGTAACAATAACTTCATCAGATATTTTTTCCATTTCATCTTTCAAAATCAAAATATCTTTATTTTTTGCTCCCATAATTGTTATCACATGATTACCCACTTGTTTCATCTTTCTAGCAATAGGATAAATTGGAGCAACACCTATTCCACCACCTATGCAAACTACAGTTCCCATATCAGGTCTAATATCTGTTTTTTTACCTAAAGGGCCAACTAAGTCTAAAATACTATCGCCTGCATTTAATGATGCTAATACAGTAGTTGAAGCACCTATTACCATAAAAATAATATCTATAGTTCCTTTTTCTCTATCAAAATCAGCAATAGTTAATGGCACTCGCTCTCCATATTCATTAACTCTTAACACCACGAATTGACCTGGTTCTGCTTTTCTCGCTATCAAAGGAGCTTCTAAAGTAAATTGTAAAATATTTTCATGTAAAACTTTCTTATTTAAAATCTTAAACATAACACTTTCCCTTTTCCCAAATTCAATATCATAATAAAATTTATCATACTATAAAAATTTTTAAAATTTTACTTAATTTTCAGTTTTTTATATGACTATTATAGAATTCAATTGTAAATTTGTAAATAAAAAAAGCTGTGAAAAAAATTTATTTCACAGCTTTTAGATTTATTATTTAGCGAAAACACCTTCTAAGTATGGCATTATTTTTGCTTTTATTGGCATTAAATAAACATTATGATTATGTTTGCGAGCAAATTCTATCACTTTACGAGCAAATTCTATATTCCATTCTAATGTTGGTTCAAAGTCCTTTGGAAAAATAACATTGTTTTTATTTCTCCAATAGCTTACAGAGCGTTCGGATAAAACTGGAGAAACTCCCCAATAAATATCTAAACCATCTAAAAGGTCTGCATACATTTCTAAATAACGCATATCAAAAAATGGTTGTGTAAAAAAATCCTTTTGCTCCAGCTAATTGCTTACGACGAAATGCGATATTCTTCTTCTTTCATACTACTGCGATATTGGTCAATTCCTGCATATACTGTAATTTCTGGCATTTCTTCACTAAATTTTTTAATAATATCTGTACTTATTGTTGGATATACTTGATAAAGCATACTTTGTGGTGGGTCACCTTCTATAACAAGAACTTCTTTTATATTATATTCTCTCAATTTATCTTTTATCGGTAAATCTTTTGTAAAATCAAAATCCATCGCTCTTAGATGTGGTACTACATCATCGAAATAAGCTTTTGCAATATTTGCTCCGTCCCAACTTCTAGTATCACAACTCAACAAATCTGGAATATTAATGAAATCAACATCGCTTAATTTTTCTTTCCACTTTAATTCCAAAATAATACCAGGATACCTTTTTTTCTCTTGGAATTAAAGAAACATCAAATCTGCCATCTCCAGATTCTCGGTTCGATTTAATCTTATACTGATTATCCATTAATGCTATTAATCCTAGCATCAAACCATGATAAAATCCTTCAGCTCCACCATCGAAGAAGCTAATTGATTTATCCATATATTCCCCAATAGCGCTCTGCAACTTCTTGTAATCATTGGCATAAAGACTTTCTGCAATCTTATTTGCTGTAGTCCTTGTAATTGCTCCAGTTTGCAAGAAATGTGACAAAATTTCACTCTTATATACAGCTGCAATCTCTCTATTTGGAATTGATACTTCACATAAATATGAACCATCTGCTTGCAGTTCCTTTTTAGGAGTTTTCAAATAGCCAGCAACCAACAATAAGCTATAAATATTTGCTGGATCCTCCGCAAGCGATCTATACACCACATTTTGATCAATTCTTGCAACTACTCTTTCTCCTTGCAAAAGGTCATATAATCTTTCTGTAATATCATCTGTAGCCACTCTTAGTACATCATCAAGGATTTCAGTTTTTTCCTGTATTTACCCAATATGCTTGAGGAAGGCATCCCTTGGAAATATAGTTGATTACAGACCATGGATTATATATTTCTTCGCTACCAAACAAATATCCATCGTACCAGTCTTTAAGTTCCTCCTCTTTATCTGATACTCCATAGTAACTGAGCATTGCTTTCACTTCAGATTCTGTAAATCCAAAAAAGCTATCGTATTCTTCATCCATTACGGAGTTCACTGTTAAATTATTTAGACCACTAAAGATACTTTCCTGAGCAATACGCAAAATTCCTGTTAGGAAACCATAGGATAAATTCTTATTATCCTTAAATGCTCCTGAAAAGAAATTTCT
>ENA-OQDC01001474-OQDC01001474.1-human-gut-metagenome-genome-assembly--contig:-NODE-1474-length-11705-cov-5.689670_pt1 | contig 11705 bp, 6 predicted proteins | sample MGYA00242770_ERZ504601 | MGnify/ENA primary metagenome ERZ504601 (study PRJEB26092, sample SAMD00036305) | human gut metagenome | host: Homo sapiens | study: EMG produced TPA metagenomics assembly of...
GCGGCCCGCAGATTGAGCTTGAAGTTATGACTGAACATACGCCCGCAAATGTCGCCAACTGCTTTGCGGCGGTCCTGCGCGAGGCGCTCTCCAACACCATGCGCCACGCTTGCGCCCATGCTGTCACCGTACGGTGCATGGAGCATCCGTCGTTTTACCAGCTCATTGTTAGCGACGATGGCGCGAGCGGGGTTCAAGCAAGCGGCCGCGGCGCCGCAGAAGGCATGGGGCTCGTCTCCATGCGCGAGCGCGTCGAGGCGCTTGGCGGCACCTTCACCGCCGGCCCGCGCGCCGGCGCCGGCGGCTGGCGTGTGTTTGCCACCGTTCCCAAACAGCAAGGAGATGAGGACCAATGAGGCTCATCGTTGTCGACGACGACCGCTTGGTAGTCGATTCGCTCAAGATTATCCTGGGCGCCCAGCCGCAAATCGAAGTGGCGGGCACCGGCGCCAATGGCGACGATGCGGTGGCGCTCTACGCAGAGCACACACCCGATATTGCACTGCTCGACATTCAGATGCCGGGGCGCGACGGCCTTTCGGCGGCACGCGAGATCCTTGAGCGCGACCCCGCGGCGCGCGTGGTGTTTCTGACGACATTCTCGGATGACGAGTACATTGTGTCGGCGCTCAAGCTGGGCGCCCGCGGCTACCTGATTAAAACCGATGTCGCCGCCATTCCACCGGCGTTGACGCAGGTTATGGACGGTAAACGCGTGCTCGAGGGTAAGGCAATCGAGGACATCGATTTTGACGGAACGGGCGTCGAGGCGGGCACGCCTCGCCGGCCCGCGGCCTTTGCCAGCCTGACCGACCGCGAGTTCGAAGTCGCCGAGCTTATCGCCCGCGGCCTCGACAACAAGGAGATTGCCGCCACCGCCTATATGGGCGAAGGCACCGTACGCAACCACATCAGCTCGATCCTTGCCAAAATGGGTCTACGCAACCGCACGCAGATCGCCATCGCCTACCTGCGCGGGTAATTACCTAGCGGCAGACCACCCCGGCATAGCAAAATGGCTGCTACCGATTTAATGCCATTTCAAAACTATGCCGGATTACGGGGCTAAAGCCAGAACCCCCATCCATACCCGCGTTTTCTGCAAAATGACGGCTCGTCTACCTGCGGTTTTATTTTCACGAATATCGGTATGGTTGGGGACTCGTGACTCAGCCCCGTAATCCGGCATAGTTTTGTTCGGGCGGCCCCGTACGAGTGCCTCTGCCAGCCTCGCGGGACCAAAATGATCCGTTTTCCTACGTCCCCAAGGGATCAGCCGGAACCGCTCGCCACGAAATGGGCCCATCTACTACGTTTGACTCGATACCCCTGAACATACCTTCGTTTTGAACAAAACCGCAGGCGTTCTACCTGCGGTTTTGTTTTCGCGTTTTTTGGCATGGTTAGGGGTAAGGGGCTAAACGTAGTAGATGGGCCGATTTCGTGGCACCCCCGGCGCACAAAAGCGCCGCCACGGAGGAGGGAGATACCTCCGTGGCGGCTGGGGGTTGGGGGTGGGGGCTGTGTTCTGGCTCCCCGCCAGCCGCCCGGGGCCTTTTGGCCCCGGGCGCTACCAGCGTGCCTAGCGCTTACGGATACCCCAGACCAGAGCTCCGACGCCGGCCATGGCGATAACGAATGCCATGAGCAGTGCGGCGGCCTGCTGGTCACCCGTGGTGGGCAGGAAACCCTTGACCGTCTTGACGATGTTCGTCACGGTCTTGGGCGTGCCGGGATCGGGCGTCGGCACGGGCGTCTCGGGCTTCTTGTACGTGTTGTTGAACACGATACCCTCGACGCTCTTGTCGCCCTTGGTAAAGGCGACATTCGCCTTGAGGTTGCCCTCGCCGTCATCGGCCACGTTGACGGTCGCGGTAAAGACGGACTTGTCGTAGGTCATACCGGCCTCGTCGCCCTTGACCTCGCTGATGGTGTAGACGTACGTACCGGGCTCGTCGTACTCGAACTTGTCGAAGTTGATCTTGCCGTCGGCATCGTTGGTGACAGTGGACTCGATGTCCTCGCCAACGAGCTTAAAGCTAAACTCGTCCTTCTTGAGCTCGCGTCCCTCGAGCACCTTGATGGCACCGATGGAGACCTGCGTGGGCATGGCATGATACTTGTTGGTAAAGCCAGCCGACTCAGTAGTTCCCTCGATCTTGTGCGTCGCGGTCAGCGTGCCGTCGCCGTTGTCGGAGACGGTGGTCACGACGGTGTAGGTCGTGCCGTCATAGGTGACGCCCTTGTACAGGCCGAGCGCGTTGGGGCAAGCCTCGCGCAGCATGTACGTGTGCGCGCCAGGTGCCTCGTAGCGGATCGGGCTCAGCGCGACGGTGCCATTGACGTCGTTGGTGCCGGTCGCGACAACCACGCCGTCCTCGAGCAGCTCAAACGTGAACTCGCCTGCTGCAAGGTCGCGTCCGGTCAGACGCTTGACCGTCTTGACCTGATCAGTCACGGAAGAATCGATAGGCGTCACGCTGTAGGTGTTGGTGAACGTGAAGGCAGCACCGTCGTCGCCTTCGCGCACGACCTTCAGATGTCCGGCACCGTCGTCAGTCACGGTGCAGGAAACCTTGCGCGTGGCGCTGGCATCGTTGGTCACGCCAGGGGCGCTACCGGATTCGGTCACCGTGTAGGTAAAGGTGTGCGAGCGCGGAGCGGTGGGAGCTGCGGGCTCGGACTCGTCGTTGGCGTCGGACTCGTCGCCATCGACCTCGGCGTCGTTCTCATTGGCGGCGTTCTCATCGGCGTCAACTTCGGCCTTGTCAGCGTTGGCCTCAGCGTCGCTCGGCACGTCGTCAGAAGCGTCGGTCGTCACGCCCAGGGCGCGGTTGAGGTCCTCGAGCGTAAAGTGGATCTTGCCAAAGTCCACGTTGCCGACCTCGTCGTTGGTTGCGGTCGCGCGCTCGGGCATCGGGGCGCCCGCTTCGTCGGCAGTCACGGTAAAGGTGAACTTGCCCGTGATGTCGGCCGGGGTCAGGCCCTCGGCAGCCTGGAGCTTCTTGGTGCCGGCGAGCGCAGCGTCAACGGCATCGGCGCCGTAGACGTTCTCGAACAAGGGCTCGACGCCACCGTAGTCGACCGTTGCCGTCAGGATGCCGTCGCCGTTGTCGACGACGATGACCTTAAAGCCAAAGTACCACGTTGTAGCGGAAACGCCATTCGGCAGCCCGTTTATAGCTTCGTAGGCAATGTAGTTAATGGTCCAAGCGAGCTTACCGTCCTTGTCAGTGCGATGGGCAAGCCCTGCCGCCTCAAGATTAGCAAGCATCTTGGTGTCGTAGTGCAGCGCATCAAAGCTCACATGCCCGCCGATATTGGGCTTGAGGTTTTCGTAACCCACAAGCTCACCCTGATAGGCAATGCCGAACCAGAACTCGCCGTCAACCATCGGGCGACCGGTCAGGGTCTTGGCGGCAACGACCTGAGCAGCGGTGCCACCAGGCGTGTTAGTCGTCGCATTATAGCTATTGACGAACGGGACCACGGCGCTCTCGACCGCAGCCGCGCCGGTCTTGTACTCGGTCACCAGCGTGCCCTCGGGACCGCCGGAGACGGTCGTCGTGGCGGTGAGCGTGCTGGCGCCGTCATCGGCAATGGCGATCGTCACGGTGCGCTCGGCGTCATCGTAGGTGTAACCGGGCTTGCCGTCATTCTTCTCGGACACGGTGTACGCAAAGGTCTTGCCGGCGTCAGCCTGCGTAAACTTGACCTCATGGCCCGCCAGAATGTCAATCAGACCGACCGTTGCCTCTGCCGTCGCAGGGGACTTGAAGTTGTTGGCGCCGGGCAGCAGGCCGAGCGCCTTGGCCGAAGCCTCGTCGGCGGGCGTCACGGTAAAGGTGAACAGGCCCTCGGTCATGGGACGTCCGGAGAGGCTCTTGCTGAGCTTGAGGCCGCCGGCCGCGGCATAGTCGAGCTCGGAGCGGTACGTGTTGGTGAAGCGGCCGTTTTCCTTCTTGGTGACGCTGGCGAGCAGCTTGCCCTCGCCGTCCTCAGTCACGATTACTTCAGCGGTCGCAACATGCCCGTCATACGTCATGCCGGCCGCGTTGCCCGCGTTCTCGCGGATCTCGTACTTGTAGGTTCCGGCAGCCGTGTAGCGAATCTTGCCGAACTTGATGGCGGCGATGCCGTCCTCCGCGTCCTTCTTGCTCACGGTTACGGTTGCGGGATCGGGCAGCGGGGTGCCCTCGGGGGCGGTGATGGTAAAGCCGAACTCGTCCGCATCCGTCCAGTCGCGGCCGTCGATAGCCTTGCTCAAGTCAAAGTCGAGCTCTGCGTCGAGCGGGGTCACACTGTAGGTGTTCTTGAACTCGGCAGGCTCGTCGCCCTTCAGGACATGCTTCGCCTCGAGCGTGCCGTCGCCCTTGTCGGTGATGGTGGTCTCGATGGTGTACTTGGCGTCACTGTAGGTGATGCCCTTGCTGGTGATTCCACCGTTGACCTCGCGCAGCGTGTAGGCGTGCTTGCCAGCCTCGGCGTACTTCACGGCGCTCATCGTGATCTTGCCGTCGGCAGCGTTGGTGCCGGTGGCGACGACATCGTTACCCTCGACGAGCTCGAAGGAGAACTCGCCCTCCTTGAGGTCGCGGCCAGTCAGGACCTTGGTCGCCTTGATCTCGTCGGTGACGTGCGTCTCAACAGGCGTCACGTTATAGGTGTTGGTGAACGTAAAGGCTGCGTTGCCATCCGACTTGCTGGACACCCTCAGATTACCCTCGCCGTCATCAGTCACGGTGAAGGAAACCGTACGCGAAGGCTCGACGTCGTTGGTCACGCCAGCGACCTCGCCGGACTCTGTCACGGTGTAGGTAAAGGTGTGCTCGCGCTTCTCGGGCTTCTTGCCCAGAGCCTTGTTGAGATCGTCGAGCGTAAAGGTGATCTTGCCAAAGTCGACCTTGCCCTTGGCATCATTGGTCACGCTCGCGTTCGCGGGCATGGGTGCGCCCTCTTCACCGGTCACGGTAAAGGTGAACTTACCGGTAATGTCAGCCGGGGTCAGGCCATTGGGAACCAGCAGATTCTTCTTGCCCACAAGCGATGCCTCGACAGGCGCGGCAGTGTAGGTGTTCACAAACTCGTTGCCGGCATCGCCGTAGACAGCCGTCGCCGTCAGGGTACCATCGCCGTTGTCGACAACGGTTACACATGCGTCAATTGCCGACACGGTGGCGCTCACGCCCGCAGGCAGCTTGCCGATCTGCTCGGCAGCAGTGTAGCGAATGGTCCACGTGGGCTTGTCTGAGCTGTCGTCAAACGACACCTTGTCTTCCTCGACAAGCTTGACAAGCGACTTGGTCGTGTACGTCAGCGGACCGAACTCAACCTTGCCACTCTTGTTGGTTGCGTTCAGCAGGACCTCGTCGTGCCCCGCGTAGCTCAACGTAAACTTGAATTCACCGTCGGCCATCAGGCGCCCCGTGAGCGTCTTGGTAGCCTCAAGAGTCAGCGGGGTTTCCGTCTTGGCGCTATAGGTGTTCGTGAACTTAGTCTCACCCGAGGTCTTTTCAACGTCGGCCTTAAGCTCGCCCTTGGCGTTAACCGTCACAGTCACCTTGAACGTGGCAACGTTCTTGCTGTAGGTAATGCCACCGGCGTCGCCCTTGACCTCGCGGACCTCATAGGTGTACTCGCCCGGCTTGTTGTAGGTGATCTCGCCGAAGTTAATGGCAGCCTTGCCCTCTTCGCTCAAATCGTCATTGGTCACGGTCACGGTCGCGGACGCGGGCATCGGAGCATCGTTCTCGGACGTCGCGGAGAGTTCAAACTTAAACTCGTCCGCATCCGTCCACTCGCGACCCTCGAGCACCTTGGTCAGGCCAAAGCCGGCCTTGGTATCCACCGTTGTCGGCGTCACGTTAAAGCTGATCTTACCGTTGTTGCCCAGGTGAACGTCAACCTCTGTGGCGTTCGACTTGGCAGACATGTTGTTCCACTTGGGGTTGAGCACATCGGTCGCGGTGCCGGTGGGGTTACCGCCCACGCGCTCCTTGGTGGTGTGCAGCTCGTCAATAAAGGCAAGACGTGCGGTTCCCTTGCTAAACGACAGGTTTCCGCTCGCATCGGACACGACAGCGCCCTTAAAGCCCGCGGCGCGTCCGCCGGTAAACTCGATAACAGCAGTGCGGGATTCGGCCTTACCGTCTGCGCCCTTTGCCTCAAACTCGTCCTTGTAGTAATAGATGCCGTCGGCAGCCAGCGAATCCTTCGCAGGCTGCGTGCAATCCTCGTCCACATAAATGGGAGTCTGCTTCTGGAAATAGTAATAGCGGTTGGTGTCGGCAGGCTCAAAGTTTGCGATCGTATCGCCCAGCGCGCCAGCGTTCCACTTGTTCGCGTAGAAGTTCACGGTCTTGGAACCGTTCTCCGCGGTGATCGTATTGCTCTCGATGTAGCCCTTGAGCCCCGCTACCTTCTCGGGCGTAAACAGGTTGTCGAGCGCGTCTCTCTTAACGCTCGAGGTGTAGTTCACCCGGATGGGCTCAGTATCGTCGACCGTAAGAACACCATCGGTGATCTTAAAGTGGCGCAGCGGAATCAGCGACGCAGGAATCTTAACCGTTACGATATCGCCGGTCCGGGGCTTGCTCTTTTCGGCATGCTGAACGGTAATGACCAGGTTTGCAGCCGCGCCAGTAAATTTGTAGGTGTCGACATTGCCCTCGTTCTTTATTGCCGGTTTGGCAAACGTTTCGCCGTTGTACACGACAGACGTAAAGTTGTCGACCTGCATAAAGTCGCCCAGCTCGTCAGTAAACGTAATGTAGCCAGACTTATGCTCGCCATATCCACTGTGAGTTTTGGTTGGGTAGCCAGCCTGGATAATGCTTCCGGAGATATCTTTGAAGATTTCCTCGAGCTCGGCGGCGCTGGTTGCCGACTTGTAGTAATTGGCGTTTTCTGCGCGCGCACCAAAGTTGATGGTCCATTCGCCCCAGAAAGAAATGCTGGATGAGGCGGCAGGATAGTTGCTCGACACGGCATGCATGAACTTATTCTCTTTGCTTGTGCCATCAGCCGTGAGGTCGGCACTGGGATTTGCACCGTCAAAGATGCCGATCGTATAAATGTCGGCACCTTTATTCTTGAGACTCTTGGCACTATTAATGGCGCTATTGGCAACACTTGCTTGGAATCCACTAGAACTCGTAGGTGAACCATCAGTGAAGAAGACGACGATCTTCTTGGCGTCGGCGCGACCAAACGAAAATTGCTCATCAGCCAGCTCCAAGCCATAGTCGGCGCGCGTGGAACCGTCAGGACTGATAGAGTTGACCGTGCTCTTTAGGCTCTCCGCACCTTTGTCCTTGCAGGGCGTCAGATTCTTCATGGTCTGCGAGTAGTTGTAGGTGTCCCCCCAACTATCGCGATATTTTTTGTTGCCAACCTCAGTAGTCTTATCGCCTGCAAACTTAACGATGGCAACCTGATGTTGTTTGGATTCATCTGTGATGCTTTGGTTTTGCGTGGCGATGGTGTCAATAAAGCGATTGGCGGCCGTCTTCAGCGCATCGATGCGCTTTGTACGGTCGCCCTTAACCATGGGATCACTCATCGAGCCAGAAGCGTCCAGCACCAGCACGATGTCGAGCGGCTTGCCGGAAACCGTCGTATCGGATGTCGAAGAGATGGCTGACAGCGTGGTCAGGAAATCCGACTCTTCGTTTGCCGCGGTTTCCTTGACCGTCTTGTCGGTCCAGATTCGGCCGACGTTTTGAGTTGTTACTTCCTTGCCGTCATAGCCGCCGGCCCAGAACTTCCAGTAGTTGCCGGTATCGGGGTCGACGACCGTTTTTCCGGTCATGGCCGGTCCGTCCATTCCTGTGCTGGACCTGGCGTTGGCCTCGGGCAGCATGGCAAATGCTGTAGCCGGCAACACAAGCACTACGGCAAGTATCACCGCCAAGAGACCCCTCGTGTACTTACTCATCGCGTCTCCCTTCTCGCGGTCTCAGACCTTGCATCAGCCTAAAGTTACGGAATGAGACACAATTAGGGCAGGTGACACATGTTCCAGATTCGGTTTTGGGCGTGAGACAAATGTCTCACCAAAGTTGAGACACGGCGTTTTCGCAGGAAAACAGGTGCGACTCGGAGCCATCAGGCAAAAATGATCCGTTTTCCTCCGTCCCCGGGGAATCAATTGGTGGTGCTCACCACGAAACTGGCCCATCTACTACGTTTGACCCGATACCCCCGACCATAACCGCGTTTCATGGAAAACCGCAGACGTTCTACCTGCGGTTTTGTTTTTGCGTAATTCGTCGTGGTTGGGGACAGCGGCCTAAACGTAGTAGATGGGCCCATTTCGTGGCAAACGGGTCACGTGGCAGCCCTCGCAAGGCCAAAATGGTCCGTTTTCCTCCGTCCACGGGAGATCAAAAGCTGTTATGGATATGGTGCCATTTCAAAACTATGCCGGATTACGGGGCTAAAGTCGGGACCCTCATCCATACCTTCATTTTTTGGAAAACGGCAGGCTATCTACCTGCGGTTTTGTTTTTGCGGTTTTCTATATGGTCGGAGGTTCGCTATTCAGCCCCGTAATCCGGCATAGTTTTGTTCGCAGCGGCACAACCGCGCGTTCAAGCGCGGGGCCAGTGGGGCAATTTTGCCCCACCGGCCCCTATTCCAGCTCTATTCCAGCTCTATACCAACGCTACTCCGGTTTGGTTTCTACCGTGGGAGTCTTATCCGCCGCAACTGGAGTACGGGCGGTGTCCATAGTCAGACAATGTTTGGGGCAGCTCTCGACGCACTCGCCGCACACCACGCAAGCATACGGGTCGATCGACCAGGTACCGCCTTTACGATCGACCGCGAGCGCGCCCGCCGGGCAACGCCGCGCGCACATGCCGCAGCAAATGCACACGTCCATGTCATTGACGATATGCCCGCGCAAGCGTTCGGGCGCCGTCAGCTTCTCCTGCGGATAACAAACCGTGACCGGCTGCTTGACCATAGAACCCAAGGCCGTCTTGGCAAATGTCAGTAAACTCATGCCGCGCCTACCTTTCCGTGCAGCTAATGCAGGGGTCGATGGTCAGGATAATCATGGGCACGTTGGCAAGGAGCACGCCCTGCAGCGCATGTGTCAGACCCGCCAGGTTTTGCGACGTCGGCGTGCGTACGCGGAAACGGTCCAGGTTCTTGGTGCCGTTGCCGCGCACATAGTAGTACGCCTCGCCGCGCGGCTGCTCAATCACAACCTCGCCGCGCGCGCCGTCGGCCGGCGTAAGCTTGGTGCGCCCGCCGATACCGTCGTGCGGAATCTTGCTGACAAGCTCCTTAATGATGTCCATGGCCTGCGTGACCTCGGCACAACGCACCTGGCAGCGGGCATAGCAGTCGCCGTCGGTGGCAACGATGGGCTCAAACGCGGCCAGATCCGCATAGGCACCGTCGCCGAACATGCGCACGTCGTAATCCACGCCCGAGGCGCGCCCAAACGGGCCGACCATCGAAAGCTCCAGCGCGTCCTTCTTGCTGATCACGCCCACGCCATGCAGGCGCTCGCCGCAGCTATTGTCGTCCAAAAACGTATGCACCAGAGCCTCGTAATCGGGGCGCATGGCGTCGAGCGTCTGGACAATACCCGCCAGCTCGGAGTCCTCGATGTCGTGTTTAAGGCCGCCGATCTCGTTAATCGAAAGGATCACGCGGCCGCCGCAGGTGCTCTCGAAGACCTTGAGAATCTGCTCGCGCAGGGTCCACGAACGATAGAACAGCGCCTCGAAGCCAAAGGCATCGGCGAGCAGGCCCAGCCACAGCAGGTGCGAGTGAATGCGCGAAAGCTCATGCAAAATGGTGCGGATATACTGCACGCGGCCGGGCACCTCGATGTCGAGCATGCGCTCGCAGGCGCTGGCATAGCCGCAGCTATGGCCCACGGCGCAGATGCCGCAGATGCGCTCGGCGATGTAGCCAAACTGATGCATGTCGCGCTTTTCGGTAAGCTTCTCGAGTCCGCGGTGCACAAAGCCGATCTGCGGAATTGCCTCGATGACGCGGTCGTCCTCGATCACCAGGTCCAGGTGAAGCGGCTCGGGCAGCACCGGGTGCTGCGGGCCAAACGGAATAACGGAGCGATGTGCCATGGACCTTACGCCTCCTTTTTCTGCTTGTCGCGGGCGGCCTTAGCGGCAAGCGCCGCGCGGACCTTGGCCGCTTTCTCGGGATCCATGGCGGCGAGCTTTGCCTCCATCTCGGCGGCCTTGAGTGCGGCCTTCGCAGCAGCTTCATCGTGCTGAGCATCGGAGCCGGCAGCCGTAGCGGGCTGAGCGACAGCAGCACCTGCAGCGCCCTCCCCTGCAGCGGCCGCGGCAGCAGCGGCCTTCTCGGCCGCGGCCTTGCGCGCCTTGGCCTCGGCGGCGGCACGGACCTTCATGGCCTTCTCGCGCGCGGCCTTCACCTCGGGCGTGATAACGCTCATGGGCTCGGCAGTCGAGACCTGGTAAAAAAAGCCCTTAAAGTCGATCTGCATGTCGGTAATGGCAAGACCAAACAGGTCGTGTGCCTCGTTCTCAAACGGGAACACCGCTGGATAATACGAGCTGATGGACGGAATCTCCTGGTACTGGTCGATACCCTCGACTACCAGGTTCTCAATCGCATAGTTTCCGTCCTGCGCAATATGCTCTTGAGCAGCACGAACGTTGATAAACGCATAGACCAGGCGATACGATCCGTCGTCGACGTTGCGCTCGGCGTGCATCTGCACAAAGCGCGCGCCGACGCCCTTGAGCGCCTGGACATGCGACAGGAGCTCGTCGATCCCGACGGTGGTATAGATTGCCTTTTGCATTACTCGGCCTCCTTTGCAGCGGCGGGCTTCCCGGCAGGCGCGTCGCCGGCACCGTCAGACCCGGCCCCCGCCGCAGCCACAAACCCGTCCTCGCCCAGCTCAACGCCACCGTCCCAGGTAGCGGCGCCGCCCACGGTGAGCGGATCGCCGCCGGCGCGCATCACGGCCTCCTTCTGGTCCAGGATGCCGCACGCCTCCACGATGGCATCGATCACGGTCTCGGGACGAATGGCGCACCCGGGCGCGTACACGTCCACGGGAATCGCGCGGTCCACGCCGCCGATCACGTTATACGCATCGCGGAACACGCCGCCCGAGCACGCGCAAATGCCGCACGCCACCACGCACTTGGGCTCGAGCATCTGGTTGTAGATCTGGCGCACGACGGGCAGGTTCTGGGCATTGACCGAACCCGTCACCAAAAAGATATCCGCATGCTTGGGGTTTCCGGTGTTGACCACGCCAAAGCGCTCCGCATCGAACAGCGGCGTGAGCGAGGCCAGCACCTCGATATCGCATCCATTGCAGCTCGAGCCGTCGTAATGAATAACCCACGGCGAGCGCGACATTTTATGATCCATGGATGCCGCCTCCTAAATAAACACGTCGACGAGGATGGGCATAAGGTTGAGCAGGCCAAACACCAGCGCCACGCCCCATCCGAGCTTAAAGCAGCTGCGCCAGGTGCTGCGGGCAAAGGTGTTGTCGATCAACACCTCGACGAAGTACGTCGCGGCCATCACGACCAGGGCGACCAGCCAGCTCACCGGGTTGTCCCAAACAAAGAACATGCCCACCCACATCAAAAACAGCACGGTCTCGCACCAGTGCATAAGGGTCATCTTGGCCAGCGTGCCGCCGCTCATCTCGGTGGCGACGCCCTGGACAATCTCCT
>ENA-OQDC01001477-OQDC01001477.1-human-gut-metagenome-genome-assembly--contig:-NODE-1477-length-11687-cov-3.556920_pt1 | contig 11687 bp, 14 predicted proteins | sample MGYA00242770_ERZ504601 | MGnify/ENA primary metagenome ERZ504601 (study PRJEB26092, sample SAMD00036305) | human gut metagenome | host: Homo sapiens | study: EMG produced TPA metagenomics assembly of...
CTGGCCAAGAGATATGAAGAAGCCGGGATGACAGCCGAATGTCTGGAAGAGTGTGATGATCTGATCCTGTGGTTCAGCGAAGGCAAGTATGTATACAAGGCTATGGAACTGAAGATGCGATACAAGCCATTGACATCCGCTGCAGCAGGAAAAGTATGACAGAAGGCTGGAAGAAGCAGAAAAATCTTCAGAAAGAGAAGCGAAAAAACTGATCGATCTGGGCAGAATAAAAGCTGAGGAAGAAGAAAAGCGGAGAAAAGAGCAGGAAGAAGCTGCCCGCTATACAGAGGATATGCTGGAGCGTTCTGAGCAGATCGCAGAGCCGGAGAATGCCGAACTCAGTGAGGAGGAAGTGGCAGAGCAGCTGAAAAAAGCGGAGCCGCCGAAGAAGAAGCTGGGTGATACGATGAAGCTTGGCGAGGCGCTTCAGAATCTGTTCCATACAGAAAAAGAAGAAGCGCAGGAGCAGGAAGAGCTGGAACTTTTAGAAGAGGATGCGGAAGAGTACGAAGAAGACATCGAAGAATTGGCAGAAGAGGACGCAGAACCGGTGGAAGGTGATGACGAGGAGAGTACAGGGGAAGATGATTGCTCAGATCTGGCAGAAGCACTGGAAGAGATTGAGTCATTATCAGATCTGGAATTGCTGGATCAAGTGACAGAGGAAGAACCTGTAGAAGAGATTATTGAGGAGACGATCGAGACGAAAGTTAAGGAAGTTGACCTGAAAGAATTAGAAGAGCTGGCAGAACCGGAAGTGGCAGATGCAGCAGATGTGGAAGTAATCGAGGAACCTGAAGTAGCAGAAGAGGCTGAGAAGGAAGATATGGAAAAAGAATCTATTAAATTAGAAGAAACAGAAATCAAAGAGGATGAGAGAATAGACGAGCCGGTTGACGATATACTTGATATTGATGATATTCTTGCTGAGTGGGAAGCCGCAGAGGGCAGTGTTGAACCGGAAGAAGTTCCAGAAGTGAACGAAGAGGATATAGAACAGATTGAGCGCAAGCCAAAGAGCCCGATCTTATCCCCGGATATTCAGAGGATGATCGATGAGATTGAAGGTGTGATTCCGGAAGAAGAGAGTGAGGAGATTCCGGTACACACGAGTACTCCTGTTGAACCTCTTGAGAATAAGGAGGAAGCAACAGAAGAGCTTAGAATGGAATCAGAAGAGCTGACTCTGGAGGTTGACAGTGCAGAAGATTATGAAGACCTTCTGACAGAAGACGCAGCAGAGGAACTGGAAGAGGAATTCGAAGAAGAACTGGATTACGATGATGATTATGAGGACGATTACGAATCGATTGCAGCAGGGCTGCAGGAAGAGTTCAAGCCGACGCTGAGTGATGAACCGGACGATCGTGAGATTCCGGATGAAGAGCCTGTTGAGTCGGATATTCTGAGTTCTACGACACCGCTGAGCAGAAAAGAGACTGCGAAGCTGATTGCGACAGGAAAGACTGCACCACTTCCGATGGATGAGATTGCAGATGCATTATCGATTTCCGATACAGGATTTTTGGTACACAGCCGCTATGACCTGTCCGGACAGGGCGCAAAAAAGAGCAGGGCTGACAGAAGAGCAGAAGAAGCTGTTCTCCTACTTTGTTCCGGTGCGCGGCATGAGCGAACAGCTTGTGGATGTTCTGGAGCAGGACCGCAACTGTACGAACAGAAGAGGTACATCCAATACAGGCAACCTGCTGATCGTCGGAAAACAAAAGGCAACGGAAAGACGGTTCTTGCGGTTGATGTGGTCAAAAGCGATCCAGAAGCAGAGAAAGATCCGTCAGGGAAGAGTTGCAATCATCACCGGAGAAGCGCTGAATAAGAAGAAGATCAGTGATATCATTGCCAAGCTGTACGGCGGAGCGCTGATCATTGAAAAAGCAGGAAAATTAAGTGAAAGAACGGTTGCGAAGCTGAACAAGGCGATGGAAAAGGATACAGGTGAGATGCTGATCGTATTGGAAGAGCAGAGAAAGCCGCTGGATCGGGTTCTTTCTTCCAATAGAGAATTCAGAAAGAAATTTACAAGCAGATTGGAAGTGCCGATCTTTGTAAATGATGAGCTGGTTACATTTGGTCAGACTTACGCACAGGAGAATGGATATCGTATCGATGAGATGGGAATCCTGGCGCTGTACAGCCGGATCGATGCGATGCAGAGAGAAGATCACGCAGTGACAGTTGCGGAAGTAAAAGACATTATGGATGAGGCGATGTCGCATTCACAAAAGGTATCCGCCAAGAAGCTTGTGAAGCGAGTTCTTGGAAAGAATACAGATGATGCAGACAGAATTATTCTGACAGAAAAAGATTTTAATATTTAGAATTAGGAGATATTGTGAAGTAGAAGAATCTACGAAAGCAACAGATCTTAAGTGTTCTGAAAAGAGGCTGTCTGATGAGACAGGAATTACCGGAGTAGAGATCAGACTGAGTGTTCTGATAGCTACTTCGGTTTTTGTTTTAGAAAACCAATATTTATTAGAAAAGTAGTAGCTGTCAGAGGAAATATGGCAGATGCCAGTGTTGTGATCAATGAGGCGGCAGCAGGTGTTAAAAATCTTGAAACGGTATGGAAGTCTGTGGAGGCGTATGTTGAAAATTCCATTGAGCAGCTAAAAGACGTAGATAATTCCACGTTGTTGCTGCAGTTTAAAATGAGAATGCAAAGTACAGTAAATTCATGGTCAGAGGTGGGGAATATTACAGCGGAGCTTGTAGCATTGTTTGAAGAAGCCCAGAGAGAAGTGAATGTCAAAGTGAGAAGTGTAAAAGATCCGGGAAAAGAACTGCAGTTACAGCGGAAAAAATTAAACAATGCAGTGATTAAGTTTGATATGGAATATCTGCCGGAACTAAAAAACAGCATGGAACAATTAAGAAGGTCAATTCAGAAATTTGACAATGATATTGAGAACAGCTATCTAAGATGTATTCCTGAGATGAAAAATTTAATCACAAGGCTGACGGAGGCAGAGAAAATATATGAAAGCTCGAACTGCACTCCGGAAATCATGGAAAAAGTAATGGAAATGGTACAAGAAGAGAAATCCACTATGCAGGATACTTTACTTGAAGCGGCAAAGACCATTCATAAAGGAACGCTTGGGCTGCGGGATGACAGTTTGAAGGAGCAAATGGATGATGCCGTACTGATGTTGGAGGACATGATTAAAAACCAGGCAGAATATGCATATGGAATTCTGGAGCCTGAGTTGACAGCGCTTGCGAAAGCACTGGAAAGTGTTGATGCGACGCTTCTGGAAAAATTTAGATGAAAATCCATTTCAAATCGTGATGGATCTTCTTCCAAAAGTGGAAACGATCGAAGGGCTTGATCTGACACAGCCGGAGATTGCGGCAATGAAAGCAGCATATGAAACAGCATTGTCTGTGTTGAACAGAATGGCGGGATCAGCAGATATCCTTAAATATATGTCAATTCATGACGAGCTGAAAAAGAAGTATGAAGATTTGGAACGGGTTTTTCAGGAAGCAAAAGCACTTTGTGATAAACTCGAGCTCCATAGACCGAAGCTTGGAAAAACCTGTATCAGGTACATGAGGTAAAGGAATATTTTATAGAATGTGGAAAAACACATGAAATGAATTTGCAGGATCTTTTGAGACAGCTGAAGGAAGAGAATATGGAGCAGGCAGATGAGATGGCTGCTTGCAGAGAAGAGGTGGAAAAGGGACTTCGTGATCTGGAAAGTGCCCGAAGCGCATGGAGATAGAGTGATTAGAATTAAGACTGAGGGGGGCGGCATACCCTTCAGTCTTTTGCGTTGTTCTGTAAGAACTTATCAGCATAGGAACTCACCAGGCGCGGATATTGACAAAAATGTGTGGGGGGGGGTAAAATAAAATGACATGAAATCTTCAAAATCTGCACAAAATAGGGAACAATCAACAATTTTGTTGAAAAATGTCCGGATCTGTAGTAGGATAAATAGGAGAAATATTTAGGCCACTTATAAATGATTTTCTACGCAAAATGGCAAAATTTCGGCATCAGGAAAATCAAGATGTAAGCGCCGGAACAAGGATAAGGTTTTTTATCGATAAACCAGCAGCTATGATCTCTTTTCCAAGAGCCGTTATCAAATATTTATAGGATCCTGGGATTTTTTCAATCAGTCCATGGACTTTCAGACGTTTAAAGATCCTTGTCATGGCAGACGGAGTGATTTTCGGAAGATGCTGGCGGATCTGTTTTCCTTGTATCCCGAATGTCATGTATTCCCCTTTGCTGATGGCTTCCAGTACAGACAGATCACGGGAATCAAAAAAGTTGAATCCGCGATAGGTTCGTTCCTTTTCCCTCCGGGAATGACTGACTTCATCCAATTTCTTCCTGCCGCTGCTGTGATCATCAAAGGATGAGATAAATTCAAGGTATCTGTAATTCGCAGATTTCAGGATTGTGAATAACTGATATAAGCTGTAAATACTCTTTTTTAAAGGGGCTTTCCGAATATCGGATGTTCCATCCCTATGCTGAACTTCCCGCTCCACACGGAACGTACTGATATCATTGCAGGTGCTTTCAATTCGCAGTACACAGCCAAACTTGTCATACATTTTTATGGACACATCACCCATGTGGTGCTTGATCCTCGTTCCGAGGATGCGCTGATTATAGTTTGTGCCAATCTCTTTGGTACAGTTATAAGTGATTCGCTGTCCAAGGAAAGTGGCGATGTTGTCAGGCTTCACAGTATATATCGCAGTGTGGATGATTTCATCATAGATTGGTGCCAGGTATTCCGGCTTACGGAACATGATATCCGTGGCACATTCGATCTGCTGAACCGTCCAGGTATAACCCAGCCCGAGAGATTCCGGAACGGGACTGTAGCGTCTGGCAAAGACATCGAGAACTTTATGGAGCCCTTGCGGGTTGATACGGTCAGAAAGTTTCTGAGCAGTTTCAATATCGGAGATTTCAAGGAACGCGTTGTCCTGCATCCGGTAAGAAAGCTGTTTTTTATCAAGCTTATAGGCGAGCAGGTTATGACCGTTCATGTAAAACTGAAGACGGAAAGGCGGCCATGTAGGGACACGAAGATAGCAAAGGCCAAGTTCCCTGTCGATAAAATAGAAATAGTAATGAAGACACTTGCTCTGGTCAAACTTCAGGAAGGTCTTCCCAGTTGTTTTATCATGCCAGGGCCTGTAGGTATTACAGCATTCCATAGCAGAAAAGATATGGATCAGACCTTCCGTTTTTCCGGTTTCGGCAATGATGTTCTGGATGCGGTCATCTTTTCGAAAAGCATGGAGTTTTCGGATGAACTCAATTTCCATTCCATTTTCGTGAGCAATCTTTTCCGCATTCTGACGGACCTGTTCCGTAAGGGGCTGGGAGAAACTGGTGGGATAATCAAAAATACGGATACCGTTGAGTTTCATATAGGCAGTCATTGCTTCCGCATGGCTCCAGTTTGGGATATATCCCTGAATGATCATGCGGTCATAACAGGTAATGATGCCATGAATTTTATCAGCGTATTTATCAGTGAGTAACATATAAAAACCCCCCTTTTTCTTTAGAATAACACAAGGGGTAGAAAATAAAAATAACTTTTCCGGTTTATCCGGGTTAGGGAAGAGGAATAGGATGAAAAAAGATGAAGGGGAGAAGAGAGTACATGCTTTTTAAAAACAGGATGGAACACTGGCAAGTTGTATCAATAGGGTTGACAGTTTTATGACGCTATTTGCTATGATACTTGCTTTTTTTTCTGGCATTTATGGTTCCGGTTTGACTGTCGTTATACGATTGATACCGAAAGAGTATTTGAATTTCTATTTTAAGTTTATTTTAATTTACGCTGTGATTTCAATCTTTGTGTTCAGGAAGATGCGTCTCTATAATAGCATCTGGAGATTTGCAAGCTACAGCGAGTTGCTTAGGACGGTTGTGGCAACCGGAATTACATTTGTGATCCACTGTGTGGGAATGAATGTATTTTTCGGGAAGATGCCACTTTCTTATTATGTATTCGGAATTATGATTCAGTTTGTGCTGACGCTGGGAGTGCGTTTTTCTTACCGGTTTGTACTGCTTGAGAGAAGCCGGCAGAGAAAGGCAGAGGAGATCGCGAAGGCGAAGAAGGTACTTCTGATCGGTGCGGGCAAGGCAGGTCAGATGATCCTGCGTGATATCAAGACAGCCAAAGAGCTGGAGGATATCGTATGTTGTATTATTGATGATAACCCGAATAAATGGGGTAGATATATCGAAGGAGTTCCTGTGGTCGGGGGAAGAGATGATATTCTCTCCTGTGTCGAACGATTCAAGATCGAGAAGATCGTTGTGGCAATTCCGAGTGCGACAGCGCAGGAGAAGCGGGATATCCTGAACATCTGTAAAGAGACCGGGTGTGAGCTGAAGAACCTGCCGGGTATCTATCAGTTCCTGACCGGTGAGGTGCGTGTCAGTGCGCTGAAAGACGTAGCAGTGGAGGATCTTCTGGGACGTGATCCGATCAAAGTCAATATGCAGGAGATCAATGCCTTTATCCAAGACAAAAAGGTCATGGTAACAGGTGGAGGCGGAAGTATTGGTTCGGGTCTTTGCCGTCTGATCGCAGAGTACCATCCGAAACAGTTGATCATCTTTGATATTTATGAGAACAATGCATATGATATACAGCAAGAGTTAAAGAAAAAGTATCCTGAACTTGATCTGGTTGTATTGATCGGATCTATCCGAGACTCGAGAAGGATCAATGCGGTATTTGAGACTTATCGTCCGGACATCGTCTATCATGCAGCAGCACATAAGCATGTTCCGCTGATGGAGGACAGTCCATGTGAGTCTATTAAGAATAATGCGATCGGTACTTACAAGACAGCTTATGCGGCAATGATGAACGGCTGTCAGAGATTTGTTCTGATTAGTACAGATAAAGCGGTGAATCCGACGAATATCATGGGCGCCAGCAAGCGTCTCTGTGAGATGATCGTACAGTCCTTTGATCGTATGATCAAAGAGAAGACACCGGAAAGACTGCCGATTCTCTATGCACATGCAGATGATGAAGACGGAGCTATGGTGAAAAAACATGTCTTTTCGAAAGATATCAAGACAGAATTTGTGGCAGTTCGGTTTGGAAATGTACTTGGAAGTAATGGTTCTGTCATCCCATTGTTTAAAAAACAGATTGCATCAGGCGGACCGGTGACGGTTACGCATCCGGATATCATCCGCTACTTTATGACGATTCCGGAAGCAGTCAGCCTGGTATTACAGGCCGGCACTTATGCAAAGGGTGGAGAGATTTTTGTTCTGGACATGGGAAGTCCGGTCAAGATCGATACACTGGCGAGAAACCTGATCAAGTTGTCAGGACTAAAACCGGATATTGACATTAAGATAGAATACATCGGATTGAGACCGGGAGAGAAACTTTATGAAGAAAAGCTGATGGCAGAAGAGGGGCTGAAGAAAACTCCGAATGATTTGATCCATATCGGATGCCCGATTCCTTTCGAGGTGGAAGGTTTTCTGAAGCACCTTCAGTCTCTGATGGAAATGGCGTATGCAAATGACGAACATATCAGAGAAAAGGTTTCTGAGATTGTAACAACGTATCATCCGGCAGGGGAACACGGCAGCGAGAAAAAAGGCGAAGTGTATGAAAGGCTGCTGGGTGGAAAGACAGCAGAGAATGGACAGAAATAAATACATCCGATTATTCCCGAATGACAGTAGAGACTGCCATTCGGGAATCTGATGTAAAACGGAAACAGAATTCGGGGTCAGGTATCGCGAAATGGCGAAGCACACTCTTTTTTAGGAGAGATAGTATGTGGTATGTAATCCAAGTAGTGACGGGAAAAGAAGAAGAGACAAAGAATGTGATCGACAAAGAACTGAGCAGACAGTTTTTTGAAGATTGTTTCTATATAAGACGAGAACGGGTATGGAGACGAGATGGGCAGTGTATTGTTCATCTGGAAACGATGTTCCCGGGGTATCTCTTCATCAGTACTGACCAGCCAGAGGAGGTATACACAAAATTAAAAGCAATTCCTCAGATTACAAAAACTTCTCCGGTCAGAAGAAGATATCTTTTTAACTGTCTCTCAGGAAGAAAGAGAATTTCTTGAGAATCTTCTGGATGAAGATCCGGAGGACGTTGTGAGATTGTCAAAAGTGACGGTGAATGAAGAAAAAGAGATTCTTACTGCAGAAGGTCCGCTCAGACATTATGTGGATTGGATTGTCAAGAAAAAGTTGAGGCTGCGATATGTGATGATCGAAATGGAGTTATTTGAAAAGAAACGAGAAATATTGATAGGGATAAAGTTGTAGGAATTTCCGATGGAGGGAGTCCTTTTTCTATGGAGGGATGAGATTATGTTTAATGAAAAAAATCAGTTTGAAGTATTTGTATTAAAGGTTGGGCATGGGGGATTAGAGGGGAAGAAAGTGATGGTGATATAAAAGGGACAACAAAGCAGAAGTTCTTAGTTTATGTGGATTTCGAGGTTATAGAAATATACTAAACTATGCCAAAAGTCAATGGTAATAATATTTCAACTTATGATATGGATTCTATAGATATAAAGATTTTAAAGTTATAAGGAGTAAAAAAGATGTCCAATATTGATACAAAAAATGAAATTTTAAAAAGAAATATTCCCTTTAGCCCTCCGGATATTAGCGAATTAGAGATTGCTGAAGTTGCAGAGGCGCTTCGCTCTGGTTGGATTACAACTGGACCGAGAACAAAAGAATTGGAAAGAAGACTTGCAGAGTATTGTCATACTTCAAGAGCAGTTTGCTTAAATTCTGCAACAGCAGCGGAAGAATTAAACTTTAGAATTTGTGGTATCGGGGATGGAGATGAAGTAATAGTACCTTCATATACATATACTGCCAGTGCTTCAGCAGCAATTCATTGTGGGGCAAAAGTAATCTTTGTAGATAGTCAAAAAGATAGCACTGAAATGGATTACGATAAAGTTGCAGAGGTAATTACTGAAAAAACCAAAGCAGTTGTAGCGGTAGATTTGGGCGGTATCATTTGTGATTACGATAAATTGTATGCTGCTGTTGAGAGCAAGAAACATTTGTTTAGAGCTAAAGAAGGTGATAGCCTTGGGGCAAGAATTCAGCAGTCTATCGGTAGGGTAATTGTGTTCGCTGATTGTGCTCATGCGTTGGGGGCAAGCAGAAATGGAAAGATGGCTGGTGAGATTGCTGACTTCAGTGATTTCTCATTCCATGCTGTGAAAAACTTTACTACAGCAGAGGGGGGAGCAAGTACTTGGAGAGATATCAAAGGAATTGATACTGAGGAGATTTATAAACAGTTCCAATTATACAGTTTACATGGACAAAGTAAAGATGCTCTTGTGAAAACTCAGCTTGGTGCTTGGGAATATGACATCGTAGGTCCTTGGTATAAATGCAATATGACAGATATCATGGCTGCCATTGGACTTCGACAGTTAGACAGATATCCGGGAATGCTTGCAAGACGTAGTGATATTATAAAAAAATACGATGCAATGTGTGATGAACTTGGGGTAAAACATTTAGTTCATAGTGGAGAAGATTTTCAATCCTCAAATCATTTATATTTGACTCGCATTCCGGGGATTAATGATGAAGTTAGAAGAGAGATTATCATTAAGCTAGCTGAGCGAGGGGTAAGTACAAATGTTCATTACAAACCACTCCCAATGATGACTGCATATAAGGAAATGGGATGGGATATTAAAGATTTTCCAAATTCTTATGATTACTATGCGAACCTAATTACACTTCCTCTTCATACAAAACTTAATGATGAAGATGTTGACTACATTATCAAAAATTTCAGGGATGTAGTGAAAGAATACATCTAAAGCAGGAGAGTTTGTGATGCTAAAAAAATGGGATGAATTGCCTGATTTTATGAGAAGTGACGAAGTTAGGCCGTATTATGATATTTTAAAAAGAAAAAAAGTAAGTCTTGTTCTAAAAAGATTAATGGATTTAATAGGTGGCTTAATTTTACTTGTCTTATTGGCTATTCCTATGGCTGTTATTGCTGTATGGATAAAGTTTGACTCCAAAGGTCCTGTTTTTTATCGACAGGAACGAGTTACTATATATGGAAAACACTTTAAGATTCACAAATTTCGTACAATGGTGAATAATGCAGATAGAATAGGAGCCACTGTGACAGTTGGTAATGATAGCCGTATTACAAAGGTCGGAGCCAAATTAAGAGGTTGTCGTTTGGATGAATTACCTCAAGTATTAGATCTGATTAGTGGAAATATGAGTTTTGTGGGAACTAGACCAGAAGCTGTGAAGTATGTAGAAAAATATAAACCAGAGTATTTGGCCACATTACTTCTTCCAGCAGGTATTACAAGCGAAGCATCTATTAGGTATAAAGATGAAGCTCAATTATTAGATGTAGCAGATGATGTGGATAGAGTTTATATAGAAGATGTTCTTCCAGGTAAAATGAAGTACAACCTTGAGAACATTAAGAAGTTTTCATTTTTGAGTGAGATTGCGACAATGTTCAGGACTGTTTTTTGTGGTTCTGGGAAAAAGAATATGAATAAGGAGGGTGACGAAATGGAATATCCAAAGTTTTCAGTGCTGATGTCACTCTATATAAAAGAAAAAGCAGAATACTTTGATGAATGTATGCAAAGTATTCTGCGCCAGACTGTACTGCCGAGTGAGATTGTGATTGTATATGATGGGGCAATTTCAGATGAGTTAAGAAAAACGGTTGAGAAATATAAGAGCCTGCATTCTGGATGGATAAAGACTGTTGAAAATGAGAAAAATAAAGGGCTTGGTTTGGCGCTTGCAGACGGTGTACCAGCATGCACATATGAATTAATTGCTCGTATGGATACCGATGACATTGCACGAGAAGATCGATTTGAAAAGCAACTTCAGATATTCATGGAAAAATCAGGATTTAGATATTTGCGGTAGCTACATTATTGAATTTGAAGGAGATATCGATGATGTGCTTTCGAAGAGAGTGGTACCAATTACTCACAATGACATTGCAGAAGTATCAGAAGCAGAGGAGTGCATTTAATCACATGACGGTTATGTATAAAAAAGTACTGTTCTTAGAGCTGGTAATTATGAGCATTGTCCGCTTATGGAAGATGATATGCTGTGGATACGTATGCTTATCGCCGGAGCTAATTGTGCGAATGTTGACGATTACTTAGTATATGCAAGAACCGGATATGCCATGATCGAGCGTCGTGGTGGATGGGCATATTTTAAAAAGTATAAGAACGGAAGAAAGAAGATTCTTGATACAGGATATATCAGTAAATGGGACTATTATAAAACAGTTGGTGTACAGCTTTTTGTTGCTTTAGTTCCGAAGAAGATTAGGTGTTTGTGTTTACTAAAATGCTCAGAAAATAACAGTGTGGGGATCAGCTATGAATAAAATATGTTTAGTTTTACCGTGTAATTTATATGTCATACCGTATTTTAAGTTTATGAAAAAATGTTCGAAGAGATGAATATGGATTATGACATTATTATTTGGAATAGAAGTTTGATAGATGAGAAGTGCAGAGGACAAATTATTAGTTACTATGTGAAAGATATTGCCAATAACAGAGACCCTAAAAAGGTGTTAAAATACATTGGATTTTTCACTTTGTGAAAAAAA
>ENA-OQDC01001480-OQDC01001480.1-human-gut-metagenome-genome-assembly--contig:-NODE-1480-length-11667-cov-6.941941_pt1 | contig 11667 bp, 15 predicted proteins | sample MGYA00242770_ERZ504601 | MGnify/ENA primary metagenome ERZ504601 (study PRJEB26092, sample SAMD00036305) | human gut metagenome | host: Homo sapiens | study: EMG produced TPA metagenomics assembly of...
TTCCATGGCTTATGCCATCTCTGGTCTTTCTATCCACACATTCTACTTCCCAGTATTTTTTTGATGTATCCTCCGGCTTTTTGCCTTTCTTATAATTCCCAGTCATAATTGGCAATGACACGCGACAATCTGCTCTTCTCACTGTTTGCTTTTTTCTGTATTTCCAGATCCAGTACTTCCGGTGAATCAAAGATTTTTATTTCATAGTCATGATGTGGAATTTTGTTTATAATCTGTTTTTTCGTAAAAGCATCGATCCATTCAAGTGTCTCATCATCCGCCTGCATACGAAGCTGTTTGGTCAATGTGATATGATTACGCTGCTCAATTGCCTTATTGCGATACCTGTCAATCATCTGCTTTTCCCAGTACTGGTCCATTCGTAATATCTGATTTTCATCAAATACAATGACAACAACTTTCGCTCGTTTTACGATATCATCCAGCTGATTTTTCCCACTGTATCCCTGATTTCCCTGTGTAAAAAGCAGATGTGCTTCATCAACAAAAACAACATCCACCGAATCAGGATCTTTATGTCTGTTTAAAAAAGTAGAAGCCTTACTTACCACATCTTTATACTTTTCTGTGATTCCAAGCTTCTTCGCAATATCAGAATACACTTTTACCTGTTCATCATGATTGACCACCATGCAGCATTTAAATTCTGTATTGTCTTTTTCTTCTTCCTGACAATATAATTCATAGAAGATACTGCTGTTCAGAACGGTCTTTCCAGTACCTGCTTCACCATCAATAAATATGATTTGTTTTTCATTTTTGTTTCTGGCCGATGCAATACAGTCCAGAATCTGGATTTTTGCATCCTCCTGCTCGTCTGTTAATTTATGCAATGGCGATGCTTTATAAATCGCAGAGTCTTTCACGATATTTTCATCTGGAAAAAGTTCCTCATCCGACTCATGAAGCTCTGTCCAGATTTTCTGAAAAATCCCCTCAAATTCCTCAGATGGATAATAACTCTTCTGGGGATTTCCTCTTCCATTGTGTACCTGTCGCACTTTATCCACACTCATGAGATAATGCATAAGACGATTTTCAACATCCAGTGTCAGGGATTTATTGAAATGTTCATGTCCGATGATATAAAGCGAAGCGTCTTTTTGCAGCATTCTATGTTGCCAGGTTTCATGTTTGATTCGGTTATGATAATGCTGTCTCGTACGTGCAAAGATATTGTTTGATTCCCCGACATATACATCATACTTATTCGTTTCCGGCCAGTTGTGGATGTATACCGTCGGAAAGTTCATGATAATGTCTTTGGTATCTTCTGCTTCATTTGTTTTGATTTCTTTCTCAAATTCAGCCAGTGCAGTTTCATTGTCTTTTATTTTTCTAATAATTGGTTTTGTGATGTTCATGCTCATTATCGTTTTTTATAACCCATCTTCCCTTACGGTTGTTACCTTCTCGTACTATAATAAGATTCTTTAGATTTGGTTTCAAAAGTTTCTCTGGGTTAATTATATCATTTAACCACTCACACCTCAATTACCGTTTTGTTGTTTATATTGTCAAAAAAAAGGCACCGACCTCCGTCAGTGCCTTTCTCATCTTTATGCTCTTTCCATTGCTTCTTTGTAATCTTTTGTATCTGTGAAGATCTCGTTCTTCCACGGGTTCTTTTTCTGTACTTTTGCGCGTTTCAGGATGTATGCGAAGACGAATACATTCACTGCAAATGACAGTACGGAAATAATTCCCTGTGCGGTCGGTTCTGCGATAGTCGGCATACTGCTTCCCATTGCTGCTGCGATGCCGCCCTGTCCGTATACGGAAGTGACTGTTGTAAAACGGCTTGCATCCTGGAACAGCGGGAATACCTGTGCGAACATGCACCAGAGAGCCAGTGTGTTTGCACGGTTCTGAATCCAACCGCCTTTATTCCAGAGTGCTGCTGCAAAGGTAGGTGCAAGCAGAAGTGCCAGTCCGCAGTACCAGGAATGTGTCGGCAGGTTCAGATATGTATATTGGAAATTCCAGATATCATATGCAAGGACATATACCCAGATCATGTCCGGCCAAAGCATATCTTTTTTGTCTTTTGAGGAATAGATTCCCCACCATCCTGTCATACAGAAAATATTTAAAATTCCGGCAAGTCCGTTTAATACGTTCCACCAGCCTCCATAAAGCCATACACCTTCGGAGGAAAGCCACCAACCGCCAGCAAGCGAACCGGCACGGACTGCTGATTCAAAGTCTGATGCTACTGCGATCAGGATATTGATTGCAACAATGATAAACGGAAAAGCTTTAAATCCATGAGATTTTCCAAGTTTTCCCCAGTGATACTTCAGTATCATAAATCCGATACAGCCTGCTGTTGCCGCATACAGTTTTGCATAATGGAACCAGCTGTTCATGTGTACATAAGTGTCATTATTCAGTGCCCAATCGGCTCCCATTGCTGCTCCGACATAGATAGCGATAAAGTACACGCTAAGTGCTGCAGGAAGGATCAGGAAACAGGCAATACCGCCCGCTTTGGATCTTCTTGCGATTTCATTCATTACGACAAGTCCGGCAAATACCAGCAGCCATCCAAGAAGCTGCCATCCGGCTGTCTCTCCGTAGATTTGAAAAAACATACTCTTTACTCTCCCTCTTTTGTTTATTCTACTTCTATTTCCTTAATGTTGAACTCATTTCCCTGCAATAAATAGGTATGCTCACTTCCGCAATGTGGACAGGTTTTTCCATGTTTTACCGTTGGATATGTCTGCTTGCAGTCTTCACAATACGTGAGTGCAGGTAATGTTTCCACCACTAATTCAGATTCATCGAACAGAGGCCGCTTTTTTTGCAGCCCATGTCCAGCAATTCTGTAAATAGGACTCGATCACTGTCGAGACCTCTCCCAGTTCAAGTGTGACTTTTCGTACATGTGTCACTTTATTTTCAGCGGCCACCTTTTCCAGATGATCCATGATATGAAAAGTTACTCCAAGCTCGTGCATATTTTTGCTCCTTTATCTGAGAGCTGCTGCACAGCTCCTATTTTTTCTTTTTGAATTTCACTTTGATCGACTGTTTCACCATGTTTGGAAGAATGTATTTCAGCTTATCTTCCGAAGCACGCATAATGGAAGCTCCCGGAATCTCTCTGTGCAGGTGGATTGCGTCAAACATACATTTCGTTGTACAGACACCACATCCGATGCATTTATTCGGGTCGACAACAGATGCTCCGCAGGACAGGCAGCGGGAAGTTTCTTTTTTCACCTGCTCTTCTGTCAGACTCTGTGACAGATCACGGAAGGTTTTTGCCTGTTCTTTTACATCCGCTTTTGGCGGAATCTGACGACTGGATGAGTCATAAGTTTCCACTTTGATGTTTTCTTTGTCCAGTTCGATGAAATCACGTCGATTACGTCCGATCGTCAGTGTACAATGTTCATGGACGTAACGGTGAAGAGAAATTGCACCTTCACGTCCGGCTGCGATCGCATCAATGGCAAATTTCGGACCTGTATAAACGTCACCACCTACGAAGATATCCGGTTCGGAAGTCTGGTAAGTCAGTTTATTAGCAAGTGCACCGCCGTTCGGACGGAGTTCCACATGGAGATTATCCAGCATATGTCCCCAATCGATTGCCTGTCCTACTGAGAAAATGACATGGCGGCACGGCACAGTTACTGTATCGTTCTCATCATATTCCGGTGAAAATCTGCCCTGTGCATCAAATACGCGGGTACATTTTTTGAAAACAACACCGCTTACATGACCGTCTTCTTCCAGAACTTCTTTTGGTCCCCAGCCACAATTCAGCTCGATTCCTTCTTCGAGTGCTTCTTCGATTTCCTCGTTGCTTGCCGGCATTTTTTCTCTTGCTTCCAGACAGAACATGGAAATCTTCGCATCGATACATCTGCTGCTGATTCTTGCCGCGTCAATGGCTACGTTTCCGCCACCAACTACAACAACATCACCTTCAAGCGCAAAACTCTCTTTTGCACCGGCTTTTCTTAAGAAATCTACCGCAGTATATGCACCTTCAGCATTTTCTCCACTGATTCCCGGTTTTCTTCCTCTCTGGCAGCCGATCGCAGCATAAAATCCCTTATATCCCTGCTCTCTCAGGTCTTCGATCGTAACGTCTTTTCCAACTTCTACGCCACAGCGGATTTCTACGCCAAGCTGACGGATCACATCAATTTCTGCCGCCAGAAGATCTTTCTCCAGTTTGTAGGATGGAATTCCATAGCGAAGCATACCGCCCGGTTCTGCATTTTTTTCAAAGATCGTCGGTTTGTATCCGGTCAGTGCAAGGAAATATGCACAGGATAAACCAGCTGGACCGGCTCCGATGATTGCGATTTTTCTTCAAATCCGCCTTTCAATGACGGAATTGTTTTCTTTGGAATGAAGCGTGTCTCTGCATTCAGATCACGTTCTGCAATAAAGCGTTTGACTTCATCGATTGCAACAGCTTCGTCGATTGTGCCTCTTGTGCAGGCATCTTCGCAGCGACGGTTACATACATGCCCGCAGACTGCCGGAAGTGGATTATCTTTCTTGATCAGTGCAAGTGCATCCTCATAGCGACCTTCTTTTGCAAGCTGCAGATATCCCTGTATTCCGATATGAGCCGGACAGGCTGTTTTACACGGTGCTGTACCGGCATCATAGCAGTTGATACGATTGACATCACGGTAATTATGTGTCCACATATGTTCGCCCCATGGCTGGTCACCAGGAAGCGGCATCCGCGGATATGTAATCTCGCATCCTTCTTTGTCGCAAAGTTTCTGTCCCAGTTTCACCGCTCCTGCCGGACAGGCTTCCACACATTTTCCACATGCGACACAGTTCTGTTTCTCTACTTTTGCGATATATGCAGAACGAGACATATTTGGTGTATTAAAGAGCTGTGACGTACGAAGCGCATAGCAGACATTTACATTGCAGTTACAGATAGCAAAAATCTTATCTTTACCATCAATGTTTGTGATCTGATGTACAAAACCGTTTTCTTCTGCCTGTCGGAAAATATCCAGTGCTTCTTCTTTTGAAATATAACGTCCGTCTTTCTGTGTCTCTACAACATAATCTGCCATATCACCAACTGCAACGCACCATCCTTCCGGATCATCGGCGCAGCCTTCGTCATGTGTCAGTCGGGAACGACGGCAGGAACAAGGGCTTGCTGCATATTTTCCCTCATATTTACTAAGCCAGTAGGAAATATGTTCCAGATCAACAGATTCATTTTCCATCTCGATTGCTTTTTCTACCGGAATGACATGCATGCCAATACCCGCTCCACCCTCCGGTACAAATGGAGTAATTTTCTCCAGTGGCAAACGGGACATATGTTCAAAAAATGTACCCATTTCCGGGTTGGATTCCAGTATTTTTGCGTTCATATTAAAGAATTCCGCACATCCCGGTACATACATCGGCAGGACATACTGCTTCTCATGTGCCGCATTTTCCCAGTTGTATTCGAGAAGTCCTTTGCGTGACATTTCTTCCAGAAGTGCCTCACATTTTTTCTCTTCCAGCCCTGAAATTTTCACGATCTCCGACAGTGTTTTTGGCTTTCTTACTCCAAGCTTCAATGCCAGGAGTGCTTCCTCATCAGTAAGCACTCCGGCCAGTCCCCAATACTCCGGATCATTTCTGGTGATCTTTTTAAGACCCAGCTTCTGCGGAATACGGTCTGTGATCTTTTTGCCCAGTTTCGCAATTGGCTCGCGAAATGGTTTACCCGGATCCGGTGTAAATTCCGGGTACACATAATCCGGATAAAGCTCCTTATCGAGTTCTTTTTTCATCTCTCTTTCCTTTCCCTTCTCTCTTCTGTTTTGTTATGATTTCCAGTCAGTAACCTGCTTTTTCAGCCATGTAGTCCATGCTTCTATGCCTTCTCCTGTCTTTGCACTGACCGGGAAAATCTCCGCTTTTGGATTTCTCTGGTGAATGTATTTTTTTACCAGTTCCATATCAAAATCAAAGTATGGAAGTACATCAATCTTATTGATCAGAACTGCATCACATACTTCAAACATTAATGGATATTTCAAAGGTTTGTCATGACCTTCCGGAACAGAAAGAATCATTACATTTTTGGATGCGCCTGTGTCAAACTCGGCCGGACAAACAAGATTTCCTACGTTTTCGAGAATCGCCAGATCTACATCTTCAATGCCCAGACCTTCGATCCCCTGCTCTGTCATTTTTGCATCCAGATGACACATGCCACCTGTATGCAGCTGAATTGCTTTTGCCCCGGTTTCGGCAATTGCAAGTGCATCCACATCTGAATCAATATCCGCCTCCATGACCCCGATACGAAGGTCATCTTTTAAAGCTGCTATCGTTCTTTTCAGAGTTGTCGTCTTTCCTGATCCAGGTGACGACATCAGATTCATCAGAAAGACACCTTTTTCTTTCAGTCTGATTCGAAGCTGATCTGCCTGTCTGCCATTGTCCGCAAACACGCTCTCTTTAATTTCCAGAATCCTTACTTTTCCCACCTGTTTTTATTCCTTTCATCAGTATTTCTACCATTTCTTTTTTTGCCTGTTCATAAGTCAGTTTATTTTGATACAGAATATCTGACTCCATAAAACAATATACAGTGCCTTTTACCATTGCCATTACTACCGGAATGGAAACTTCTCGAATCATGCCCTCTTCCATGCCTTTTTCAAGATACTTTTCTGCCTGTTCCCATCCATTGTTTACTGACCTCATCAGATGTCGGTATGGCTTTGGATACTTTTCCGCAAGTTCGTAGATTCGGCTCAGTCCAATGTTGTAATACTTTTCCGGCAGTGCGCACAAAAGCTTCTCCAGTTTCTGCACTACATTCAGACTTACATCCGCCTCCAGTTCTTCCTGCATACTGTTTAAATCTGCCGCATAACGGTCCGCTACTGCTACCAGAACTGCCTGTTTGCTTTCAAAAACTGTGTAAATTGTTTTTTTACTGATTCCAAGCCGCTTCGCCAGATCGTTCATTGTAAATTTCAGGCCGTTCTGTTTAAATTCCTCAACCGTTGCATCAATAATTTTATCCCGCATTCAATCCTCCATTTGGAAACCCGGAAACTCTTTTTGGTTTTCTGGTTTCCATTATTGTAATGCCTTGTTAAGATATTGTCAATCTATATTATAAAAAAGGCTGCGTAACTTTACAATTTACAATTAAGTAAATGCTGTTACGCAGTCTGCTGTATGTCCCTATTCTTATTCTACTGAAAAAATTAAAATCCTTTCTCGCTCATTCTTTACTTCAAACAAATCTTCTGTGCTTATTTCATCAACAAACATTAAAGCTTCTTCCGTCATGAGACAGCTTATATATTCCTCTGACGGATAGTAAAACATTAACAGAATTTCTCTTGGATTCTCATAGTATGATTCATAAATTCTGGCAAGAACTTTTTGCAGTATTTCTACAGAAAACGGATTAAAAAATAGCACCTGTCCACATCAGTTGGTACTGCATATTCTTCTGCTCCTGTCAGCTCAAAAGATACTCTTCTGCCCGATACCGCATGTTCTCTGTTAGATTCTGCTGCACTAAAAATACGCTCATCATATTCCACACCGACAGATCTGCATCGCGTCTGATAGGAAAGATAAAAACATACCCTGCCCTTCCCAGTACCATAATCAAGAACTGTATTTTTCTTACTGATCAACCCACTGTTCGCCAGGCGTTCTAATACCAAATACTGCGTCGGCTCATACGGATATCTGTACTGATCAGAACGAGAATCATCCCGTCCGGTCGTCTTTATCTTCAACAATTTGTCCCATTGACTCTCAATTTGATTCATATCTTCTGCTCTTCTTCTGTAGAATTTTGGATTTCATTTATAATATTCACTTCACATCCTGTCCCAGTTTTTCCAGTTCTTCCATAGCTTCTGTATTCTTTTCAAGTTCATCCTTAGCATTTGCAGAATAGGTCTTGAAAAACAATACTTCCCATGATAAATATCCTGCCATGCATTCAAACTGTTTCCTGATCAGCTCGTACTGTACATTATCAACCGGAGCTCCGCCAGTCACAATGATACCAACTTTCTTTCCCTTAAGCTGTAATCCACGACAATAGCATTTATCAATAACCAGTTTCAATTGTGCAGTCATTCCCCACCAATAGACCGGGGTTGCAAAAAGAATCATATCTGCTGCTGCAATTTTGTCAATTGTCGGGTTCGTATCATCCTGATCTACGCACCCCTTATGGCACTGACAGGCTTTGCAGCCTTTGCATGGAGCAATATGTAATTTATCAGGAGAAATCATCTCAATCTCATTATGTTCAGCTGCTCCCTTTATAAAAGTATTGATTGCTGTTAACGTATTTCCCTTTCTTGCACTTCCATTAATAATTACGATCTTCATAGCTGATCTCCTTTTCTTTTTATTTGTCACATTTAAACTTTATTTGCAAAGCACTCTCCTTATCTTTATCCGACCAATACTTATATCATCTGTTCTCTTCCCAGTAATCCTCTGCATCCTGTATATCATCAAACTCATCGACATGATCATAATAAAAATCTTCTGGATCATCGTAATCATACACATCGTACATATCCATGCTCTTATCATCTCTGCTGTAATTGCGTTTTGATGAAGATGAATGCACGAACTCTACAGCATTGCTAACCCTACCAATTTCGACAAGTCGCCATAAAGTTTTTTTCGCTCCATCCCTTTATATGGTACATCTTTCTTGATTTCTTCTCATTTTTTCTTTCTCTTTCTGTTCTGTATACTCTTCATATTGCGCTTTTGTTTCCGCTTTCGCTGTCTGCATTTTCTCCGAATATTTTCCAGTATATTCATTTTCTCGCGGGAAATTCCACGTAAGCCTGTACAGCTGCTCAATTTTTTCTTTGTCCGCAACACCTTTACAATATTCCGCATATGGTATGATATATCTGCTATCTTCGTAGTCTGTTGGCAATTTCTCCAGCAGTTTTATCGCATCCTCATACTCTCCAGCATCTATACACGCATTCGCTTCTTTATACCATTCCTTGTTCTGGCTTTCTGCTGCCTCTTTTGCCCTCGCTCTGGCAGCCTCATCTCCCTTGATAGCACAAAAAGGAACTCCTGTAACTACCAATACGAAAGCTATTACAGCTATAATTTTCTTCTTCATACGTTAAATACTCCCTGCAATATTATTTCTTCCTTCCATTTTTTAGGGTGTATACTGTATTTCTATAAGCACCCAATCGTTCAAGCACCCCCATATCAACCAGTTTTCCAAGAATACTTCTAGCACGTCTTTGTTTTACTTCTAATAGTAGTTCTACCTGATGCGATGTAATCTGCCCGTTTTCTTTTGCAAAATGCAATACCTTTTTCTGCTGCTCACTTAAAGTATTTATCGGCACTTCATCGGCACTAATCGGCATTTTATCGGCACTACTTGTCACTTTATCGGCACTAGCGTTTTCATTATCCTTATCAATTATTATACTATAATCAAACGAATATTCATCATCTAATGGTACAACGATACGAAACACATCATCTTCTACAAACTGCGGATCTCTTCCCGAATAATACTTACTATATTTAAATAGTTTTCGAACTCCAGAACCTAGTTGATCTGCATATCCAATATTTCTGAAAAATGCTGCAATAATTGGATTCTTTGGATTTGGTTCCAGATTGTCAACTGTAATAATGCCCTCTTTCGATGCACGATTTGCATTTTCTACATACATCCGCTTCTTTTCAATTACAAACTTTGCTGTATAACTACTGGTAAATTCTCGGTGCATTAGCGTATTACTAATCATCTCTCTGACAATTGTATTTCTCAGACTTTTATTTATCGCGCCTTCCAGGAAAAACTTATCTGGCAGGTTTTTTCTTCCAAATTCCAGAAGTTGATTATAACTCTCAATCAGGTTCGTTTTAATGATTTCTCGATCATCGTAGCGATCTACATTTACTTTACGCACAAGTGCATCCGTAACATAAGCTGGAGCCACATTTAAAATTACATCATCTTTTCCAAGAAGCATAATTGCCGCAAGATTGTATCCTTCTTCACCTGTAGCAATATCCCGACCATATAACCCTGCACTTTTCAACAACTCCTGATCATCCATCGTAGTCCATGGGTGCTGACCCCCGGTATGATTCTGCGCCATAATTCGAATTTTAGGCAACAAATCCAATCTTAAATCTTCCATTCTTGCATATGGATAAATCTTTCTTTCTGTAAAAATATTCTGCTTACGAATATACATCTGCGCAATCGCACCAGTTGCAGTTACCTTTACATCGGCATCATCCACACGATCATAAATCACTTTTTTATAACTGTGCACCTCCGCACTTGGTGGAATGTGAACGTGAATGATAGTATGATTTTCATCATATTTTATAATTTCAGGAATTAGATATGTGGTAGGCGAAAATAATACCGGATTACTTACAACTTTTATAAAGTTCTTTACCATATCCGGAGCTGCCTTTTCAGGCACACCGACCACTGTTCCATCATCCAGAACGCCCATAAAAAGCTCTCCACCGAAACGATTTAAGAAAGAACATACTGTTTCATAGGTGTCATTTTCTATTCCATTGCCACAGCGTTTAAATTCAACCGCCACGGTTTCTCCGATTGTAAAAATGGATTGTAGTTCTTTCATGTTCATAACATCTCTCTCTATTCTTTTTAGTGCAAGTTTAATAAAAGCCTCGATTTTACGGCATTTGCTAAACCGTTAATAGGTTACATATATTTACAAAACAGAGTTTTCTGGATATGAAGCAACTTCTAAGAGTCCATTTCTGATGATTTTAGGTACAAGAAATAAAACGTCGTTTTTCCTTATGAAGGCTTTCTTGTTCTCTCAAAATCTCCTACAGTAGCTAACCTCTCATATCTACCAGGATCACCTGCCTCTGCCGGATTCTAAATTCCTTCGTTCTGCTTATCCATAGTTTGGTGCTGCTTATGCTCCTTTATCGTCAAACCAGAATATGATACGAGTATCTAATTTAGAAATTTCTGTATTTAGTTGATCTTGTATATTTTGTAAATCCATTAATTTCTCTCCTTAACTCCCTCATAATCTGTTAACACATTTCTGAAAGACGTGATTCCAAATCTATAATCAATATCCACATTTATTCCATCTGTCATATTATTCCAACAATCAATCAAAACCCTCTATTCTTTTCAACTTTATTTTTATTTGTTTCATATATTTTCCCAGGAATTTCTCCTGCAAGTATCTCACCTGTAAGTATATCAATCGCTGCGCTATATCTATCACCTGCATTAACATGCACATGCGGTCTATTATGTTTTCCATATTCACGTGATTGCATATAATAATGAATTTGTCCTTCTCGCCAAATATCTCCTTGAAGTGCAGAAAATGCAAAATATAATTGCAAATTTCCTTCTATTTGAAATTTTCTTAGTAGAGTTTCTACCATAATATCCATATTTTCAATCTCAATAAAATCTTCATGACTTTTTATGCAAATACACGGACAGCTTCTGCAAAGATCACCTATTTGCTTATTCATTTTCTCGCATATTGCATTTCGGATATCTGACATTGTAGTATTTGGCTCCAAAATATATTCTAATTCAAGCTCAGAGTCTCTCTCTAAAATATTTAAATTTTTTTCCAT
>ENA-OQDC01001481-OQDC01001481.1-human-gut-metagenome-genome-assembly--contig:-NODE-1481-length-11665-cov-2.719015_pt1 | contig 11665 bp, 9 predicted proteins | sample MGYA00242770_ERZ504601 | MGnify/ENA primary metagenome ERZ504601 (study PRJEB26092, sample SAMD00036305) | human gut metagenome | host: Homo sapiens | study: EMG produced TPA metagenomics assembly of...
TATCCCCTGTGTGCCTTGGACCGGTAAAGACCGTACGCCAGCCTATATCTCTCCTGCCGACTTGCGAGAGAAGCACTTCGCTCCTTTCCTGGCTGGTCTGCAGGCTGGAGCCTTGACCGTGATGGTGAATTCCGCTTCCGTCAATGGTATGCCGATGCACGCCAACAAGGACATCCTGACAGGATGGCTGAAGGAAGAGACAGGATGGGATGGTGTGCTCATCACCGACTGGGCAGACATCAACAATCTCTATACTCGTGAGATGGTGGCAAAGGACAAGAAGGATGCGCTCCGCATTGCCATCAATGCTGGTATCGATATGATTATGGAACCTTATTCTTGCGATGCTTGTGGCTACCTTGTAGAACTGGTGAAGGAAGGTAAGATTCCGATGAGTCGCATCGACGATGCCTGTCGCCGTGTGCTTCGCATGAAGTACCGTCTCGACCTCTTCAAAAAACCAACCCAGAAACTGAAGAATTATCCTAAGTTTGGTGGCGAGGAGTTTGCCAAGCTCGCCTTGGAGGGAGCTACCGAGAGTATGGTGCTCCTGAAGAACGAGGGTAATATCCTTCCTTTGCAGCATGGCAAGAAGATTCTACTTACGGGTCCTAATGCCAATCAGATGCGCTGCCTGGACGGTGGATGGAGCTATACCTGGCAGGGGCATCGTGCTGATGAGTTTGCCGGCAAGTACAATACCATCTATGAGGCATTCTGTAATGAGTATGGCAAGGAGAATGTTATCTTGAACCAGGGTGTTACCTATAATGAGAAGGGAAAATACTGGGAGGAGAACGAACCTCAGATTCAGGGCGCAGTTGATGCTGCAAAGAATGTTGATGTCATCGTTGCCTGCATCGGTGAGAACTCTTACACAGAGACTCCGGGCAATCTGACCGACCTTTGGCTCTCAGAGAACCAGCGCAATCTCGTGAAGGAACTCGCCAAGACCGGTAAGCCTGTCGTTCTGGTATTGAATGAAGGTCGTCCTCGTCTCATTGCTGACATCGAACCATTGGCACAGGGCATCATCGACATCCTTATCCCTGGCAACATGGGCGGCGATGCCTTGGTAAACTTGGCATCGGGCAAGTCAAACTTCAGTGGCAAGATGCCTTACACCTATCCTAAGGAAATCAATTCGCTCGCCAACTATGACTTCAAGAAGAGTGAGGAGGTGGGTACGATGGAAGGTGCTTACGACTACAATGCGAAGATTACCCAGCAGTGGGGCTTCGGATATGGTTTGAGTTATACCTCTTACAAATATAGCAACCTGAAGGTTTCTCAGTCTGATTTCCGCCACGGCGACATCATCAAGGTGAGCGTGGATGTGAAGAATACGGGAAAGGTGGCAGGCAAGGAGAGTGTCCTCTTGTTCAGCAGCGATCTCATCGCCAGTATGGTTCCTGATGGTCGTCGCCTCCGTGCCTTCAACAAGATAGAGCTTCAGCCAGGTGAGACCAAGACCGTGACCTTTGAATTAAAGGCAGACGATTTGGCCTTCGTTGGTTGGGATGGCAAATGGAGATTGGAGGAAGGTGACTTCAAGTTGATGATTGCTGACCAGAGTGCTGATATCCATTGTACTGATACTTATCTATGGAAATCAGCCAACCGATAAAGTATATTTAAAAGATGAGTTAAAGAAAAGAGCGTGCCAATAGCGGTGCGCTCTTTTTGTTTGCATAGTAAAATGCGAAGAGTTAAATATCTACAAGAATCCCCCATGATGTTTGGTGTTATGTCTTGAAATGATTACTTTTGCAAATCATAATTTTTGCAGATTTACAGAATCATTCAAAACAAGGATAAATGGAAATAGTAATTGGAATCATCATAGGGCTTGCCATCGGATTCTTCGTGGGAAAACTGATGGAAGCAAAAAGTGCGGGAGAGGAGAAAACGCAGCTTGTTGCGAAGGCGCAGGTGCTGCAGGCTAACATTGAACAGAGCAATCTGCATCATGCTTCTGAGGTTCAATCCTTGAAGCAATCTCATGCTGTAGAAGTTCAAGGTCTGAAGGATTCTCATGCTTCTGAAGTTCAATCCTTAAAAGTTCAGATGGAGAACGAACGACAGTATGCCGCCAGACTCAGGGCGGAAAGCGACCAGCAGTGGGCACAGAAACTCGAGAGCCTGAAGCAGGAAATGCAGCGAATGACGATAGAACAGCAGAAGGTGGCGGCTGAGCAGTTGGCTGCCAAGCAGTCGGCTCTGCAGGAAAACAACCGTCTGCAGATGGATGAACTCCTGAAACCTATCAAGGAACAGTTTGCTGATTCAATGAAATCAGGTAGGAGGAGAGCAGAAACCCAGAACGAGGTGAACAAGAAGGAACTGCAGAACACCTTCGAAGCCACGATGAAACTCTTCCAGCAGGAACAGCAGCAGGCTGTACTGAACCTGAAGGAGCAGACCGAGAAGATTGGCTCCGATGCTGCCAACCTGACCAAGGCATTGAAGGGCGACAGCAAGATGCAGGGCGACTGGGGCGAGATGGTGCTGGAAACCATCCTGGAGAACAGCGGACTTCGTAAAGATGAGGAATTCTTCATTCAGGAGAATACGAAAGATGAAGAGGGAAAGAACTATCGTCCGGATGTCATCGTCAGATTCCCGGAAGGCAGAAGTGTGGTCATCGATTCCAAGGTTTCGCTTACCGCCTATTCCGATGCTCTGGCAGCTGAAGATGAGGCTGAACAGGAACGCCTGATGAAGGCACATGCGCTGAGCGTACGAAAGCACATCGATGAACTGGCAGCCAAAGACTATTCTAAACTGGTGGATGATGCCATTGGCTTCGTACTGATGTTCATTCCTAACGAGACCAGCTATATCGCAGCGATGAAGCAGCAGCCGGATCTCAGCCGTTATGCTTATCAGAAGAAGATTATCATCATCTCACCAAGCAATCTGCTCATGGCACTCCAGCTTGCCTATAATCTCTGGCAGTATGACCGGCAGAACAAGAATGTGGAGAAAATCGTGAAGACGGCAGCTGACCTGTATGATAAGGTGGCTGGCTTCGAAGATACCTTTATGAGTGTGGGGGATCTGATAACCCGCCTTTCGGGTACTTTTGATAAGGCTAAGAAGCAACTCTATGACGGCACCGGCAATGTGATGAGAAGGGTAGAGAGCCTGAAGGGACTTGGAGTGACACCGAAAAAGCAGATCAAGGAACTGGATAATCTGTAAAGTGTATACAAATAGTCTGCTGTTGGTTAAAAGGGAAACAGGGCGAAAAGCATTTTTTGTTACCGAAACATTTCTAATTGTTCAATTTAAGTTTCTAATTGTTCAATATTTTGAAATAATCTCTAAAAAGGAGCGGTATTTCAGATTAAATTCGTAATTTTGCCCTGACTCAACAGAAGAGGAATCATTGTATTGCTTATAAAAAGGCAAAAATTTACATAAAACAACATCAATAATTATTAATTATGAAACTGAATGACATTCTTTCTAACAACTTTCAAACTACAGAATGGGAAGCCAAAGGTTATGAGCTCCCTAAGTATGATATTGCTGCTGTAGCTAAGAAGACTCACGACGAACCTACTTGGGTTCACTTTGGTGCTGGTAACATCTTCCGTGCGTTCCCGGCAGCCATCCTCAACGATGCGCTTAACACAGGCAAGTATGACCGTGGTGTAATCGTAGCAGAAAGCTTCGACTACGAAATTATCGATAAGGCTTATCGTCCTTACAATAATCTCTCTCTTCTCGTAAGCCTCCAGTCTAATGGTACTATCGAAAAGAAGGTTATCGCATCTATTACCGAAAGTATCAAGGCTGACAAGCAGTTTGCTGACGACTGGGCGCGTTTGGTTCAGATTTTCCAGGCTCCATCTTTGCAGGTGGTTACTTTTACCATCACCGAGAAGGGATATTCTTATAATGATGCAGATTTGGCACGTGGTCTTGATGCAGTATTTGCTATGGGTAAGCTTACCGCTCTTCTCTATGAGCGTTATAAGGCAGGCAAGTTGCCACTTACTCTTCAGTCTACCGACAACTGTTCTCACAACGGCGACCATGTTAAGGCTGGCGTAAAGGCTTATGCTGGGCGTTGGGCACAGGATGGTGTCGTAGAGGCTGGTTTCGTAGATTATATCAATGACAGCAGCAAGATTACCTATCCTTGGTCTATGATTGATAAGATTACTCCTCGTCCACACGAGAAGGTACAGGCGATGCTCGCTGAGGATGGTTTCGAGGATAACAATACGATTATCACCGAGAAGCATACTTTCACCGCTCCTTTCGTAAATGCCGAGGAAGTGCAGTATCTTGTTTGCGAGGATACTTATACCAACGGTCGTCCGCCATTGGAGTTGGGCGGTGCGCTCTATACATCCCGCAAGACTGTGGATGAGGTTGAGACCATGAAGGTAACCACCTGTCTGAACCCTCTCCATACAGCGATGTCTATCTATGGATGCATGCTCGACTATACCTTGATTTCTGCAGAGATGGCTGATGATGATCTTCGTGCCTTCATCCAGAAGATAGGTTATATCGAGGCAATGCCAGTAGTAACAGATCCAGGTGTGTTGAATCCATACGAGTTTATCGGCACCGTTATCAACAAGCGTCTGCCTAACCCATTCATGCCAGATGCTCCTCAGCGTATCGCTACCGATACCAGCCAGAAACTCTCTATCCGTTTCGGTGAGACTATCAAGAAGTATATCGACCGTGGTCTCGACAAGAGCAACCTTGTGTTGATTCCTCTGGTATTGGCAGGTTATGCCCGTTATCTCAAGGCATTGGATGATAATCTGAAGCCATTCGAGCCATCTTCCGACCCATTGTTGGCAGAACTGCAGGCCATCGTGGCTCCTCTGGAGGTAGGCAAGGCTGATCAGGACTACTCTTGCCTCAAGAACCTCTATTCTCGCAAGGATGTATTCGGACTCGATCTCTACGAGGCTGGCTTCGGCGAGCAGATAGAAGGCATGGTGAAGGAACTCTTCGCCGGCAAGGGGTGCCGTAAGACAGACATTGCACAAGTACGTTGCTGCAAGGATAATTCATTTTTTTCGATTTAACCCAATACATTATATATAAAGATATATGGAAAGAACATGGCGCTGGTTTGGCAAGAAGGATAAGATTACGCTTGCCCAGCTGAAACAGATAGGTGTGGAGGGTATCGTGACAGCATTGCACGATGTGCCTCTGGGTGAAGTTTGGACACGCGAGAAGATTCATGAACTCAAGGAGTACATCGAGTCTTATGGCATGAAATGGAGCGTGGTTGAGTCTTTGCCTGTGGTTGAAACCCTGAAATATGGCGGTCCTGACCGCGACCATCAGATTGAGGTTTACAAGGAAAGTCTCCGCAACCTGGGTGAGGAAGGCATCAAGTGCATCTGCTACAACTTCATGCCGGTTTTGGACTGGGCACGTACCGATTTGTCTCACGACAATCCTAACGGAGCCAACAACCTCTATATGAACTGGGGCGAGTTTGCCTACTTCGATATCTATATCCTCCAGCGTGAAGGCGCCCGTGAGGATTGGGCTGAGTTCTCTAAGGAGCACAAGTGGGGCAGAGACCTCGTGGCTGAGGCTGATGAAATCAAGAAGACTTCTACACCAGAGCAGGATCATGCCCTGGTAGAGAATATCATCATCAAGACCCAGGGTTTCGTATCGGGTAACTTCAGTGAGGGCGATTCTGCTCCTGTCCAGAAGTTCCGCGACCTGTTGAAGCTTTACGATGGCATCGACAAGAAGAAGTTGCAGGAGAACATGAAGTACTGGCTGGAGGCTATCATGCCTATTTGCGATGAATACGATATCAACATGTGTGTTCACCCAGACGATCCTCCTTATCCTGTATTCGGCTTGCCAAGAATCATCGGTCGTGCCGAGGATATCCAGTGGATGCTCGATGCTGTGCCAAACAAGCACAATGGTCTGACTTTCTGTGCAGGTTCATTCTCTGCCGGCGAGCACAACGACTGTGTGGCAATGGCTAAGCAGTTTGCTGACCGCACTCATTTTGTTCATCTGCGCTCTTGCTACATCTTCCCTAACGGGAACTTTACAGAGGCTTCTCACTTGGGTGGTCGCGGCCATCTCATTGAACTTTGCCGCATCTTCGAGAAGGCTGAGCAGGAAGGCAAGTGCAATTCCGGTCGTCGATTGCCAATGCGAGTAGACCACGGTATGACCTTCACTGATGAGCCAGGTGGCGTATTCGATGAGAGCAATCATGGTCACAATGCCGGTTACACTCTCCTCGGCCGTATGTTTGCCATGGGTCAGATTCAGGGTGTCATCGCAACAGTAGATGATGAACTGGGCATTAGTATAAGCAGCCGGGATTCTATGATTAGTGATTAGTTATTAGTGATTAATTCTGATGAAATATAAAAGGGCTAGCATGCACAAGCGCACGCTAGCCTTTTTGTTTTTACACCCTCTTGGACCGCATGTGGCCATGGGGCAATTTCAGGGTGTCATCGCCACAGTTGATGATGAACTCGGCATCGAGTATAAGCAGCCGGAATGATCTTATTTTAAATAGGAATGTAGGTTTTTTGTTCGCCCAATGATACAAATCATTCAAATGTAGCAGGATTGACGAATTTTGCTGATTTTTTATACGAATTTTAGGTGTTCTCTTCCAATTATTCGTATTAATTTTGCAGCAGAAAACAAAAGATATAGTCGGTTATAGTAACAGAAAATATAAATTATTAATTATTAAGAATATCATATATGACATATAAGTATATTATAACTCAGAGTTTGGCGATGCTGATGAGTCTTGCTTCGAATGCTTTCGAAGTGAAGAGCGGGCAGATGGTGGTGGTTTCTGCTGATACTGCCCGGATGGAACCCGTGGCTAAGACAGCTTTGAAGATGTTGAAGGGCGATATCCGAAAAGTGCTGGGCTCGGAAATGAAACTTGTTAATACTTCTGTTAATAGTTCCATCATCCTGCAGAGGGATGCCGCTGCCTTCGCCTACAAGAAGGAAGCTTTCCTGCTAAAGTCAGCCAATGGCTGCCTATATATGAAAAGGTAGCGATGATCATGGATTGGCTTACGGCATCCTCGAGGTGTCTCGCCTCTTGGGCGTTTCACCGTGGAAATGGTGGGCAGATGCCGAGCCTAAGCAGCTCAAGGCATTCTCCCTGAAGGAAGGATATCACAATGAGCAGTCACCATCGGTGGAGTATAGAGGCATCTTCATCAATGATGAGGATTGGGGACTGATGCCATGGTCGGGAAAGACCTATGAACCATCGGATATTCCAGGTCATATAGGTCCGAAGACCAATGCCCGCATCTTCGAACTCCTGCTCCGCCTTCGTGCCAATACCTACTGGCCGGCGATGCACGAATGCACCCGTCCTTTCTTCCTGACAGAAGGCAACAGAGAGGTGGCCCTGCAGTATGGCATCTACATCGGAGGTTCCCATTGTGAGCCGATGGCTTCGAGTACGGCTGGCGAATGGAAGATGAGAGGAGTAGGAGAATATGATTTTCTGAACAACAGGGAGAATGTGCTCCAGTTCTGGGAAGACCGTGTGAAGGAGGTGGCTGGTCAGCCTATCCTCTATACCATCGGAATGCGTGGCGTTCATGATGGAGCCATGCAGGGAGCCAAGACAACTGAGGAACAGAAAACAGTATTAGATAGCGTCTTGAAGGCGCAGAGAGAGTTATTGGGAAAATATGTGAATAAGGATGTGGCGCAGGTACCTCAGCTGTTCGTGCCTTACAAGGAGGTGCTCGATGTGTATCATGCAGGCCTGCAGGTGCCTGAGGATGTATGCCTCGTATGGTGCGACGACAATTATGGTATGGTGCGCCACTTTCCTACAGCCGAAGAGCGTGCCCGCAAGGGTGGTAACGGCATCTACTATCACGTGAGTTATTGGGGCCGTCCTCATGATTATCTCTGGCTCGGCACCTTCTCGCCAGCTTTACTCTACCAGCAGATGTCTGAAGCCTGGCACAAAGGCATTCAGAAGTTCTGGATTCTCAATGTGGGCGATATCAAGCCTGCTGAGTATCAGATAGAGCTCTTCCTGGATATGGCGTGGAATATGAACCGCATCTATTCGGGCGATACCCCAGAGAAGGAGCTGCAACCTAACAATGAATGGCTGGCAGAGCATGAATGGAACTTCTGGACACGAGAATTCGGCAGGAAACTGGCTGCCGGGATGCTGCTGGTGATGCAGGAGAGCTATCGGCTGGCGTATATCCGCAAGCCGGAGTTCATGGCGAATACACGATGCGAGGAAAGAAATCCGAAATATAAGATTATCTCTGACCTGCCATGGAGCGAAGTCTATATCCGGGCAAGATTGGCTGATTACAAGTCGATTTCTGACAGGGCAGAGAAGATAGGGGGAATGCTCGATAAGGCGATAGCCAAGGGCGAATTGCCTAAGGAACGCAAGGATGAGTTCTATCAGCTATTCAAATATCCCGTGCAGGCTGCTGCCCAGATGAACAATAAACTCCTTTATGGGCAGCTGGCTCGCCACGGAAAGGAAATTTCTGGTTCTTCCCGTGATGTTTCTGCCGAGTATTGGAAGAAGAGCGAGGCGGCTTACGACAGCATAATCAGTCTCACCAAGATATACAATGAGGGTTATTACAATCAGGGCAAGTGGAACCGCATGATGGATTTCCAGCCACGCAGGCTGCCGGTATTCAACCGTGTGCCTCATACCGTGGCTACCCAGCCTTTGGCAAAAGATCCTGAATATATAGCATGTTTGAGCGCCAACGATTGCATTTCAGCCAGTCCTCTTTACTTGTGGAAGGGATTGGGTTATGAATGTAAGGCGATTAGTATAGTCCGAAATCAAGAGATAGGTTTTGTTTTCGACGGTAAGAAGGTGAAGGGTGATTCGGTTACCATCGAAGTTCGCTGGGTTCCGACTCATCCTATGGATGACAAACTTCGTTTCTCTCTGTCGCTGGACGCAGGAAATCCGGTTGAAAGGGAGGTTCAGACCAGAGGCAGAAGTGAGCTATGGAAGGTGAACACCCTGCAATGTCAGGCTCGCGTATCCTTTACATTGCCAGTAGTCCGAATGAAGAAGCATCGCATTCTCATCAAGGCATTGGACGAAGGCTTGGTTTTGGACCAGGTTTGTGTGTATTGAGAGGGCGTGTTTTACGGGAATTATTTCTTCGCATCGAGTTTCACCTCCTCTACATATTTTCACCAGCGAATCCTTGCCGTTCAGCAGATAGTAGTCTACTCTTACCACGTGGTTGATGTCGGCATTACCCTTTCACCTTGATATGTAGGGTCTTGCTATATATAAAGGTGTCGCGGCGTGAAGGGTAGGATACCAGCTGGATGATATCCTTGGTAGAACCGCTGCCTATATAAAATATGTCGGTACTGTCCACGATGGCAGCCTGCTCAGCTGTCTTTTTCGCCATCTTTTTGGCGTGGGCAGACGATGTGTCTTCCGGATAGAACTCGCTGGCAGCCACGGTGTCACCATCCTGCTGTTCGGGTGCGAACTTGCAGCTGGTACCGGTTGTCGTAATAAGGGTTGTGGCGGCAATGGCAGCCACGAAGCATAAAACTTTTTCTTTTTCAGAATACATAAGAAAGGGTTTTTGAAAATGAGTTTATTAGAAATTACAGGATTAACACATTCTTTTGGTGAAAACTTGCTTTACAAAAATGCAGGATTCACACTGAATAAAGGGGAACACATCGGGATTGTGGGACAAAACGGAACCGGCAAAAGTACCCTGATTAAAATTTGTACAGAGCAGATCATACCTGATAGCGGACGGGTTATCTGGCAGCCAAATATTACGATTGGCTATTTGGACCAGTATGCAGAAATCGACCATACGCTTACCATGAAAGAGTTTTTGAAATCAGCCTTTGCAAAGCTGTTTGAAATAGAAACACAAGTTATGCAGCTATATGAAAAGGCCGCCGATGGAGATATGAAAAATCTGGAACTTGCTGCCTATTATCAAGAGCAGCTTGAAACACATGACTTCTATTCCATTGATACTGCGATCGAGCGCGTTGCAAATGGGCTGGGGCTGCTTGCGATTGGTCTTGACCGCCCTATCATTGAAATGAGTGGCGGCCAGCGAGCAAAAGTGATTTTGGCAAAGCTACTGCTTGAAAAACCAGATGTATTGCTATTAGATGAGCCGACAAATTTTCTTGATAAAGATCATGTTGCATGGCTGGCGGAATACCTATCCTCTTTGGAAAATGCTTTTTTAGTTGTTTCCCATGATTTTGACTTTTTGGATAAAATCGCAAATCGTATCTGCGATATAGATAATGACACAATAACAAAGTATTATGGCACTTATTCTGAATTTCTGCGAAAAAAGACACTGTTGCGGGAAGATTACATTCGTCAATACTCAGCGCAACAAAAGGAGATCAAAAAAACAGAGGAGTTTATTAGGAAAAATATTGCTGGACGAAAAGCAAAAAATGGCGAGAGGGCGACAAAAACAGCTTGATCGAATGGATAAAATGGAGGCTTTGGAACAGAAAGAGATTATCCTCATTTTCATTTTCCTGTTTTACCGCTGACAAATACGGAGCATCTGCTGGTCAAACATCTGGCAGTTGGTTATCACTATCCAGTTTTATCAGATATTGATTTTAGCATAAAAGGCGGGCAAAAAGTTGTTATCACTGGCTTTAATGGAATTGGGAAATCTACTTTGCTCAAGACATTAATTGGACAAATCCCGTCCATGCAAGGTCATTTCAAATTTTCCGATCAAGTTACCCTTGGATATTTTGAGCAGGACTTAATATGGGACGAACCTGAACAGACACCAATTCAAATTGTTTCCAATGTCCATCCTGATATGGTCATAAAAGATGTTCGCAAACATTTAGTCCGGTGTGGAATTTCCAGTAAGCACGCAATGCAAGCGATTGGAACATTAAGTGGAGGTGAGCAGGCGAAAGTAAAAATGTGTTTGCTAACACTGATTCCCTGCAATTTTCTAATTATGGACGAACCCACAAATCATCTGGATGTTCAGGCAAAGGAAGCATTGAAATCAGCTCTTATGGATTTTGCGGGTACTGTATTGCTCGTATCACATGAAGAAGCATTTTATCGTGAGTGGGCACAGAGAGTTATTAGTGTCGAGAAATAGAAAATAGAATTAAGTATAGTATATGTGCCTACCCCCGACGGGGAAAGAAAAAAAGCCGTTGCCGGGTAGGTTGGTTTTGTGCGCTTATTCCACATGTTCTGCGGCGGTTTTGAGAAATCAAGACCGCCGCTTCATTGCGTTTAAGACACAAAAATGATTCTATACATTGAAATCTGGTACGGCGGTAACAGGAGGATGCCGCCATGTCCATTTTACTTTTTCGTAGTTCTAATATCCTGCACCAGCTAAAAAAGGTATAGTTCCTCCTCCGGGTAAGTTTTGCATTGCATCGGCATTATCGTTCCGTGTAATTAAGTACAATCGTGGCTGTTCTTGGTGCGCCAGTTTTCCATTACGGAAATCTGGCGTTTTTTGTTGCCATTTTTTTCGGAGATGACCCGGTTGTCTGCCGGTGTCGGTCTCCGCCTCCATTCGATTCACCCGTCAATCACCCGTGAATCGAAATGGAGGTACATAATGAAGAAAATTAACCTTCGGGAACTTTATCC
>ENA-OQDC01001483-OQDC01001483.1-human-gut-metagenome-genome-assembly--contig:-NODE-1483-length-11655-cov-1.954979_pt1 | contig 11655 bp, 14 predicted proteins | sample MGYA00242770_ERZ504601 | MGnify/ENA primary metagenome ERZ504601 (study PRJEB26092, sample SAMD00036305) | human gut metagenome | host: Homo sapiens | study: EMG produced TPA metagenomics assembly of...
TATTCCAGATACGCGACGACATCTTCGACTATTACGACTCGCCGGAGATAGGGGAAAGCCCCACCGGCAAACGACATGCTGGAGGGGAAAAGCTCACGCTGCCAGCCATATACGAGTGAACAAACGGTGGCGACAGTGCCATGCTCGAGCTGGCATACAAGGTGAAGGAACAGAGCGTGACGCAGGATGAGATAGACACTCTCGTGGAGTATACCAAGAGCCACGGCGGAATAGAGTATGCCGAACGGCGCATGGAGGAGCTGCGCCTCAAATGCATGGAAATATATAGAAAATACGGTGAGGTGACGAGGGTAATAAAACGTGCCCTGACGGCTTACATACAGACTTCGTGATAGAGCGTAACAATTGAACATAAGACCGGGCGACCGGCATTAAAAAAAAATAACGGGTCCGTGCGTATCATCCGGCGCGGACCCGTTATTCATTATATGTATAAGGCTGAATGATTAAGCCAAACCCATATTCCTGCCATCAGCACGTAGTGGGAAACGGCGCACAATGAGCGGTAAGGGCTTAATAAATGCCTTTCTCTTTCAGCAATGCCGTCCATATTCCGTCCTTCTTGGAGATTATCAGTTGCGTAAGCACATAGTCTTTTCCCACCTTTATTGTCCCGTCAGGCAGACCGTAGAGAAATGACTTTTTAAACCGCTTCTTGTATAAAGTCTTGTCGGTTTCTTTCTTTTTTACGGTAATCCTGACACCGTCGTAGTCAACGTCCTCTATATATGTGCCGTATGCGTAGCTGTCTCCCAAAGAGCCTACGGTCTTGGAGCTTTGGGTCTTATATGCGTCTGCGTCTATCTCTATTACAACGTCAGCATACTCCTTGTTGTCTATCTTTATTGAAGACACCTCCCTTTCGAGTCTGACGTCGAACGTAGGTCTGATATTCTCCTGTGCCGCCGCTGCGAGCGATATGAACAGCAGCAAGAGGCTGAATATGTTTTTAAGTGTATGCATATGAGTGCTTTTTCGCTTGATAATCAGAAGAACTTGGTCTCCTCACCCACAAGCTCGCTCAGCAGCAGGTTCGCCAGACGGCTTGTGCCTATGCGGAACCACTTGTTGGTGAGCCATTTCTCGCCGAGCACCTCTTTCACGATGGTGTAGTATATCACAGCGTCCATCACCGTGTTGATGCCTCCTGCGGGCTTGAAACCTATCTGGATGCCAGTCTCGTCGTAGTATTCCTTTATTGCCTGACACATCACGTAAGCCGCCTCGGGAGTAGCCGACACCTTCTCCTTGCCCGTCGACGTCTTGATGTAGTCGGCTCCGGCATACATGGCCAACAGGGAGGCTTTCTTGATGTTCGCGGCAGTCTTCAGGCAGCCCGTTTCGAGGATGACTTCATTTTATGGTCGCCGCAGGCCGCTTTCAGTTCGCTGATTTCGTCGCAGAGCGTCTCGTAGTCGCCGCTCAGGAACTTGCCGACGGACATGACGATGTCTATCTCCGTGGCGCCGTCCTTGATGGCCAGGGCCGTTTCGGCCACTTTGACTTCAATCAAAGCTTGCGAGGAGGGGAAACTGCCCGACACGCAGGCTACTTCCACGCCCTCCACTTCGAGCGATTGGCTGACGATTTGTGCGAAGCAGGGATAGACGCAGATGGTGGCCACATGCGGCAGGTCGGGGTAGGTGTCCTCGAATGCGTTCACGCGTTCCGTGAAACGGAGGATGCTTTCTTCGCTGTCCGTGGTGCTCAATGAGGTCAGTTCCACACTGCCCATCAGGAATCTTTTGACTTCCGTCGTGTTGTTTTCCGGCACTTTTTCGGCGATGATTTTCGCCACGGCTTCTTTCACGGCCTCGTCGCTGAGGTTGAGGTCGTACTTCTTCAATGCCTGTTCGTACTTGCTGGTTTCAGGCTCGTGGTGATGTGTGTGCTCGCTCATGATTCAATGTAATTTAGGATTGTTAATATGTCGTTCTTTGTCTCTTCGGGTTTTCTTCTCGATACTTTTCCGGAGTGCCTCCGTCAGGTTCACGCCCGTCTGGTTGGCCAGGCAGATCAGTACCCAAAGTACGTCGGCCATCTCTTCTTCCAGGTTGCAGTTTTCGCCTTCCTTGAAAGACTGGTCGCCGTAGCGGCGGGCCATGACACGGGCCAGTTCGCCCACTTCTTCGGTCAAGCAAGCCATGTTGGTCAGTTCGCTGAAGTAACGTACACCGACCGTTTTAATCCATTCGTCTACCTGTTTCTGTGCTTCGTCTATAGTCATATTTTCCTTTTTATTCTTTGTTTTTAGTGTCCATGCAGATGGTGACGGGGCCGTGGTTCAACAGGTCCACTTTCATTTCTGCTCCGAATTCTCCCGTCTGCACGGGTTTGCCGAGCGCTTCGCCCAATTTTCCGGCAGAAGCTTTCGTAGAGGGGGATGGCTGTGGTATGCCCGGCCGCACGGATATACGAGGGGCGGTTGCCTTTCTTGTACGAAGCCATCAGGGTGAATTGACTGATAACCAATATGTCACCTCCGGTTTCGAGGATGCTCCGGTTCATTACGCCGTTTTCGTCGTCGAAGATGCGAAGTCCTGTAATCTTACGGCACAACCAATCTATATCCTCTTCATTGTCAGCCTCTTCTATGCCCAGCAAAATCAAAAGTCCGCCTTGTATGGCCGATTTGCAGTGACAGCCGATGCTTACCGACGCATGGCTGACGCGTTGTATTACGGTTCTCATGTGTTTAGCGTGTGTCTGGTTTCTTGCAAATATACGAAAAAAGCCTGCATGTCATGCTTCAGCAGGCAGGTTTTCTTGTATTATTTTCGCTTTGGCCGGTCCGATTTCCGCGGCCAGTTCGTCGAACGAAGCTTCCCGGATACGTTTCACGCTTTTAAACCGTTTGAGCAACTGGGTTTTGGTCTTCTCGCCGATGCCTTTGATGGTGTCCAGTGCCGAAACGGTCTGGTGTTTGCTGCGTTTGTCGCGATGGAAAGTGATGGCAAAACGGTGCACTTCATCCTGTATCTGGGTCATGAGCCGGAACACAGGGCTGTCTGTCTTCATGCCAATGACGATCGGCGGGAAGCCGAACAACAGTTCGTTGGTGCGATGGCGGTCGTCTTTAGCCAGTCCGGCGATGGGGATGCGCAGGCCGAGTTCGTCTTCCACCACTTCGCGTACCACCTCCATCTGTCCCCGTCCGCCGTCTGTGATGATGAGGTCGGGCAGTTCGCCTTGTTCCGCCACGGCGCGTGAATACCGGCGGCGTACCACCTCTTTCATCGAGGCGTAATCGTCGGGTCCGGTCACAGTCTTGATGATGTATTTCCGGTACTCCTTCTTGCTTGGTTTCGCCTTTTTGAAAACGACGCAGGCGGCCACCGCGTCCGAGCCTTGAATATTGGAATTATCGAAACATTCGATGTGGTTCGGTAGTTTTTTCATGTGCAGCTGCTCCTGGATTTCTTTCATCAGACGGACGCTTCTTTGTTCAGGATTCAACTTTTCCGCCTGTTTCAAGCGGTCCACTTTATACTGTTTCACGTTCATTACGGAAAGATCCAGCAAATGCTTCTTTTCTCCTCGTTGGGGAACGGTAAAGGATACATTGTTCATCTCCATATCCAGTTCAAAAGGTACGATGATTTCGCGGGAAGTGCTCTTATATCGTTCACGCATCTCAATAATGCCCAATTGTAGAAGTTCTTCTTTCGTTTCGTTCAGACGTTTCTTGTATTCGAAGGTGAAGGCTTGGTTGATGCATCCGTTTGTGATATGCAGATAGTTGATATAGGCTGAATTTTCTTCCATTTCAATGGAGAACACATCCACATTATGAATGATGGAATTAACGACTTCGCTCTTGGAACGATAGTTTTCTATCAAGTCATATTTCTCTTTTATTTTCTGTGCTTCCTCAAATTTCATTTCGGCAGCAAGCGCTTGCATCTCTTCCATCAGCAGGTCACTTACAATCTGGGTATCTCCTTTCAGAATATTTTTGATTTCACCGATATTCTTCATGTATTCTTCGTGTGGCTGCTGCCCGATGCAGGGCCCTTTGCAGTTCTTTATGTGATATTCCAGACATACGTTGAACTTGCCGGCGCGAATGTTTTCGGGACTTAGATTGAGTTTGCAGGTACGGATGGGGTAGAGCTTTTTGATCAAGTCCATCACGGCAAGCATGGAGGGCATGTGACTGTACGGACCATAATAAGAGGACCCGTTGCGGATGACTTGCCGGGTTTTGAAGATACGTGGGAAATATTCGTTGCTTACACAAATAGAGGGGTAAGTCTTGTCATCTTTCAGCAATACATTGTAACGTGGCTTGTATTTCTTTATCAGGTTGTTTTCGAGTAAAAGAGCGTCTTCTTCTGTTTTTACCACGATATAACGGATATCTGCAATTTTGCTGACCAGCAATCGTGTCTTGCCGTTGGGGTGTTCTCTATTAAAATAAGAAGAGACTCTGCGCTTCAGGTTTTTTGCCTTTCCAACGTAGATAATGGTTCCTTCGGAGTTCAAGTATTGGTAAATGCCGGGGCTGTCGGGCAGGTTTAGTACAATTCCTTTCAGATAATCATTGGTTGTAATCTCTTCTTTTTCCATACATGCTTATTGAATATTGCCGGTTGGCAGAACTGTTTCTTGAGTTGATGTTGCAACCGCAACATCCTATATCTTTCGGTTGTAACATTATATATCTTCAAGCTGTAACATTATATATCTTACAGCCTGAAGATATATATCTTTCGGTTTCATCGTCCATCTCATTCCATAGATCTCTTTTTATTGTGAACGATGATGGGGCCCGTTTTGACGGACATGTTGTGTGACACTATAAAGTAAGCAGTGTATCCACCGTGATATCTTCGGGGAATGCCTTTCTGCCGTTCAGACCTCCCAGTTCGATAATGAAATTGATGAAAATCTTTTTGGCGCCACATCTTTGTACCAAGCGATGAGTGGCCGCCATGGTTCCGCCGGTAGCCAATAAATCATCGTGCAGCAGAACCACGTCGTTCTCATCGATGGCGTCTTTATGTATCTGAATGGTGTCGGTTCCATACTCTTTTGCGTATGTTTCCTCTACTACTTCTGCGGGAAGTTTGCCCGGCTTGCGTGCCATCACGAATCCGGCACCTAACCGTGCCGCCAGCGCACCACCCATAATGAAGCCACGCGATTCAATTCCTACTACTTTGGTGATGCCTTTGTCCTTGTACATCTCGTATAGAGTATCTAGTATTTCCTGCAAGCATTCGGGGTTTTTGAACAGGGTTGTCACATCGTAAAACAGAATTCCCGGAATGGGGAAATCTGGAATTTCTCTTAAGTTTGCTTTAAGCGTTTCTTTGCTCATAACCAGTATTTTATTGTTAGTCTATTAAATTACTTGTTTCACGTGAAACATACCTTGTTTCACCGTCCCAGCAGGACTAGTAAGACATTGATGTCGCTAGGAGAGATGCCCGGTATGCGGCTGGCTTGCGCCAAAGTCTCGGGATCTATCTTCATCAGTTTCTGCCGGGCTTCGGTAGAGAGCGAGTTCAATGAGTTGTAGTCGAACTTGCCTTTGATGCGGATGGCTTCCAGGCGATGTATCTTGTCGGCGATCATTCGTTCGCGGTCAATGTATCCTTGGTATTTGATCAGCACTTCGGCGGCTTCAATCACTTCTTCTTTACGGTCGGTGATTTGGTCCAGCAGGGCTTTGAAAGCCGGAATGTGCCCGGCTATATTTTCGATAGTAATCTGCGGACGGTTCAGCAGGTCGATTAGTTTGCAGCCGTGTGTCAGACGGGCAGTACCTAAACTTTCCAAAGCATCATTGATTAATGCGGCTTTGATGGAGAAGGTTTTGGCAAAGTCGATGATTCGGCTCACGGCTTCCCGTTTGCTGCAAAGATGTTCGTAACGGTCTTGTTTTACCAGTCCCAGCTTGTAGGCGCGTTCGGTAAGGCGCATATCTGCATCGTCTTGTCGGAGCAGGATGCGGTATTCGGCACGGGAGGTGAACATACGATAAGGTTCGTCCACACCTTTTGTAACCAGATCGTCAATCAAGACACCGATGTAGGCCTCGTCCCGTCCCAGTGTGAACGGTTCGCCACCGTGGCAATTGATGTGTGCGTTGATGCCGGCAATGATTCCCTGTCCGCCTGCTTCTTCGTAACCGGTAGTTCCGTTTACTTGTCCGGCAAGGAACAGGTTCTTGATTATTTTCGATTCCAACGTATGTTTCAGTTGGGTGGGGTCGAAGTAATCATATTCGATGGCGTATCCCGGACGATAGACTACCAAGTCCTTAAATGCGGGTACTTTCTTCAATGCCGCCAACTGTATGTCCATGGGCAGTGAAGAAGAGAACCCGTTCAGGTAAAGTTCCTGTGTGGTTTCTCCTTCGGGTTCCAGGAAAAGCTGATGTTGCGGCTTGTCGGGGAAGGTTACGATTTTGGTTTCTATACTGGGACAATAACGCGGTCCGATGCTTTGGATTTGTCCGTTGAAAAGGGAGAGTCGGGCAGACCTTTCCGTAGTATCTCGTGTACCTCTTCGTTGGTAAAGCAGGTCCAGCATTGCAGTTGTTTCAGTTTGCGCGGTTCGCTCATGAACGAAAAGCGATGGAAGTCGTTTTCTCCGTCCTGTGTTTCCATCAGGTCGTAGTGTACGCTGCGCCCGTCTATGCGGACAGGCGTACCGGTCTTCATGCGTCCGGCGGTGATTCCCTGGCGGGTGATTGATTCGGTCAGATGGTAGGAGGCAGGTTCGGCCATGCGTCCTCCTGCCAGTTGTTTATGCCCGATGTGCATCAGTCCGTTCAGGAAGGTTCCTGCGGTGAGCACGATACATTTAGCATGGAAAGTCACTCCCCAGCAAGTCATGACTCCGGTCGCTTCGCCGTTTTCCACGATTAGTTCTTCTACGGTATCTTGCCAAATGTGCAGATTGGGAGTATTCTCCAGAATCTCGCGCCATGCCCAGATAAACTTGCCGCGGTCACATTGGGCGCGGGGGCTCCACATAGCGGGACCTTTGGAGCGGTTGAGCATACGGAACTGTATGGCTGTACGGTCTGTAACCAGTCCCATGTAGCCACCTAATGCGTCTATCTCTCTTACGATTTGTCCCTTGGCGATGCCACCTACGGCAGGGTTACAACTCATTTGCCCGATTTTGTTCATATCCATGGTAATCAGGCAGGTCTTCGAACCCATATTGGCTGCGGCCGCGGCTGCTTCACAGCCTGCGTGTCCGGCGCCTATTACAATAACGTCGTACTTAAAATCCATTGATTTATTTCTTTTTACCGATTGCAAAATTACGAATTTTACTCTGTAAAGCGGTGATAATACGGTTAAAAAGAATGTGTGGCGGCAGAAATCTGTTTCATGCCGCCACATCATACAAACGCTATTCTTAAAGTAAACTATTTCCTGTTATTTCTTGTCCGGAGCAGGAGGGGTGTCGGTCGGGCGTTTCTTTCCGTCCTTGTCTACCGGTTCAAAATCCTCTTTCTCAGGTTTATTCTGTGCATTTCCTTTCGAAGGAAGGATTGACAATGTTCTGATAGGTATCATGAATGGGAAGCTTGTCTAGAATACCCAGTGCGGGAGCCACTTTGCTGACCACATTCTGCAAGAAATTGGACGTTGTGCCGTTGCCACCGTCAAATACAGTAACATTTCCCAGTTGGATATGTTCAAATGCCTTAACCTGTTCCGAAGCGATTTCCTTCCATTGGTCAACCATCTTGTATTGGATGGCGATTTCGGGATTGCGCTCGGCAGCCTTCACCATGGCCTCGAAACCTTCCGCTTCGGCCAGCAAGGATTTCTTCTTGCCTTCCGCTTCTGCTTCCAGTTTCATCTGGATGGCCTTGGCTTCCGCCTGTGCTTTGGCCAGGATAGCTTCCGCTTCTGCATTTGCCTTACGTTTTATTTGCTCGGCCAATGCGTCCGCATCCAAGATGGCCTGCTGTTTGGCTATTTCGGCAGGAACAATCTTATCCGCTTTCAAGGCCTGTTCCACTTTGCGGGCTTTCGCTTCTTCTATTTCACGCTGTGCGTTTTCCTGTGCGGTGAGGACGGCAGCTTGTGTCCGGGCTTGTGCTTCACCGGCTTTTCTAGAGGCTTCCGCCTTGGTAACTTCCAGTTCCGCATTGCTTTCGGCAACCTCTTTGGCAGCGTTATTTGCCCGATGGCCGATTTCTTTGTGCTTCCGCCTGCTTTATTTCCATATCGGATTGGAGCTCTGCCGTACGGCTTTCCTGTTCGGTACGCGCCTGTTCCTTGTTCACCTCCATAGAGGCGCTGGCTTTGGCGATACGTGATTCTTTTTCGGCATTTTCTTCTGCTACTTTCGATTCACGTTCCTTGTCGGCTATGGCTACTTTAATTTCCTCGTCACGTTGCGTATCGGCCAGTTGAGTGTTCTTGTCGCGGTTGGTTTCCGCTACTTTGGTGGCACGTTCTTTTTGTTGTTCCGCAATCTTGATGGCACCCAGTTTCTGTTGTTCTTCAATGTTAGCCAAGGCTTCGTTCTTGGCTTTCGCTTCGGCTTCTTTTCCCAGATTGACGATATAATCGGCTTCATCGCGGATATCGCTGATGTTGATGTTCATCAGGTAAAGACCGAATTTCTTCAATTCGGAGTCGATGTTCTTGCGGCAGTTCTCAAGGAATGTATCACGATCACTGTTCAGTTGTTCGATGGTCATGTCGGCAATGACCAGACGCATTTGTCCGTAAACAACGTCTTTAATCAGTTCCTGTTGTGCTTCGATATTCAGTCCCAGTAAGCGTTCGGCTGCATTCTGCATAACTTCGGGCTCTGTGCTTACGGCCACAGTGATGGTAGTGGGCACATCTACGCGGATGTTTTGTTTGGAAATGGCACCGGTCAGTTTGCAGTCAATCTGCATGGGTTTCATGTTCAGGAAAGAGTATCCCTGGATAATGGGCCATACAAAAGCGGCTCCTCCGTGATACAGTTTAGCCGATTTCTTGTCGCCGGTCTTACCATATACTACCAATACCTCGTCGCTCTTGCACTTGCGGTAACGACTTAAAATCCCGACGATGGTCAGGACGATGACAGCTACCAGAATAGCTGCATAAATGAGAATCTGCTCATCCATAAATGATTGCGTTTTTAGGGTTTATTTAATCAATATAATAGATTCCTTCCTTGTAATCCTTCAGTGTGAGGATATCGCCTTCCCGGTAGCTTTTACCCTGTATGCTCCGCACGGTAAGTTCTCTTTGTGCGCCATTGATGGCGATATAGACCACATAGTCTGTTCCTGCCTGTTCTTGTTCTTGGCAGCGGGTATATATTTCGCATTTCCTGCCTATTAATTCTTCTCCCTGTTCGGGCTTATTTTCTTGTTTCAGCTTATAGCAGAGTTTATAAATCCAAGCTAGGACGAAAACAAAAAAGCTGCCGCTTATCACGGCGCCCAGGTAATGTAAGACAATGTAGGGAGGCTGGCATAAATACATGAACCAACCGAAACCCATGCAGAAATGAATCAGTCCTTTGAAGGAGAGTACGCTGCTCATGTCTATATCGGCGTTGCCATCGGCATTAACGTCTATGTCGGTGTCCATACTGCCGAAAAAGATGGATAAGATGAATTGCAGAAGAAAGATTCCCGTACTTACTAATGCAGCGAAAAAAATATACGTTAGCTTCCATATATTTTTGTGTTTATCTGTTTTTTCAATTCACAAAATAAAGCAATTAATCCGAAAAAGCAAGAAGATAAGGGAAGAAATGTAGCTGTGCATGTACAGCTTTCGATGTTTTTTTATCCGTCCGGCGGAAAGTTTTCCTAATTATGGGCATGTCTTTAAAAGGTTACGGACAATCATTCTTGCGAACTATGCCCGTAGCTTTTATAGGTTGTTCTGCCTTGTATGTCCTGTTATAGGGAAATCAATGCCAGCGCTTTGTTTCGGCGGCTTCCATAATCTCCCGTTCACCGGGGCTTTGTCGTTGATGCCGCACAAGTGCAGGATACCATGAATAATCACCCGGTGAAGCTCGCGGTCGTAGGGTTGCTCAAATTGTTCTGCATTGCTGCGGACAGTATCCAAGCTGATGAATAAGTCGCCGGAAATACGGTCGCCTTCACAATAGTCGAAAGTGATGATATCCGTGTAATAATCATGTTGCAGATACTGTCGGTTCACTTCCAGAATTTTATCGTCCGAACAGAAGATGTAAGCGATTTCTCCCACTCTTTTTCCATAGCAGGCGGCTACTTCTTTAATCCATCCGGTGGTTTCTTTCTTTTTGATATCGGGCATTTTTACCCCTTCGGTTTGATAACTTATCATAGGCTGATTATTTTTTTATAATGTACAAAGATAAGGAAAGTATTTCAGCCGAAGAAAAGATAACAGATAAGAATAGCTGCAATGACCCCTGCCGCATCGGCTAGCAGTCCGCAAGGAACGGCGTGGCGTGTCCTCACTATTCCTACGCTGCCGAAATATACCGCCAGAATATAAAAGGTGGTGTCTGTGGAGCCTTGGAAGATACAGGACAGTCTGCCTACAAAGGAATCGGGACCGTATGTGGTCATGGCATCTACCATCAAACCCTCGTGCCCCGCTTCCGCTCAAAAGGTTTCATCAGCGCGTAGGGAGCGCTCCTACGAAATCACTGTCGATACCGCATAGCTTTACGGCGTTGCCGATACCGTCAATCAAATAGTCCATCGCACCCGATGCACGGAAGACTCCGATACCTACCAGTATGGCTACCAGATAAGGAATGATGCGCACGGCGGTGCTGAATCCTTCTTTGGCCCCTTCGACAAAGGAGTCGTAGACATTGATTCTTTTTCTGATCCCTGCCACAATAAAGCCGATGATGATAAGAAATAGAAAGACATTGGCAAAGGTAGTGGAGTAAATATCTATCTGATCTCGTGACAAGGTATTGAAGAAATAAATAATTCCTGCTACCAGCAAACTCATTCCTCCTAAAAAGAGGAGGATAGTGCGGTTAAACAGATTGATTCTCTGATAAATACTTACTGCTACAATGCCTGCCAAAGTGGAGAAGAAGGTTGCCAGCAGGATGGGTACAAATATATCTGTAGGTTGGGTTGCTCCCAGCTGTGCACGATATACCATGATGCTGATAGGAATCAGTGTAAGCCCTGATGTATTCAGTACCAGAAACATGATCATGGGATTGCTGGCAGTATCTTTCTTGGGGTTCAATTCTTGCAGGCCCTCCATTGCTTTCAGTCCTAAGGGAGTGGCGGCATTATCCAGCCCCAGCATATTGGCCGCCAGGTTCATAAAGATACTGCCTGTTACTGGATGTCCTTTGGGAATATCGGGAAAAAGTTTGCTGAACAGAGGTCCCAGCAATCGGGAAAACAGAGCGATGACTCCGCCCTGTTCACCTATTCTCATGATACCCAGCCAAAGAGAAAGGACACCGGTCAGTCCCAATGAAATCTCAAAAGCGGATTTTGGAGGAATTGAAAGTAGAGTTGATAATTTCGGGAAACACTTGTGTGTCGCCTAGGAAAACGAGTCGCATCAACGCTGTCACGAAGGCTATCAGCAAAAAAGGCTATCCAAATGTAGTTCAAAACCATATCGCTAGTTTTATTAGTAATAACTCGGACAAAAGTAGTCAAATTATTCG
>ENA-OQDC01001488-OQDC01001488.1-human-gut-metagenome-genome-assembly--contig:-NODE-1488-length-11633-cov-4.807057_pt1 | contig 11633 bp, 11 predicted proteins | sample MGYA00242770_ERZ504601 | MGnify/ENA primary metagenome ERZ504601 (study PRJEB26092, sample SAMD00036305) | human gut metagenome | host: Homo sapiens | study: EMG produced TPA metagenomics assembly of...
ACACCAAGGCTTTTGGGCTCAAGAAAACGAGTCGCATAAAGGCTTTTGTCTTCAGATTCATCTCCGTACCTGCCAAGTGGATCATGACTGCAAGGCAATACGTGCTGAATATCTACACAGAGAACCGAGCTTATGCAAAACCCTTCAAAACAGAATTCGGATAAGAATCCTTTCTTTCCGGTTTGAATCTGCGTATTACCTCAAGTCGCATCGTGGGGTAAGGGGATGGTGGCTACATATTGATGTTGTGCTGTTGCTTTTTACTGAAAGCTGCTACTAACGACTCATAAATCTACCCTTAATCGTGTATTGGATGATAGTTGCGGATTTTAGGTTAAAGATTAATGATGACAATTATTGGGAAGAAACTTCTTGCTACAAAACCCTAAAAAAGGCATTTAAAGAAAATGACCGTGACTTCTCTGCTTTGAAAGCAAAATAAGATTAATGTATTGTTAAATCTATGATATCTTCAGATAACAATTAGAAATATTAAACCATTAATTATCATTAGTGTCCCGATTTTAACGGGACACTAATGACCATTTATATAAAAACAGAAATTATGGATACATTTGTAGAAAATTAAAAACAATCCTATCTTCCATCTATCCTTATCATCCAAAGAGTTGTTTCATAGCAATTTTTTGGCATGGTTAGCAGAAGATAAGAATACGCAAGCCCTTTTCAAAAAGATTCTTTCTACCTGGTTAGGAGAAGATACTTTTGATTATAATACAGATTGTATGGAAATCAAACGCGAATACAAGAAATTTTGATTTTAGTATTTGCGAAGAAAATAATCAACGATAAAGGAATCAAAAACGGGAAGAAATCCGTCTGGTTCTAGAGAATAAATTCAAGAGCATAGCTTATAAGGCTCAGCTTGAAAATTATCAAAAGAAAGTTGACGCTCTTAACGAAGAGGCAGACAAAGCACAATGTAAAAGTAGAGTTGAAGTTAAAAAGTCTCAATACAGCAAAGTTTGAGAATTGGAAAGGAAACGCAAAACTTCCAAAGACAAAGTATATCTTACTCACATTAGCTGAAGATTTCTTAGACAAAGAAGCTGTCAAACAATCTGGATGGATAATTGTGACATATGCAGATTACTCTAAAACCCTACACGACAATCTGGATCTTGTCAAAGATAAGTTTTACAAAGGACTTTTGAACAATTATTGTGAGTTTATTGATGCTTTCTACACCTATATCAACAACAACTTGGAACAAATTAAATATACTGACAATTGGGAAATTCATTAAAAAAATGGATTCTTCCCCCCTGCGCTGTAAAGATATATGGCAGAAACTTGTTATGCACCAATGTGCCTTGCAATTAACCAAGAAACTAGAAAAGAAGTTTGGTAAAGATTTTCAGCCAATAATCGTCACTTCTGATCAAGAAATCTGGGGAGAAAATGGTACTGAAAATAAAGACAAATTATTTATGAGAGTTAGCTACTACCATGGTGAAGCCCTCCTTGATTTGAAGTATCTTATTCCCCAAAAGGGTATCTTTGTGCTCCAACAGCAAGGTAACCATCCTTTGAGAGCCGGTTTTTTAGATATGCTTTCGAAAAAGCCAAAATATTCCAAAAAAGATGATACAAAGAATTGGAATGAAGAGACTGATAGGATCATTAGAGGAGCTAAACTTGCGACTATGGTTCCCCCTAAGAAAGTGGAATCAGAAGATAAGCCCCGATACAATTCTTTTGGAGTTTTCTATTATAACGATTTAAATACCGTTACTAAAAATATAGATAAAACACTTGACGATATGATTGACAAAATCGATCAAGTTATTAATCTTGTAAAATAGCAAAACAAGTAGAGCTAGAGCTTACACTCCCTTGCCGTTCTAAATTTTAAGATAAAAAATTGGAATTACAAGAATATTTTTTGAAATTTTCCCTTCATATTACTATATTATAAAGGTATAACCAAAAAGAAAGAATAAAATGGCAAATAAAATGTCTTTATGTATTATCAAATACACCTATACTCGATATGTAGGGGTGGATATCGAAAAATATACTCGGGGACTATTCGAGTATGTGAAGGAAGAGTTGGGGGAGTTTCGACCACAAATGTCAGAGCCAGAAACTATACCAGATATGCCAGACTATCTGGATATCGTGCTCTGCAAAAAGGACGGCATCAACTTCAACGAAACGGATATCGAAAGACGTGCCACCAATATTCCGATAGACTTTCAGTTGGAAGGACTGGTCTTGGAAATCAACATCACCAATTGTGATGGTACAAAATACAAGAAGACACACCAATTCTTAAAATAACCATCCCATGACATACGAGAAATTCAAACAATTGGCTGAGCACCCTCAGCATCGTGACATCCCTTCCATCTTCAAGCTCGAAGTAATAGAAACGGAAGAGCTGGAGGAGAAGAAGCGTTCACATTATCCGAAATATAAGGTGAGCACTTATTGTCCGCAAGCCTTTGCCACTACCCTTGAGGAGGCTGAGAGACTGATGCACCAGGATGTGCAGTACCGCAAAAAGATGAAGGAGGAAGACGACTATCCGCTAGATACCTTCTGCTATTATATCTCGGAGATTCCGCTGGGACTGTTACACTACGACCGCGAATGTCTTTCTGAAAGAGTGTATGACGGTGAGGGAAAAATGATCGACCGGTCTTACTGCTGTTCGCGTTTCAGCATTTACTATCCCGGAGTCTGCGATTCGCCTGCATACGACCGTCATCCTGACGAGACCTTCCGAGGCAGAAGCGCAGAACAGATTAGATTCCAGAAGGGTGACATCGTGGAAGTATATCGGGGCAATGAGGTAAAACTTGCCATCGTCGTCGGAACTCCGCTTACCACCGAATGGATCTGGGAGAGAAACCAGGCTGTCAAGGATAAAAGGGGATTGGATGAACTGCCATACGATGAGACGGATGACAGCTATACCGTGATAGATGGTCCCGGCTACGAATACCACGACCATGTTCCGTCGCAGTATGTCTTCGCCCCTCACTATCATGTGCCGCTCTATCTTCAGAGACGATTCAAGGGTTATCTGGAAAAGGCTGAGAAAAAGCAGAAAGAAGAGGAGGAGAAAGACAGGATTTTCCGCCAGGCTCACGATTGCAGCTTCAGCAACAAGGAACAGATTGAGAAGTCTGAAAAGTGCGGCTGTTTCTTCTGCGGCGAAATCTTCTCGCCATCCGAAATCACGGATTACCTCCCTGATGAGCCGCCTACAGCCGAATGTCCCTTCTGTAATACCGACTCCGTAATAGGTGATGCCTCCGGCTTCCCTATCACCAAGGAATTCTTGAAGAAAATGAAGAAGAGATGGTTCTAGGCGATTTTTCAACGTTTTTCACCGACCTGCCCCCTATCTCATGGGGGCAGTATCAGTTTTGAAAACGGACATTAAAATACAAGAACTCCGCCCTAAACAACCACGAAAGGGGAGTTAGGGCGGAGTTATCTACAAATATTACTTCTTTTCTTCCAGATGCTTCTTCACGGCATCCTCGATATCAGCCTTGTAATTCAAGCCGTAGAGGCGGTAGAGATCCTGCATGTGGAGCATTCTTGGGAAGAAGTTCTCCAGGTTGCGCTTATCCTTGGCGGTCCACTGAACCTCAGAAAGGGCGGCAAGTCTTGGCAACAACTCCCACTCCATCTTCTTGGCATCCTTTACCCACTCGGTCCAGATACAACCCTCGGCACCGATGATGTTCTTCTGCTCGGTAGGAGTCAGCTTATCAGAGCAAGGATCCAGATCATATACTCGCTGGATGCTAGGAATACCCTCTATCTTGTTGATGCGAGGATTGCTGAAATAGAAATTGCTGATAGGAGCTACGATGGTAGGATGACCTTCACGGGCAGAACGGATGCTGGCATTCACACTGGTCCAACCGCAAACGGTGATGTCCTTGGATGGAGTTCCTTCCAGAATCTCATCCCAACCCATCATCTTTCTGCCACGGTTTCTGATCTGCTTCTCTATCTCACCCATAAACCAGGTCTGGAGCTGCTCTTCCTTGCTGTGCTTAGGAAGTTCCTGAATACCGAGATCTGCAATCTTCTTCTGACAGTTCTCGCAAACCTTCCAGCGGTTCTTTGGGCACTCATCGCCACCAATATGAATATACTCTGATGGGAAAATATCCATGATTTCATCCATCACGTCCTTGGCAAACTGAAGAGTCTGAGCCTTGCCGGCACACAACACATCCTCGAAAACACCAAAACGGGTAGCTACCTCGTAAGGACCACCGGTACAGCCCAACTCAGGATAAGATGCCAGGGCTGCCAGCATGTGACCCGGCATATCCACCTCCGGAATCACGGTGATGTATCTGTCGGCAGCATACTTCACGATTTCGCGAGCTTCCTCCTGAGTATAATAACCTGACACGGGAACGCCATCAAACTCGTTCTTGTTGGTTGGCAGGATAGTCTCCTTACGCTTGGAACCGATCTGGGTAAGCATCGGATACTTCTTGATTTCAAGACGCCAGCCCTGATCCTCGGTAAGATGCCAGTGGAAATAATTGATGTTGTGCATCGCAAAGACATCAATCAACTTCTTGAGATAAGGTACGCTGAAATAATGGCGGCCCACATCAATCATGAACGCACGATAAGCAAAGCGGGGAGCATCGGTAACCTCGGCAGCAGGAAGAGAAACGCTCTTCACATTCCGGGTGATAGGCAATGCCTTCATCACACTCTGGATGCCATAAAAGATACCAACATGAGAGGTGGCTGAAATGGTGATGCCATTCTTGTTGACTACCAGAGAATAAGCTTCAGATTTAGTATCGCCAGCATTCAGCGCCAGACGGATCTGACCCTTCGCCTGCTTGTCGGTAGTCTTTACCCCGATACCGGTTACCTCCTTGATATGAGATGCCAGGAACTCGGCGTCCTTCTTCTGCTTCTCATCTCCAGCAGCATAATAGATTGTAGTTTTGGCTGTGATGCGGAAAGGAGCGCTACTCATCTCCTTGACTTGCTGAGGCAATGGAACAATCTGCCAACTGCCCATGTTCACATCCTTGGCTGATAATGAAAGGCTAGCCAAAAAAGCCATAGTTAGAATGATTCTTCGTATCATAATTTTGAATGAATAGGTTTTAAATCACTGCAAAATTACGATTTTATACCGAAAGTACGGCATAATTTGAAGAAAAGCATCCTTCACTATGGCTTTTTTAACCTATTTTGGGTCTGGAAACTGCCAGATAGCGGTTTCTAGAAGAGATTCACGATGCGGTCGATGTCAACCGAAAGTCCCACAGAGAAGGTGCGACCGGTGGTCATCGCCGAACTCCAATAATACTTCTCTGGTGTATAATCGAAGAGATTATCTACCGTGAAGTTCAGATTGACGGCATCCAGGAATCGCTGTTGAAGCGTGAACTTCCACAACTGATAACTGCTGTCATGCTTCTCGATGTTCGTATCAGGAGAGGACAGGTATCTGCCTGACAGAGCGGCATTGATGCGATAGAACGAACAGAGCTGACGATCGTAGTCGAGACGCCAGGTTGCAGAATGCGGACGAGGCTGGGAGAACTGGGAATCTACGCTTCTGCCACCTACATGGAGATAACTGTAGTCGAGTTTCACACCTAGACCCATATCCGAACGGTACTGGGCACTGAAGTCGATGCCGCTCACCTCTACTCCATCCTCATTGCAATAACGGGAAGCCACATCCGGCTGACCGGTTCCCGGGGTATAATCGGCATAATCCTCGGTAGTGATGCGCTTATCATACTTATTATAATAGCCCATCAGGGTAAGACTATACTGACCGGTAAAGAAGCCAGCATTCTTCACCCTGCCGGTATGCTCCAGCGCCAGGTTGAAGTTGTCGCTCTTCTCCGGCTTCAAATCCGGATTGCCATAAATCATCTGCATACCCGCCATATCAAAGTTCATATACATCTCCTTCAAGGTTGGGGCACGGAATCCGCCGGCATAGTTGGCACGGATGGAAAAGCCCTTCCACTTGGTCATCAGAGCCAGACGACCGGTAGTGGCATGCTGGCTGGATGCAGAGAAGTAATCATGACGAAGGCTAGCCACGATGTTCAACCACTGCAAAGGATTGTAATCGAACTGGGCAAAGGCATCGTATGAGTTCTGAGTCTTGGAACCATTGTTGGCAAACTGATAGGTGGTGAGATAATCATTCAGGAAATCAGCACCTGCCGTCAATGTGTTCTTGCCGAAGATATGGGAATAGAGGGCACGGACAGTGTTCTGACGGTTGGTATAATCGTGATCGTGAGTGCGCTCACTGTTCACGAATCGGGTCTTGTCATACTGGTCGAAGCCGTATGAAATCTCCAGATTATCATTCTCCGAGAGATTCATCACGGTCTTCAGTCCGGCAGAATAATCCTTATAGTGATCATCGTAGTTGCTACGATTGCTGATACGGGCGAAATAACCGCCACGACCTATCAGTTTTATCTTATCAGAAAGCTTGTAGGTAAGACGCTCCTTCACATTGAAGGTCTCTCCACCATAAATATGGAGGATGTTGGATTCTGTATCGAAAGGACTGGTAAGCTGAACCTCATCTGATGTGGTGCGCTGGATGCTGGTCTGCGAATTCCATTTTCCGGCATTGAAGCTGAAGCTTCCACCGTGGCGCCACTCCTTGTTGAAGTCGTTGTAGCGGGTGTTGACATTGGCAGTCCAAGGCTCGCTGTTTTCACGGGAAATGATATTGATGACTCCGGCTACGGCACTGGCACCATAGAGCGCCGAAGCAGCACCCTTCACAATCTCGATACGTCCCACATTATCCAGATTCAATCTGCTGTAATCTACATTATCCATGGTTTCACCAGCCAATCGCTCACCATCTACGAGGAAGAGCACGGCGTTTCCACCGAAACCATTCATGTTGAGAGAAGTCTCCTGGTTCATGGCATAGCCGAATTCCAGACCCGGCATCTGCTCGGTGAGGAGGTCCTGGATATTGGTAGCATCGGCAATCTTGATATCATTGGCGGTAATCAGACGGGTTACCACAGGAGCATCCTTCAAAGCCTTCGGAGTTCGGGTTGCGGTAACTACCACCTGATCGAGGGCTGTAGCATCCGGTTGAAGACGAAGGACATGCTGCTCACCTTTTCTCTCATCCGCTTTCAGTACGAAAGTCTGAGTCTGATAGCCCACAAAGCTCACCTTCACTCTCACCGCTCCCTCCTTGCTGTAAGGAATGCGGAAATATCCGTCTTCATCAGTTGTTACCCCACCCTTTGCATGCAAAATCTGGACGGTAGCACCCGCCAGAGGTGCGCCCGAATCATCGAGCACTCTACCCACGACATCGCCCTGGGTTTCAGCTTTCAGATTCAGGCACAATCCGCAAAGGATCAGGAATAGTGCGAATATCTTTTGTTTCATCGAATTATATCAAAGTTTATCCTGAAACAATCCCTTTATTTTGTACAAACAAACTTAGCAATCATCGGCATAGGCATCTTGCCATACTGTATTGAGTAGTTGACAGTCAGCGTTTTGTCCTTCAAAGTACCCTGCAAGGTTACAGTGTAGTTCTTCTCTGCACCATTCACGGTAACAGTACCGGCATAATTTTCCTGAGCAAATGCATAAGCACCATTGGAACCAGAAACCTTTACTGCAGGAACCTCTAGAGCAGGAAGAGCCATCATGCCCTCGCCGCAAGCAGGTAAGGTAACCTTGACGGTAGCATCATCAACAGCCTCAATCTTCAAAGTAACATTATCGTATGTAGAAGCCTCGCCCATTACGGTCATATCCAGAGAGCTGGTGTATGAACCGGCAATCTCCTTGGCAGCTGCCACAGTATCATTATCATCATCACTGCTGCAAGAGTTGAATGCTACACACATAGAAACCAAAGCCAACATCATGGCCATCATTGTCTTAAACTTTTTCATTTTCTTATTTTTCTTTTAGTTACAATATTATTTATTCAAGTTCAGAGGTTAAAGGAGTTATCGCTCCCTACGGTCGCTGAGGAGTTAAGACAATAGTCTTTTTGGCGTAGTTTTTAAGCAGCAAGACATACGTCTTAACTCCTTAACTTCTTTAACTCCTTTAACTTCCTGATATACGGAAATTCAATTATTTATCTTCCGGAACATAGATGATTTCGCCATTCTCCAGCTGGTAAGCGATGCCCACCTTCTTTCCCTTGTTGCCAGATTTATTGCTCTGGTCTTCAGAAGGAGTATAGCGATTGATCTTCTGTCCATCCTTGGTAATGATTTCCATATTCTCCTTGCCAGGGTTCTTCACCATCGTGAAGTTATCCTTGCTGAACATTTCCGTCATATTATAGCGCGAAACGAGGGCTACCATCAAGGCGAGGGCAAATACCATCGCCACATCGAAGAGGTTGCTCACTACGCTCATCGGATCATCATCCTCGCCATCATGTGCAAGCCTATTTCTGCGTCTCTGTCTCATAAATTATATATCTTTACTTTTTTACCTTTAAAAGCCTTTTTACTTTTTTACCTTTAAAAGCCTTTTTACTTTTCCTCCAAAAGGTCTGCCATAAATTCGAGGTTGCTCATATCCTCAGTGTACCAGCGGTTCTTGGTCTGCTTGATTACAAAACCGATGGCTGCAGAAAACAATCCCACTACGGTGGTAGCGAAAGCCACCTGCATATTGTAAGCCATCGAAGCAATATCGCCGGTAGAAAGACCTACCAGGGCTGGACCCATCGGAATCAAGGTACCCATCAAACCGAGCATCGGACCCATCTTCAGAAGAGTAGAAGGAAGAGAAAGATCCTTCTCTACAAACTGGGCATACTGGTCGAGGATGCGGTTCACCTGCGCCTTGCTCTGACGGTTGTCCACGAGTTTCTTCATATAGGAAACGATGACAGCCTGCTTGTTCTTTGGCAAGTGATCGCCCAGGGTATCGATATTATCGAGCGTCAGGTTGTTCATCTGTTCACGAATCTCCGCACCCGACTTGCGCTTTACAAGATACTGTCCGAAGAAACCTCCGAGGAGCAGCAAGGCTCTGAGGAAGAAGAAAATCAACAAAATAATCACAGGAACCAGCATGCCTGTGGAAATCCAAAACAATACGTCTGATATGTAATTCATTATACTCTATATTTTTTAATTTGATAATTGTAAACTGCCCATCCTATTGCCATTCCTACGATGACGATGGCGATGACACCCAGAAGCGAGAGGGCATCGAAACTATTGAAGCCTGCCACGGCAGTCCTGCCATTCACCGTACCGATGATGCCCATCAATCCGAGCAGCACCTCTACCAGAAAAAGCAGTTCCAAGCGGATTGGTCGCTCCGGCAAGAGCCATCTCAAACCATAGGTGAATACCGGAGTCAAGACCAGCAGCACTACCGCAAGCACCCATGCTACTACCTGGAACGATACGCCGGGAAGCAGGAAGATGGTCATCACCAGAACACTGAACAGCACAGGGAAAACCTGCAACCCCGGGAAATACTTCAGGAAGATGAAGAACACCCATTTGCGGCGACTCACATGTTCCGAAGTCTTCAGATCTACGTGGTGCACACAGAAAAGCATCGTGAGTGCCACGTCGATACTCAGCAACACCGCCATATCGAGCATCAGCTTCTGGTCAGCTATCCAGGCCGCAATCTGCGTCTTCGACTGCTCGATGGCGAATGGCCAGGTCATTCCCACGAAAAAGGCAACGAGCACCGAGATGATCATAATCTCCTTCACTCCGTGGAAGGTCTGCTTCAGCACAAAACTGAAGCAAACCAATATCATCATTACTAAAACTAATGTCTCCACTATTTATTAATGTTTAGTTTGAGGGGGATATGTTATCCCCCCTTTTCTACCATATTCTTTCTTCTCCGTCGAATCAGGATAGCCAACATCACGAATGCTACGATGACGATGACACCAACAACGATGCCGCTCACCACAGTGGTGGTCTTCTGAGCATCCTCATTCAGCGTCTCCTTCTTCATCACCATACCCTTGTCGCTGCTGTTCTTCGCAGCCTCAGCATCACGGATCTGCTCTACATTCTGCTGATATTCCTTGGCAGAAGCAGCATCGGTCTTGCTGGCGATATAGTTGCGCAGCTTGGCATTATCGCAGACGAAACCGGAGCATGAAGGCTTATACTTGTTCACGGTCTCGGTATGAAGCTTGGCAATGTCCTTGAGCTGCTGAGGAGTAGCCTTCCACATTCCCTTGCGGGCACTCTCCATCATCACGGCGGTCATCTCCATCAGCGCTGCCGGATTCTGCTTGTCGAAGAACTCCTTGGTTCCGAGATGGTACTTGTCCTTGACATATACATTATATATCTCGTCCCACATCTCCTTGTCGATTGCCTTTGGCTTCATCACATTCCAGCCGTAGGTATTGGTTACGATTTCGGCGAATGTGCTGGCACTGCTGGCTCCACCCTTCATCTTCTCCTTGATATAGGCAGGATTGAAGATGGTGGTTCTGCCCTCGATACCGATAGCCTCCTTCACCTCCTGCATTCTCATATTGCTATGGTTGCGATAGTCGGCGAGATAAGCATCCGGATCCTTACCGGTCACGTTGCGCACAGCAAGGTTCATACCTCCCATAAACTCATATACGTGGTCGAGACTCAAAGCACCCCAAGTGTTGCTCTGTCGTGGCTGAACTACCACATCGGTACGGGTCAGCGCTGCCTCGAAAGCAGCCTTGCGAACGGTCTCCCAGTTCTTCTCATCACCATAGTAGGCACCCATATTGTTCAGATAGACCTCGGCAATCTGACTCTCCTTATCCCAGCGATCGCCTGCGGTTACCATCTCCTGGATACCGGTGCCATAGTTGCCGTTTACGCCACCAAAGACACGATACATACTCACCTCGCGTGCCTCCTTTGGCGACATACCCTTCTCTACGAGCACTCTTTCGGATTCGGTAACACCGGCTTTCACCAGGTTGTCGTACTTATCACCCTTGGCATTTGCCGCCAGCTCTATCGCCTTGTTGATGAGGAAGAGACGGGATGCTGCCAGGTCGCGGAGCTGACCGGAAGTCTGAACCACGACATCGATGCGAGGACGGCCCAACTGCTTGGATGGGATGAGACGCAGATCGGTAACACGACCGAAAGCATCTCTTACCGGTTCAACACCGAGCATATAGAGAATCTGGGCGATGGTAGCACCCTCTGTTTCGATAAACTCGCTACTCCAGAGCGTGTAGCTCACCTTACGAGGATATTCACCCTTATGTCGCTCGCAATACATCTTGATGGTATTGTCGCAAAGTTCCTTCGCCTTCTCCCAGGCATCCTCCGAAGGTGTATTCTCCACATTGATGGAGAAGAGGTTTCTACCGGTAGGCAGAGTGTTCGGATTCACAATCAGATCACCACCTGGAGATGGGGCGGTAAAGCCGCCATTCAGGGCATTCATCAGAGAAGACATCTCGTTGAGCGGACTCTGACGGAGCGCCTCCGAATACTTGCCCACATTCTGCAAGGCATGCTCTATGGTAGTGATAGCCTGAGCCAGATGAATCTGCTGACGGGTATATTTAGGTGCTTTCGACATCATCATACCCTTATCTTTAGAAGATTTCTGAGAAGCCTTGCCGGCTTCGCCTA
>ENA-OQDC01001492-OQDC01001492.1-human-gut-metagenome-genome-assembly--contig:-NODE-1492-length-11612-cov-2.206443_pt1 | contig 11612 bp, 12 predicted proteins | sample MGYA00242770_ERZ504601 | MGnify/ENA primary metagenome ERZ504601 (study PRJEB26092, sample SAMD00036305) | human gut metagenome | host: Homo sapiens | study: EMG produced TPA metagenomics assembly of...
TTGCTGGCAGCTTGAAAGAGCTGTCTGAACAATATCCGGCTTTGGTCAAGCAGTATTATGGCAAGTTGGCAGATACTTCCAAGGATGGTGTGACCGCCTTCAATACTACTTTTGCCCAGGATGGCTTTATGCTGTATGTGCCGAAAGGCGTGGTGGTGGACAAACCCATTCAACTGGTGAACATATTGCGTGCTGATGTTAATTTTATGGTGAACCGCCGTGTGCTGGTTGTGCTGGAAGAAGGTGCGCAGGCTCGTCTGTTGATTTGTGATCATGCCATGGATAATGTAAATTTCCTTTCTACTCAGGTTATTGAGGTCTTTGCAAAAGAAAATGCTACTTTCGATCTTTATGAACTGGAAGAAACCCATACCAGCACAGTGCGTTTCAGTAACCTCTATGTGAACCAGGAGGCAGACAGTAATGTGCTTTTGAATGGTATGACTTTGCATAACGGTACTACGCGTAATACAACTGAAGTAACTTTGGCCGGACGTGGAGCTGAGATCAATTTGTGTGGTATGGTCATTGCCGATAAGAATGAACAGGTGGACAATCATACTTTCATAGACCACAAGGTTGCTGATTGCACTAGTAATGAGCTGTTTAAATATGTATTGGATGATCAGGCGACAGGTGCGTTTGCCGGAAAAGTATTGGTACGTGAAGGAGCACAACATACTAATTCCCAACAAACCAACCGCAACCTCTGTGCTACTCGTGATGCCCATATGTACACTCAGCCGCAACTGGAAATTTATGCGGATGACGTAAAGTGCTCTCACGGAGCTACTGTCGGTCAGCTGGATGAAAATGCGTTGTTCTATATGCAACAGCGTGGTATCAGTCTGAAGGAAGCACGTTTATTGCTTATGTTTGCTTTTGTCAATGAAGTAATAGATACGATCCGCCTGGATGCATTGAAAGACCGTTTGCATCTGTTGGTGGAAAAACGTTTCCGTGGTGAGTTGAATAAATGTCAGGGATGTGCGATATGTAAATAAGACGCCATGTACGATATACAAAAAATAAGAGAAGATTTTCCGATATTAGATCGGGAGGTGTATGGAAAGCCGCTTATTTATCTGGATAATGGGGCTACCACTCAGAAACCGCGCCAAGTGGTTGAAGCCATAACCGATGAATATTATTCGGTCAATGCCAATGTGCATCGTGGTGTGCATTTCCTGTCTCAGCAGGCTACCGAGTTGCATGAAGCTTCTCGTGAGACTGTACGTCGTTTTATCAATGCACGCAGTAGCAATGAAATCGTGTTTACACGGGGCACGACGGAGAGTATCAACCTGTTGGCTTCTTCTTTTGCCGACAGTCAGATGAAGGAAGGCGATGAAGTGATTGTTTCTGTCATGGAGCATCACAGCAATATTGTACCTTGGCAGTTACAGGCTGCGCGTAAAGGAATCGTGCTGAAAGTGATTCCCATGAATGACAGGGGAGAACTGTTGTTGGATGAATATGAGAAACTCTTTTCGGAACGGACCAAGCTGGTGAGTTTCGCTCATGTAAGTAATGTGTTGGGCACTGTCAATCCGGCGAAAGAGATGATTGCGACTGCCCATGCACACGGTGTTCCCGTTTTGATTGACGGGGCGCAGAGTGTTCCTCACATGAAAGTGGATGTTCAGGATTTGGATGCCGACTTTTTTGCTTTCAGCGGACATAAGATATACGGTCCTACCGGTGTGGGGGTGCTTTATGGAAAGGAAGAGTGGCTGGATAAGCTTCCACCTTACCAGGGGGGAGGCGAGATGATACAAAGTGTCAGCTTCGAGAAAACGACTTTTAATGAATTGCCGTTTAAGTTTGAAGCGGGAACTCCCGATTATATCGGCACTACCGCCTTGGCAAAAGCGTTGGATTATGTATCTGCCATTGGTATGGAGAACATTGCCGCCCATGAGCATGAACTGACCCTATATGCCATGCAGCGTCTGAAAGAAATAAACGGAATGCGTATCTTCGGAGAGGCTGAGCATAAGAGCAGTGTCATTTCTTTCTTGGTAGGAAATATTCATCATTTGGATATGGGTACGTTGCTTGACCGTCTGGGCATTGCCGTACGTACCGGGCATCATTGTGCTCAGGCCTTTGATGATTCGTATGGGGATTGAGGGAACTGTACGTGCTTCTTTCGGTTTGTATAATACCAAGGAGGAGATAGATATGCTGGCTGCCGGCATTGAGCGCGTCAGCAGGATGTTTTGATTTCTCCAAACGAAATAAGTCGCCTGCCATTGATAAACATTATATTAATGGCAGGCTTTTTTTGTATAACAAGAATCAGCGGAACTTCCCACAAGATTGGGAGAAACTTCTCACAAGATTTGCCGCATCTTGTAACAAGATATCAGGCATCCCGGTTTCTTGCGTCTTTTTATGTTCTTTTCTGTGGGCATATTCCTCTTCCGGTGGGAAATATGCCCCTCCCGAAGAATTGCCCCAAAAATCCTTCAGAAGTTTCAGCCTCTCCGCAAACTGCCTGTTCATGGGCTTTCCGGCTGAAGGATTGGCTCTTAAAATTCTTCAGCCGGGTATTTATTCTTTCAGCCGGCATATACGTTTTTTCAGCTATGGCTGTGTACTTTCCGGCATCTTCGGAGTTTTCCCCATGTACCTGCGTGCTTTTCACCTTTCGGCCATTGGGTACGCTGAAGAATTTTTTTTCAGTCTGAAAGATTTTCGAGGTATCAATTCTTCAGCCGGAATGCCGATGAACAAAGCGTTTGCGGAGAGGCTGAAACTTCTGAAGGAAAAATAAGTGTTTTGCTATGTGTATATAAAGAAACAGGAGAAACAACAGGACGTATTAATAAAAGCTCTTGATGTTTTTTTAATATGTCCTGTTGTTTTTAAAAAAGGGGCAGATGTTTTGAAGTTTCCTGTTGTGAAGTGTGAACACATACGGATGTATAGGCTGAAGGATATATCATGTTGCAGCCGGAAGATATATAATCTTACACCTGTAACATTCTACTCATTCATTGGAGAATTTTTATCACTTCTGAAAAGAGTGTATTGGGGGTAACAGGTAATACGATATAAAAGCAGGGGGCCGCATTCATCACGAGTGCAGCCCTCCTTGGTATTGTATTATTTATATTAAGGTAAAAAAGAGAGAGTTTATTTGCCGTAATCATCGTATAACATCAGCAAATGTGACGAACTCCAACTGAAATGGGGAGCTTTTAACAATTCACCGGTGTGTGTGCCATAGTTTTCATGTATCGGTGCGCCTTCTTTCAAGCCTTGCAGACGGTCGAATACCTGGAGGGTGTATTCATCCGCCATCTTGTTATATCCATAATTGCGCAGGCCGCGGATAGCGAAGTAAGTCTGGTCCAACCAGATAGGACCACGCCAGTAGCCGCGCGGATTGTACTTCGGATGGTCTGCTGCCACTGTGGGGAAGGGAATGTATGTAGAAAAACTTGGCTGTATCGGTCAGCAGGGGCAGCATGGCTTTTACCTGATCGGCCGTGGCAACTTTTGTCCATAAGGGGGTGTATGCTTCGCATCCCGGTTTCCTGTATGAAGCTTCCGTCTTTTTAAGCGGCGATCGAAGAAGAAACCTTTTTTCTTTGATCGAAGCAAATAATCGGCTACCTGGCTGCTGTAATCCGGACCATCGAAAGTTATCTCCCCAAAATACCGGCGAACGTTTTTTCAATAACTTGCATTCCCAAAGCCAGATAGGCATTCAGGTCAAACTTTCCTGATCCATGCTCCATGCATCCTCCGCACCGTCATTTTTCAGCATCTTGGCATCATCGAAACGGATGGCGTTATCCATGCCGCTTTCCCATGCTGCCGCTTCCAGTGTACCATCGGTGGAACCGTATTCACACATACCGTTGCGGTTATGGTCACGCTTGTTGTACCACCATTTGTAGTATGCCATCAATTGCGGATACATTTCGCTGATGAATGCCGTATCATTGGTATGGGTGAATATTTCGTCTACAGCCCAGGATACGAGAGGAGGTTTGCTGTCGCGTGCATTGTTCTCGGCAGGATCGGTGTAGATGCAGTCTATAATCATGCCGTCCGGTTGCTGGTAGTCAAACATGGCGCGGATGTTGTCTTTGGCAAGTTCAGGATCGAATTTTGCCAGGGCGGCAGAGAAACGCCAGGTGTCCCAAGCCCAGAATCCTACGAAGTAGTATGCGGCATGACTCGGAACAATTCCTTCGTGGAGCAATCCGCCACGGTGGGTACGCCAGTTGCTGATAAGTGTAACAACTGCTTTCACGGCGATACGGTCATACTCAGGTTTCATATCTTTGCGCAGAATCTTGGTGAGATAACCTTCCCAGCGTTCTTTGTTGGCTTTGAGCCCTTCCTGCGGATTGCTTAGAGCCAATTGCGCTTTCTGTAATCCGGCAGAAAGTTCTTTTTCTCCGGTATAGAAAGAAATGGCTACGTAGGTGTCGTGTTCGCTGCCATTGATTTTTGCCTGGTAATTATTGTCAGTGCCCTTTACGCTAACATCCGGGGTAAAAGTTAATGCTACAATCTCACCGGAGGGATGACGGGCGATGACGGTATTCTGGTCTGTTTGGACTTGTATCTCTTTTCCCCATTGGCTGGCAGTTAAGGAGAGTTCCTTTCCTGCATCGGAGTGAATGCGGAGCAATGCGGTAGAAGCATCTAAAAAAGTTCAAGCGTTGAATGATTTTACCTTCCTCTGAACTTGCCGAAAGATATAACTCTCCCGGGAAATAACAAGTGGAATCCGGAGTAAATATAACATTCGCCTGATCGGCATATCTTACCGTGACAGCAGATTGCGCCATCCATTGGCGTCGGTTCATATCCAGACTGAACGGACCGCAGAAACCGTTCACCCAGTGATCTTTCTGCGGAAGGGTAAATCCCATCCAGGAACCGGCGTCTGTAAACCATCCCCCGCAACGTGTCAGTGTATCGGGGGTATAGGTTATATCCAGTATGTTATTGAATTCATATCTTTTGCCTGTGGGGGGTGTTCTCACCGGCAGGTGTGCAGGCCGTTGTGAGACCTGCGACTACTGCTGTGAGAAGAATGATTTTGGTAAATTTATATTTCATGTCATTTCGTTATTATTTTAAAACCATTTCTTATGCGCTTTTTCAGCGGCATCGTCTTGATTGCTCAAAGGTTGCATGGTAAAGCTGTATTGCCATTCGTGCGGAGTGATGGTATATTCCGGATGTACTTGCGCTCCCCAGGTATTATCTCCACCTACCCCCATATGACGGTGGTCGATGTTTAACCATATCATGTCTTTCTTCATAATACTTCCACCATGACGGCGTTCGGTATTGAATGCCACATAGTCAATATCCTCCAACGGGAAATTCCATGCGCTGACATTCAGCGGTTCCTCACCTGTGATTAACAGGCCTTCCCCTGCTTTATTACGCAATGCAACCCATCGTACATCGGTTTTGTTGCCGGTTTCCTGGGCACGGACATACGGATGGAATTGTTCCCATACTGTAGCGGTATAGAGCCCGATAGGATAACCCGTCTTGCGGTCTGCATAGTTTTCTTGTGGTCCGCGGCCCAGCCAGGTCATCACATCGTATTCTGCCGGAAGAATCATACGCATACCCAGACGTGGCATTTCAGGAAGGGATTTGTTGCCGGGTACAAAGTGCATACTTACTTTGATTGCTCCATTGGGTCGTACTTGATAGACGGTCTGCAAAGTTGATTCTTGTGCTTCCAGCTTATAATTTACAGTAACGGTTGCCAGTTGTTTGTTTGAATCTTCTTTCAGGTCGATGCTTTGCAAGTGGGCGTTCTTGCCTGCAAATTTCCAGATGCCGCAACGCTCCAGGTGGTTGTTGGCAACATCATTGTCGGTCAATGCACGCCAGAAATTGGGTTGCAATCCTTCTTTTATCAGATTCTTCCCGTTAATATAAGAGTTCTGTCATTTCACCATCAGCAGTAGAGAATGCGTACGGAAGTTCTCTCCTGTCAAAGTAATGGCATCCGGAGTACGTTCGGTATTTACAGTTTTGTCTACTAGTTCCCGGGGCAGTCCATGTAGCATTCAGCAGCCGTTCTCCTTCCGGATTCAGTTGCCATTGCTCCATGGCTACCTGATGTCCCTTTGGAACTAATGGGGCTTCCTTTTTGGTAAATGCTTCCAATTTCAGGAAATATTCTTTTCCATCGTTAGGAATCAAGTTCATCGGGATAGTGATGAAGGCAGAAGAACGGGCAGTCATTGTCGGGAAATCCATTTCACCGCTTTGTACAGCTTTTCCGTCTGTTTCTACAGTCCAGTGTAGTTTGTAATCTTCCAAACCGATAAAATCATGCCAGTTAGTCACTTTGATTTGCTTGGTGGTAAAGGCAACCGGCTCAAAATGAATGTATTGATATACGTTTTTTTACTTCCCAGATGTGTGGATGAAGTGAACGGTCTGCCGCTACCAGTCCGTTGGCACAGAAGTTGGAGTCATTAGGGACACCTACAAAGCCCATGTCGCCTCCGTAAGCCCAAATCTTATTGCCGTTCTTGTCTTTGATATCAAAGGTGGCGTCAACCCAGTCCCATATGAAGCCACCTTGCAGTTGGTCATATTTATAAATCAAATCCCAATAGTCTTGTAGATTACCTACACTGTTACCCATAGCGTGGGCATATTCACATAGAATCATCGGGCGGGCATCACGCTGGTTTACATGGCGGCGTAGGGACCAGATGCGTGCATACATCGGACAGTAGATGTCAGATTTGGCATCATAACCACCTCCCTCATATTGTACAGGGCGAGTAGGATCGAACTTCTTGGTCCAGTCATATAACGTTTCAAAGTGTTTTCCGTAGCCGGACTCATTTCCCATTGACCAAGTGACAATGGCGGTGATATTGCGGTCCCGCAGCACCATGCGGCTCATGCGTTGCATAAACGGTACTTCCCAATCGGGATTATTAGCCAGTGTGCCATCTTTATGCGCCTGCATACCATGGCTTTCAATGTTTGCTTCATCTACCAGATACAAACCGTATTCGTTACACAATGCATACCATTCATAGCGGTTGGGGTAATGGCAAGTGCGTACAGCATTCAGGTTGAATTGTTTCATCAACTGAATGTCTTTTATCATGCTCTCTACGGTGATGGTACGACCATGATGCGGATCGTGTTCATGGCGGTTTACTCCTTTAAACAATACGGCTACCCCATTTATCAGTTGCATGCCGTTACGCATTTCCACAGAACGGAAACCGAAAGGCTGTGTGAATGATTCCAAGGCTTTTCCTTGAGCATCGTAGGTGCTGACTACCAATGTATAAAGATTGGGTGTTTTCGGCATTCCAAGGCAATATGGCCGGGAACAAGTGTTTCTGAGCGAATAAAGTATCTGTAGCAGAAGTTATTTCCTTTTTATGCTGGTAAATTACATTGCCTTTGTCCATAACCTTTACTTCCACGGTTCCTCCCGGATGAGGCTTGTGGAGTGTGATATCCAGATTAAAATCTCCGTCTTTATAACCATTTGTCAGACCGGCTACCAGTTTGAAGTCTTGTACACGGCTTTGAGGACGGGCATAGAGATATACATCGCGTTCAATACCGCTATATTTCCAGTAATCCTGATCCTCCAGGTAGGAACCGTCACTATAACGGAAAACTTTAACGGCCAGTTTGTTCTTCCCGGCTTTTAAGAACGGAGTAATATTGAAATGAGCCGGAAGACGGCTGTCTTCACTGTATCCTGCCAATTCACCGTTTACCCAGCAATAAAAAGCGGACTCAACTCCTTCAAAATCAAGGAAGATATCCATTCCTTTCCAATGGGCCGGTACGGTAAATTCACGTACGTATGCTCCTACCGGATTGTAATCGGTTGGAACATGAGGCGGATTGGCAGGGAAGGGGTAAGCTACGTCAGTATAGATGGGGGAGTCAAATCCTTGCAGTTCCCAGCTTCCCGGAACCTGTATGTCTTTCCAGCGTTTGGTGTTATACCTCATTTTATAAAAATCTGTCGGGCATTCCTCATTGTTTTTAGAGAATAAGAACTTCCAGGTTCCGTCTAGTGAAATGCGGCGTTCTGTAGCAGGGTTTACTGCAAAACGCTGGGCGGCAGGTAAAGCCTGTTGTTTCAGTGCATTGGCCTCATTCGTATAAGGAATGAAATGGGCATGGGCAGGTTCACGGTTTATTTCATTTATTTGTGGATTCTGCCAGGGCACATTTTCACCCCAGGCGGAAGCACAAACAAACAATAGTGTAAGAACAGTATGAAGAGAGTGTTTCATGGTTATTGTTATTTTAAATAGAACAGAAAAGAGTCACAAGAAAAGGTACGCTGAAGTCTACTACAAAGCCGTGAAATATAGAAACCACTACGAAACTTTGACCGGAATAGCGGGTGATGATGGGTAATGTTGTATCCATCGTAGTGGCTCCTCCGGCAGAAATAGGGGCTAGATTGCCAAACCAGCGTACTAGCAACGGGGCAAAAAGCAAAGTGATAATCTCACGTGTGATATTGGATAATAATGCAATGGTTCCCAACTCCGGACCTTTATATTCTGTAATAAAGATACTGGATAGAGAGTAATAGCCGAAACCGGCACCTACTGCCATACAGTCTGTTACTGAGCGGTGCGAGAGAAACAGACTGACCACTGCGCATCCTGCCAGTGTTCCCAATATGGTCATGACCGGTAGAAAGATCAGGCGGGGGTTTAATGAACGGAAATTACGTAAAGTCTGCGGATCATTACCTACACTGACTCCTACACTGAACATTAACGCACACAAGGCGTAGAAACTTAGCTTACTTTGTGTAAAGTCGTATGGAATAAGGTGATATACCCCACAAAGAGCTCCCAGTACAAAGAATCCGACGATAATCAAACTTCCTTTCATACTTGTCCCTCCTTATTTCTTTTGTAAAGTACATACCATAAAGCCCATGCTGCTGTAACACTGCCCAGCACTGCTGCCAAGGTGATGACAATGGCTTCCAACCCTATAGTGTGCAGACCATTGATAATTTTCTGATTGCCGCCTACATCTATACCCAATAAAAAGAGTAGCAACCAAATAAGAACGGTGATGACTTTGTGTATTCCTGAAAGCTTCTGCTTGCGAAGCAGGAAGCCGAGGAGCATCCCCGTGAGCATTAATCCAATAATTGTAAACATATCTATGTCGTTTTATTTATAGGCAAAGATACTTCATTTTTAGATTACAAGGCGGTATCACTGTAGCGAAAACCGCCTTGTTGCCTAATTATATCTAACCAAAAAATGAAATACTTATTTTAAGGCATCATTAGCATTCAGCTCTGTAAGAGGAGTGGGGTAGAATGAATTTTTGTCTTCATTGAAGCCTGTTCTTCCGGCAGCTTGCAGGGCTGAGGACAGTTTGCCCCAACGGCGGAGATCATACCAACGATAGTTCTCAAGAGGGAATTCAATCATGCGCTCGTGTTCAATTTGCGCGCGGACTGCTTCTTGAGAAGTACCTGTCATGGGTGGCATATCCCCGTGAACGCTTCTTACTTCATTGATTAAAGGAATAGCTTGTTCGGGATGTCCCTGTTCATTCAATGCTTCGGCTTTCATTAACAGTACGTTGGCATAACGCATCAAAGGAACATTGATTGCAGAATAGTTTTGGTTTAAACCTTCATAGGTCGAGGGCATGAATTTACGGAAGGCTACGCGTTCTTTGTTGTCGAACCAGTCATTATAGTCGTAGCCATAGACACGTCCGTTACCATCGTTATAATAGTCACAATTAAAAAATTAATGTTGCATACATACGCGAGTCATAACGTCCTGTAGTAGCCGTTTCCCCTTCTTTTTTGAATTCACTAATCAATGTTTGACTGGGAAGAATCTCATCCCATCCCCCCAAGTTCGGAAACACCGATCCATCGATGGAACTGAGTACGATAAGTAGCTCCGTTTGCAGAACTCATAGAGAATTGAATTTCAAAAATCGATTCTTTACTGTTCTTATTATCCCCGCTGAACATAGTGCTGAAATTATTAACCAGTTCATATCCTTTACTTGGTTGAATGCTTCTATAGCACTGGCCAGATAAGAGTCTTTGTTGGTTGCCTCTTCATAGGCGCGTGTCAGATAGGCGAAACCAAGATATGCATAAGCAGAACCGCTTGTGGCACGGCCTACATTATCAGCGTCACGTGTTGCAGGCAGACTGGTTGCACGTTTCAAGTCTTCAATGATGAAATTCCATGCATCCTCACGGGAAGAAAGGGGGCTTGCTTAATTCAGCCGGGTCAGTGATATATTTATCACGAACTATGATTTCTTTCCAGTTCAATAAAAGTTGCATGTGGTAATAAGCGCGGATAAAGTAGCCTTCATTGACCAATTGTTCGCGTGTTGCTGCATCTATATTCTCATCGGGTATTTCTGCGGTTTTTTCAATTACCTGATTAGCAAAACTGATGCCTTTATAGTAGCATTGCCAGTAATAACTGAACTGAGAGTTACCATTGGTGTAGGTATAGTTGCCTAATTCCACCCAGTTCGGGTAATTCAGAGCATCGCTTCCTAATTGGATAATATCTTCACGATAGGCTTCTACCGGCCATTTGATTTCCGGGAAAGACCACATGTCACCCGAATAAGTCATCAGGTAAAGTTGGGAGTATGCGGCGGCAAGTCCGGCTTCAGCATCAGACTGGTTACGCCAAAAACTGCTTGATGTCAACTGGTCAGGAGATTCTACCGTGAGATAATCGTCACAAGCGCTAAATAAACTTGCAATGCAGATACTTGCTATGTATAATAGTTTCTTCATTTCTTATTACTTTAAAGGATTAGAATGTAAGTTGAGCTCCAACGGTGAATGAACGGGTAAACGGATAAATCAATTTATCAACACCGGTATTCAACACACTGGCACGAGAGAATTCAGGATCTATACCATCATAGCCTGTGATAGTGAACAAGTTTTCACCACTTACATAGAAACGCAGTTTCTCAATATAGAATTTCTGCATGAGTGATTTGGGTAAAGTATAACCTAACTGTGCCTGACGCAGACGGACAAAATCACCGTTTTCAAGGAATCTGTCTGATTCTTTCATGTTGCCGTTCGGATCTTGATATACTGCGCGGGGAACATCCGTATTTCTATTGTCAGGAGTCCATGCATTCAATGTAGACTTCAGCATATTTGATTTAGAGTTCATACCTTCATAGAAATATTTGTTTCCGTTATACAATTTGAAGTTCCATGCGCTGCCAAGTACGATTGAAAGGTCAAATCCTTTATAGCCGAATGACAGATTTAAGTTCGCTTCCAATGTCGGGATACCTGAACCACAGTATTCTTTGTCACCGGCGTCTATGCTTCCATTACCATCTAAATCTTTAAAACGGATATCACCCGGTTGGGCATTAGGCTGTAATAATTGTCCATCCTTGTTTACATGGGCATTTACTTCATCCATACTTTGGAAGATACCGTCTGTTCTATAAAGATAGAATGCACCGATAGGTTTGCCCACTCTGGTTTCTGTCGGGAAATGCTCCGTTCCATATTTCAATCCTTCACCCTGAAGAACTTGGTCTGCATCTGACAATTCAACCACTTT
>ENA-OQDC01001493-OQDC01001493.1-human-gut-metagenome-genome-assembly--contig:-NODE-1493-length-11609-cov-2.369099_pt1 | contig 11609 bp, 12 predicted proteins | sample MGYA00242770_ERZ504601 | MGnify/ENA primary metagenome ERZ504601 (study PRJEB26092, sample SAMD00036305) | human gut metagenome | host: Homo sapiens | study: EMG produced TPA metagenomics assembly of...
CATATCCGGCAAACATGACTGCCGCCGTCCGGATCTCCGGTCTGGAAAAATCCAGTTTCCACGGCACTTCACCGTGAAAGCTGATCTCCCGGAAATCCAAGACTGCTCGCCCCTGCATCTCCTGTGATCGACGGATGCCGTTTCCGAAATGCCGTCATATAAGCGCAAAAATCAAATACATCCTGAAACTTTTCTTTTCTCGTCCAGTCCAGCCAGGAAATCTCGTTATCCTGACAGTAGGCATTATTATTCCCGAACTGAGTATTGCCAAACTCATCACCTGCAAGGAACATCGGTGTCCCTCTGCTGCAAAGCAGGACCGCAAAAGCATTTTTTCATCATCCGATGGCGCAGTTCAACAACCATCACCTGATCAGTGTCCCCCTCTGCCCCACAGTTCCAGCTCCGGTTATCGTCACTTCCATCAAGATTTCCCCATCCATTAGCCTCATTATGCTTCTGGTTATACGAATAAAGATCATACAAGGTAAATCCATCATGGCAGGTCAGAAAATTCACAGAAGCATGTTTTCCGCGGATTCTGGTATCATAGATGTCCGGAGAACCGGCAATTCTCTGAAGCGCTGCTCCTGCTGCCCAAAGTCCCCCTTTTTAAATATTCCCGCACGTCATCCCGGTATCTTCCGTTCCATTCTGACCATCTGCGGAATGCCGGAAAACTTCCGACCTGATAAAGTCCGCCGGCATCCCACGCCTCCGCGATCAGCTTTGTGTCTGCAAGCAGCGAATCATAGGCAAGATTCTTTACGAGTGGTGGATTTTCCATCGGTGACCCATCCTCATTTCTTCCCAGGATCGAGGCAAGATCAAACCGGAAGCCGTCCACCCGGTACTCTGCCACCCAGTATCGCAGACAATCCTGGATCATTTTGATCACCACCGGATGATTACAATTCACAGTATTTCCACAGCCACTGAAATTATAATATTTTCCATCGGGTGTCAACATATAATAAATCTGATTGTCAAATCCTTTAAACGAAATAAACGGTCCGCATTCATTTCCTTCTGCCGTATGGTTAAACACCACATCCAGGATTACTTCAATCTGGTTATCATGCAGTTCCCGGATCAGTTCTTTTAATTCTACTCCTTCCCGGTTGTATTCCGTTGATGCTGCATAGCTCGTATTCGGCGCAAAAAAGCTGACTGTATTATACCCCCAGTAATCAATCAGTTTCTTTCCATCAACCTCACGGCTCCCCTGCAATTCATCAAATTCAAAGATCGGCATTAACTCCACCGCATTAATCCCCAGTGTTTTCAGATAAGGAATTTTTTCTTTGATTCCGGCAAAGGTTCCAGGATGACGGACACTTTTGTCCATCTTCGTGAATCCCCTGACATGCATCTCATAGATGATCAGTTTTTCCATCGGGATCTTATCCGGCTTTTCACTGCCCCAGAAGAAATTATTCCGGACTACTCTGGCACGATATCCCCCTGTATTTAGTGCTTTTCCCCATACACTCTGCCCGGTAACTGCCTTTGCATACGGATCCAGTAAAATATGCTTTTTATCAAACAGAAGACCTTCCTTTGGTTTCCACGGTCCGTCCAGCCTGTACGCATATTCAAATTCTTCAATATCCAGTCCGAATACCATCATGGAAAATACATCCCCAATCCGGCAGTTTTCCGGGAATGGGATCACCGCATAAGGTTCCGGTTCCTTTCTGTGAAACAGAAGAAGTTCACATGTCACAGCCCCTTTTGAATGCACTGTAAAATTAACTGCCGACTGAAATGCAGTCGCACCCTCATCACGATACAGTCCGGGACAGATTTCAAATCCATTTACATTTTCTGTCGGAACCCATCTTGGCATCATTTCTTCCAGCATTTTACCAGCTCCTTCCATGTCATGTTTTCAGTATAGCACATTTTTTCCCGTTTACACATCTTTCCTTTCTGTATATAATATAAAGGATTACATATTTTTTTTTGGCAGCAGACTCAAGGAGGTTTTTTTCATGACTGCACAGCATCTATATTATTTATTTCAGTGCTTCTTATATATGCCTTTTTAGGCTGGTGTACAGAAGTTGCGTTTGCCGCTTTTAAAGAACGTCGTTTTGTCAACCGTGGATTCTTAAATGGCCCGATCTGTCCGGTATACGGTTTCGGCGTGGTTGCAGTCATTCATTTTCTGACACCGCTTCGTTCCAACCTGCTCCTGCTATATCTCGGAAGTGCTATTCTTGTTACTGCAATCGAATGGCTGACCGGGTTCATTCTCGAAAAGGTTTCCTAACAAATGTGGGATTATTCTAATATGCCGCTCAATCTGAATGGATATGTGTGCCTTTTGTTTCTCTGATCTGGGGAGTGTTCTGTGTTTTCATCGTAGATGTATTCCATCCACTGATTGTACACACTGCTCTCACACATTCCTTTCCTTGTCGGTATCATTCTTGTATGTATTCTGGTGATTGCCGGACTTGCCGATCTCTATGTAACAGCATCCGGTATCCTGAAGCTCAACAAACGTCTTGAAAAAATGCAGGCCATTGCAGACGAACTTCATCAGATTTCCGACAAGCTTGGTGAATCAATCTACAAGCGTACCATTACAGCTATGGAAAAACAGGAAGAGTTCAAAGATACTGTATCTGAGAAGCAGGAAGAATTTAAATCTGCTATTTCCGAAAAACAGGAAGCAATTTCAGACACCCTTGCCGATGTTTCTGACGAAGTAAAAGAACGTATTGCTCTTCTTCGCAGAAGCTACCTGGAAAATGTCAAAGCAACTTCTCATATGCAGAAGCGTATCATGAAAGCTTTCCCGAAAATGCAGAGCCGCAATTACAAAGAATCCTTTGAAGATCTTAGAAACAAACTGAAGGAAATGTCTCTCAAAAAATAACAGGTTGTAAAAAATCATCTGGTTTTCTTTTAAAAAAGAAATCAGATGGATTTTTTTATCTTTAAAATTATGATGTGAGTATCAAAGTAAATTTTGCCACTCACTAATGTTTCCTCTTGATCTTGTCCAGATACGGAATCTCGATTGGATCGATTGCATCAAGTGGCGTTCTTTATTTGATCTTCTTTTTGCGTTGTGTGCTTTTTCAGAAGTGCACCACCCCGGTTATAAAACCAGAAAGAAAAGATCAGAAGTTTATTGAATTTTCCAATTTTTGTCTTTTGTCGTCTTCGTGTAATACTCCCCACCGGACTGGATCTCTCCTTTTTTCCCTGATCTGCCGGATCAGATCCAGCTCTGTCTCAATCCGTACCGGAAATTCCGTATACCCCATGCCGACGCAGTCCAGCTTATGCGCATCACTTCCTCCGGTTCCCGGTTTTCCATATTTTTCAGCAAGATACTTCGCCCCTTCATTGGACTGTGGTGGCTCACATGCATTGAAAGTCTCTATAAAATCAAATTTTTCAATCAACTCCGGAGATTTCTGCCATCTTTTCGTATTCGTAAAACTCAGATACTTTTCCCCACACGGATGTGCCGGTCCACAGATTCCTCCATTGTGATGCACAAAATCAATCAGCAGCGAAAGCGGAAGCCCTCTCAGCTCCAGAAGGCGCATCTTTACTCCCTGTGGCATAATGATCAGAATGTGTCCCGCATCCAGTGTATCATACTCTATTCCTTTCAATACGACAAAATCTTTGTATTTTCTCCCTTTGACCGTATTCTTCCAGTGCCGATATCCATTATAGGTGTCATGATCTGTAACCAGCATTCCGCCAATGCCTTTAGACTGCAGCTTTTTAATAAATTCTTCAATCGGCACTTTGCTGTCAATTGATCCTTCTCTTACATGACAATGCATATCTATCTTCATATTTTCATCTCCAGATCTTATATCGTTGATACTATTTTTATTATACCTCTTTTTTTATAACGCTGCAAGAAATACCGGTTTCTTCCAGCCATTCCTGATCAAATGCAAAAGAGGATGTATCACATTCTGATACATCCTCTCATCCATCTTATCTATTCTTCATCCTCGTCATCATCATCATCCAGATCGATCAGCATGGTTCTTGCCATCTCTATTTCTTCTTCTTTTGATGTTTCTTTCTTGATCGCATTTGCTCTTCGAACCTGCTTCTTGTTGATCTCACTTGACTTCATAATAAACTGGATCACGATTCCGATAAATGTAATCCCAATCGAAATGATCCACATGAAAATCACATTTTTCAGACCTGCCAGATCATAGATCATCATTCCTGCTCCAAAACCGCCTGCTAATGCCGTCGCAATAATCACAAACGGTTCAAACCAGATCATCGCAAGGATTGCGAAAATCAGTCCGACTGCTCCGCAGACTGCCAGCATGATCCAGTTTCCCGCATTTGTAATCGCAAGTACTGTGCCAGCCATTCCCAGAAAGCATACCCAGAAAGCTCCGAATTTCTTAAATACACTGTTCAGTATTGCAAAAACCAAACCCGCAACACCGGCTGCGATCAGTACCGGAACAGCTTCAAGTCCCATAAGATATGTCACGGAAAATCCAAGCAATGCCCCTGCAACAAATCCAATCACTGCATTCCAGACACGGATCAGCTTCAAACCTAAAATTCCAATGAAAACCGATATAACAATTGATACCGCCGAAACAATCACGGCTTCTTTTCCTGCTATAAATACCGCACTGTTTCCCATGATATCCTTCAATACTATACCTATTGATTCCATCCTAATCTCTCCTCCTGTCGTACTTTCCTGTTGTTAAGTCAGACGCTTATTTTGATGAAGAGTCTGAAGATGTATCTGTATCTTCGGTCGTGCTCTTAACCGTTACGCCCTGATCAGCAAAACTGATCGTATTCCATACTTTTTTATGTACTTTAATATCCGTTTTCTTTTTCCATTTCTTACAAATTGACTGATACTGGTCACTCTTTCTCTGTGATACAATGGACTCTTTCTTGGTATCCGTTGCATCACGGTCAAGAAGGCTGACTACTTTTGCAACATAATAGCCATTGTCTGCTTCGATCACGTCTGTTACTTCGCCTTCTTTTAACTTATCAGCAGCTTTGATCAGATCTTCGTTTGGCGATGTCGTATCCGAGTCAAATGTCAGATCGGTGGCTGATGCACCTACTGCTGTTGCAAATACAGAAAATCTTCTGCCGAGCCGCATCTTTCTGGAAATCTTCTGCTTTCTTTTTCACTTCTGCTTTTTTGTCATCTGACATATCTGTCGATTTTCCATCACTGCCCGTTGTCTTTGTAGAGAACAGCACATACTGCATTTTCTTCTGTGCTGCTTCCTCATCGGATACATTCGTATCTACATCCGCAGTCATGGCAGTTTCCATCTTCTTCTGAAGTGTCAGAAGTTCCAGTACTTTCTTTACCGTCTTTTCATCGCCCGATACTGTATCTTTTGCAGCACTGTCATTGCTGTCAGTAAATTTCTTCGCAGCATCCTCGATGCTTTTTTCCTCATCATCACTTAGCGAAACTTTATAATCATCCTTGTGCTCATCCAGAATATACATTTCTTCCAGAGAATCCATGATTGAATCCTTATAATTCTCTTCGTAAGTCTTTCCGTCTGTAACTTCTTTTCCCCAAAAATCATCTCCCAGATAACTGCTATATGTTGTTTCAAACTGCGCCTGCTGATATCTTGCAAAAAAGTTCGCCACATCTGCAGTCACTTTCTCATCTCCGACTTCTACCACTGTATCCTGTCCGTTAAACTTGCTTCCACATCCGTTTAAAGATGCAATGCAGGCAACTGCCAGTATACAGGCAACCACTCTTTTTTCATTTATAAAATTTCCTCCTTGATCTTCGCTCCATTGTACACACTTCTTCACTATGCACTCGTATAGTATATCTTTTTTTTACCTTACTGGCAATCTTTTTCATAAAAATACACTTATTCTTCGACAAGTCCCTGTATATCTTCGACAATTTTTCCTGCATTTTCAAGAATCTGCTCTGCTTTTTCTTTTTATTTTTCCGAAGTTTACAATAAATAAAATTATGGATTTTCTGCATCTGTCTTAAATGTCAGTTCTCCCTTATATTTTGCCAGCAGTTCCGGAATTCTTTGCTACATTTACCCTTGCCTTCTCATACATGGTAAATTTGTATTCATCGCCTTTTTGCTCTACCGAAATTACATAAGCCGCATGTGCTTTCGCCTTCAGCTGCGCGTATCATCAGAAGCTGCTGCACCTTGCGTGGCGGATCGCCGAAACGGTCAATCAGTTCTTCTAGCATATCTTCCTGTTCTTCTTCTGTCTCAATTGCTGCGATCCGTTTATAGATATCCAGTTTCTGATACTCATTCGGAATATAAGATGCCGGAATATAAGCATCAATATTCAGATCCACGGTTGTCGCATAGGTTTCTTCCGGGATTTCTCCCTTCAGGTGACGGACTGCCTCACTTAACATCTTACAGTAAAGATCGTATCCCACTGCATCCATATGTCCATGCTGTTCCTCCCCAAGCAGGTTTCCTGCCCCACGGATTTCCAGATCCCGCATGGCGATTTTTACACCAGAGCCAAGATCTGTAAACTCACGAATTGCCGAAAGACGTTTTTCTGCAACCTCCCGGAGCATTTTGTCTCTTCTGTACAAAAGAAATGCATATGCCATACGGTTCGATCTTCCAACTCTTCCACGTAGCTGATAAAGCTGGGAGAGCCCCATCCGATCTGCATCATGGATGATCATGGTATTGGCATTGGAAATGTCAAGACCGGTCTCGATGATCGTCGTCGATACCAGAACATCAATTTCTCCATTGATGAAATCGTACATAATATCTTCTAACTTGTGTTCCCGCATCTGCCCGTGTGCATATGCCACATTTGCATCCGGCACAAGTTTCTGGATCTTCGCTGCCATTTCAGCTATATCCTGGACACGGTTATAGACATAGTACACCTGTCCCTGGCGGGAAATTTCTCTTTCGATTGCCTCCCGGACCATCTCATCATTCTCCTCCATCACATAGGTCTGGATCGGCATCCGGTCAACTGGTGCTTCTTCCAGCACACTCATGTCACGGATTCCGATCAGACTCATATGAAGCGTTCGGGGAATCGGTGTTGCCGTAAGTGTCAGAACATCAATATTTTCCTTCAGCTTTTTGATCTTTTCTTTATGCTGTACTCCAAAACGCTGTTCCTCATCAATGATCAGAAGTCCCAGATCTTTAAATGCCACATCCTTACTCAATACCCGGTGGGTTCCGATGATGATATCAACCTGTCCCTTTTTCAAATCTTCGATCGTTTTTTTCTGTTGTGCAGGTGTGCGGAAACGACATAACAGATCCACCCTTACCGGAAATTCTTTCATCCGTTGCACAAAAGTGTTGTAATGCTGCTGTGCAAGAATCGTAGTAGGGACCAGATAGACAACCTGCTTGTTCTCCTGCACTGCCTTGAATGCTGCCCGGATTGCAATCTCTGTCTTTCCAAATCCCACATCCCCACAGATCAGACGGTCCATGATCTTTGGGCTTTCCATATCCCGTTTTGTTGCCTCGATTGCAAGCTGTTGATCCTCCGTTTCCTCAAACGGAAACATTTCTTCAAATTCTTTCTGCCAGACCGTGTCCTTTTCATAGACAAATCCTTCTTTGGACTGCCGTACTGCATAGAGTTCCACCAGATCTTTGGCAATCTGCCAGACCGCTGTCTTTACCTTGCTCTTCGTGCGATGCCATTCCTGTCCTCCAAGTTTGTTAAGTTTCGGCTTTTTAGCATCTGCACTGGCATACTTCTGGATCTGGTCAAGCTGTGTCGCAAGAATATAAAGATTTCCACCATCAGCATACGAAATCTTCATATAATCCTTTGTCACCTTATCAACTTCTATCTTTTCAATTCCCCGGTAGATTCCAAGTCCATGATTCTCATGCACTACATAGTCTCCCGGTTTCAGATCCGAAAAGCTGCTTATTTTCTGTCCATCATAACTTTTTCGTTTCTTTTTCTTCTTTGTCTTTCCAAAAATATCTGACTCAGATATGACAATAAATTTAATCATCGGGTACTCGTATCCGACTTCTATATGCCCGTAGCATACCATGATCTCCCCTGGATTCACTTCTCGTTCCTGATCCTCACTGTAAAAACTGCTCAGATCATAATCACGTAGATCCTCTGCCAGACGTTTTGCCCTTGTTCTGGACCCAGAAATCAGAACCGCCCGGTATCCGTTCCTTTTCAGTCTTTTGAGATCCTGTGTCAGCATCTCAAAGCTGCTGTTATACGGGTTAACGCTTTTTGCCTGGATTCCAAACCGCTTTTTCACAAAAAATGGCTTACATTTCATTTCCAGAGCACACATCCCGATCATACAGAATTTGTTCAGAAATTTTATAATTTCATCAGTCGTAAAAAATTCCGGAGCTTCTTCCATTTCCCCGGTCCTTTCCATTTCTTCTGCACGGTTCTCTCTCGCTTTTTCCACTTCATTTTCTGCCAGACGCCCTTTTTCCAGAAGCCTTGCTGGTTCATCCAGGAACACCAGTGTGTCCTTCGGATCAAAGTAGTTGATAAAAGAAACTTTCCTGTCACTTCCCAGTCTGTCATCTGCCGGATAAATAACGATCTGTTCCAGATTCTCTACAGATCTCTGGCTGTCCACGTCAAAAGTCCGTATTGAATCCACTTCATCTCCCCAGAATTCAATACGGATCGGCAATTCCTCGGTAAGTGGGTAAATATCAATGATTCCACCACGAACTGCAAACTGCCCCGGACCATCCACCTGGGCTTCCCTGTCATATCCAAGTTTTATGATCTTCTCCTTCAGCGATTCAAATTCCAACGCCTCCCCATTGGAAATGGTCAGAATGTCCCCTTTTATTTCTGCTTCCGATGGCAGTTCATCCATGAATCCGTCAATCGTTGTAATGACCGTAACCTGGCTTTTTGCCTCCATCATCATCTGCAAGGTTTCCATCCGCTGTTTGACCAGCTGTTTTCCGTGGATATCTGCCTGATAAAAAAAGGAGATCCTTTGCCGGATAATAGCTGGTATTTTCATTTAAAAAAACGATATTCTTCGTATAATTTTTTTGCTTTATCTTCACTGGAAAGAACAATCAATGTATGCCCATAACCTTTTCCAAAGCGCATACATCAAATGCGTTTTCTGTGATGTCACACACCCGGAAAGAAGCAGCATGCCCGGTTCCCGTCCACGCTCTTCACAGATTTCTTCAATCTCTGCCAGTTCAGATAAAAGGAGCCGTAAAGTGCATGCATCGCTTTTTGCCTCCTCTTATTCTTTCTTTTTCTGGTTATATTCGTTCATTGCCTGATCGATTGCTCCCTGCATGATCAGAGCAGAAGCTTCACAGGCAAGATCATATCCTTCTTCCATAAGTACACGGTCCTCTTTGGAAAATTTTCCAAGAACATAATCAGCAAGATCATATCCTTTCGGTTTTTCTCCCACACCTACCTTGATCCGTGGAAATACACTACTTCCTAAATTGGCAATAATATTTTTGATTCCGTTATGTCCACCGGCACTTCCTTTTCTGCGGATCCTGAGTTGTCCGACTTCCAGACTGATATCATCATAAATTACAAGAAGTTCTTCTTCGGGATCGATCTTGTAATATTCCACCAGACTACGGATACTCTCTCCACTCAGGTTCATATAAGTCTGCGGCTTCACAAGAAGCACTTTCTGTCCCTCGATCACTCCTTTTCCCGATGAGGGCACGGTGTTTTTTCAGTATCGACTGCTATCTGGTATTTCTCCGCCAGGCGGTCCACCACATCAAATCCAACATTATGTCTTGTCCCCTGATACTTTTCATCCGGGTTTCCAAGTCCTGCAATTATAAACATTCTATTCACCTCTGCTTTTTCTCTTTCCTGATTCTACTAAATCCTTTCTCTTTTGTCACGCATTTCTCATGCATAAACTATTTTTTCTTTTCATATAGTTTATTAAGCGGCATAACCTGCCGAAATTCCATACTGCCTAAGGAGGTTCTTTATGAATTCCAAAACAAAAATCATCGTACTTCACATGAAAGAAATTATCTATACTGTTATTTTTGCCACTTTAGGTATTCTCATCCTCTGCCTTTTATTCTTTATGTTCTCCGGAAACCGGCATTCCTCTGTATCCGACAAAAATATACTCCCGGCGTTTATACCTCTTCTTTTACACTCGGAAATGAAGATCTGGAACTGGAAGTTTCTGTCTCTGACACCTCTATCAATTCCATCCGCATTTCCAATCTAAGTGAGACGGTAACTGCCATGTATCCTCTTCTTCAGCCATCTCTTGAGAATCTGGCTGACCAGATCTGTAAATCCCAGTCCCTTGATCATCTTACGCTTTCAAGTGACAGTCCCTATACTTCTCAGCTTCTTCTCAACACCATCCGTGATGCGCTCAAAAAAGCTGCGGCAACCAACTGATGCCGCAGCTCTTTTCCTTTTATTAACCTTCCACGATCAGATACTGTCCGTTCGGAAGTGCGAATACTTCTGAAGCCTCTTCCAGCTCTTCATCACTCATACCACTGATGTCTGCTCCGCTTTCATCCAGATAATCTCTCACATCCTTGATAGAATCTACAACAACCGCCATACAGTCTTCCAAAAACGCTTCTGCCTCTTCCAGTGTCTCTGCAACCGGCTCATCAAAAAGCTGTGACTGCATATTCAGGAATGTCTGCAGACATTCTTCATCATACTCATACATACAGGCAACCCTCCCTTATCTTTCTCACAGAAAAATTTTCTCATCTGAACTATAAATAGTTAAGCAATTCTTCAGCATGTGCAATTGTTGCATCTGCTCCTGTCTCCACAAGAAGTTCTTTGGTCCGGAATCCCCATTCTGCTCCGACTGTAAACATACCGGCAGCCTTCCCTGTCTTCATATCTACATCCGAGTCTCCTATGTATATTCCTTCTTCCGGCGATACCCCTAATTTATCAAGTATCCACAGAAGTCCTTCCGGATCCGGTTTCTTCGGAAATTCACCCGACTGCCCCCTGAATATGGTCAAAATATCCTTTTCCAAATGTACTTTCCACTACATCGATCGCCTGCAAATGTGGTTTGTTGGAAAATACTGCAATCTTTATTCCCTTCTTCTTCAGTGAATCTAACATCTGAACAACGCCATCATAAGGACGTACATGGTACATACAATTTTCTCCAAAGATTCTGCTGTACACTTCCATACCTTCTTCAATCCTCTTAAGCTCTGTGTCTCCGGACGCACGAAGTGCACGTTCCATAAGGCATCTGGCTCCATCTCCAACGAAGCTTCGGCACTGTTCTTTGGTAATCGTCTCAAGTCCCATTTCTTCTAACGTCTTATTCGTTGAATAAGTCAGCGAATCCAGCGTATTTGTCAAAGTTCCTCCAAGTCAAAAATACACGCTTTATACATTGCTGTTCTCCTGTTCTTCTGTTCTATGATTATAATAGTATGAACCTTGACAAATTTCAACTGGAAATCTCTATTTTTCTATTCACTTCGCAGATATTGTCGCATAGCCCTGAGTGCATTCTTTTCCAGGCGGCTTACCTGTGCCTGTGAGATTCCGATTTCTTCTGCTACCTCCATCTGCGTTTTTCCTTCAAAAAAAAC
>ENA-OQDC01001495-OQDC01001495.1-human-gut-metagenome-genome-assembly--contig:-NODE-1495-length-11600-cov-2.276998_pt1 | contig 11600 bp, 13 predicted proteins | sample MGYA00242770_ERZ504601 | MGnify/ENA primary metagenome ERZ504601 (study PRJEB26092, sample SAMD00036305) | human gut metagenome | host: Homo sapiens | study: EMG produced TPA metagenomics assembly of...
AGAGTAGAAAAAGGGACTCTGATTGCAACACCGACAGGCCTTGGAGCTAATATTTTTTCAAGTGCATATGGTGTGGTAGAAGACGTACTGGAAGACCGTATCATCATCAAGCCGGATGAAGAACAGAAGGATGAATATGTAAAGATTCCGGAAGGCAGCAAGCTTGATATGGTAAAAGCGGCAGGTGTTGTCGGAATGGGTGGCGCCGGCTTCCCGACAGGTGTAAAACTCGGAACAGATCTGCAGGGAGGATATATCCTTGTAAATGCAGCGGAGTGTGAGCCTGGACTTCGTCATAACATTCAGCAGCTGGAAGATGACTGTGCGAAAGTTATCCGCGGAGTAAAACACTGCATGGAGATTTCCAATGCATCAAAAGCTATTTTTGCAATTAAGAAGAAAAATGAAAAAGCAGTAAAGGCACTGCGCGAGGCATTAAAAGATGAAGAGGCGATTACAATCCACTTACTTCCGGATATTTATCCGATGGGAGAAGAACGTGCGGTTGTAAGAGAATGTCTTGGAATCGAACTGAATACAACACAGCTTCCGTCAGCAGCGAATGCAATTGTCTGTAATGTAGAAACTCTTGCAAGAGTTGCGGAAGCAATTGAAGAGAGAAAGCCATGCTTTTCTAAGAACCTTACTGTTATCGGTAAGATCAATGGCGGTAATGAGCCACATGTATTTATGGATGTACCGGTCGGCACAAGCGTTGGGGGAAATGATTGAACGTGCCGGCGGTATTGATGGTGTATATGGGGAAATCATCATGGGTGGTCCATTTACCGGACATGCTACTACAGAGGATGCACCGATCACAAAGACAACTGGTGGAATCATTGTTACAATTGATTTCCCGGATCTTCATGGTGCAAGTGTAGGTCTTTTGGTATGTGCCTGCGGTGGTAGCGAAGAACGTATGAGAGATATTTGTCAGAAGATGAATGGTGTAGTGAAATCAGTAGCCAGATGTAAACAGGCAATTGAAAACAAACCGGGAGTTCCGCTTAAATGCGAAAGACCTGGAAACTGTCCTGGACAGGCTAAGAATAATATCCAGTTCAAGAAGGATGGATGCGAGTACATTATTATTGGTAACTGCTCAGACTGTTCAAATACAGTAATGGGATCAGCACCGAAGATGGGACTTAAGGTATTCCACCAGACAGACCATGTAATGCGTACAATCGGACATCCACTTTACAGATATCTGCGTGTTTCAAAACAGGTAGAACAGTTACCGGAAGGTAAATAGATAAGTTGATACCTCACTTCGGTGAGTGTATAAATAGTTAATTGAGTTATTGTTAAATTAACAAGGAGGAAATTATTATGTCAATTACAGCGGAAACCGCAAAAGAACATGCAAAAGATCCTGCAGTATTATGCTGTAGAGCAGAAGGCGGCATTACAATCCAGGCTGCAAACCTTGAAGATCCGGCTATCTTTGATGATCTGGTAGATTCAGGACTTCTGAAACTTGATGGAACACTTACAATCGAACAGGTACTTGGAGCAAAGCTTGTTAAGACCTGCGATTCTCTTACACCACTTACAGCTGATCTTGTTGAAGGCGCAAAAGCACCTGCAGCAGAGGAAGCACCGGCTGAAGAAGCAAAAGAAGAAGTGAAAGAAGAAGCACCAGCAGTTACTGCAAATCCTACAGCAAGTGTACAGAAAGTTGGCGGCGTGTTGAAAAAATCCACATTGGAGAAGGCAAAGATATCGATATCGAAATGCCGATGGGTTTAATAACGGTGTTGCAGTAGCGGAAGTACCGGCAGAGGTAGAATTACCGGCAGGCGTGGTTTCAGGCGCAGCACCGACAAAAGAGCTGGAACCGAAAGTCGTAAGAAGCGTTACCAGAAAGCATTATAAAATTACAGAAGTAAAGCGTGGACCGGAGACAAAGATCGAAGGAACAACTCTTTACATCCGAGAAGGAATTGAAGAAGAAGCAGTTGCTTCACAGGAACTGGTTCATCAGTTAAAGATTGATATCATTACACCGGATCAGTACCATACTTATTCTAATACAATCATGGACGTACAGCCGATCGCTACAAAAGAGGGCGAAGACGAAATCGGTACAGGTACAACAAGAGTACTTGATGGCGTTATCATGATGGTTACCGGAACAGACGACAATGGTGTTCAGATTGGTGAATTCGGTTCTTCCGAAGGATACCTGGATGAAAATATCATGTGGGGACGTCCGGGAGCTCCTGATAAAGGTGAGATCTTCATCAAGACAGAAGTTATCATCAAAGAAGGAACCAACATGGAAAGACCTGGCCCGCTTGCTGCACATTCTGCAACAGACGTGATCACACAGGAAATCCGTGAAGCTCTGAAGAAAGTAGAAGACGAAAGCCTTGTAGTAGATACAGAGACATTCAATCAGGTAAGAAGACCTGGTAAGAAGAAAGTCGTTATCGTAAAAGAAATCATGGGACAGGGTGCTATGCATGACAATCTGATCCTTCCTGTGGAACCAGTCGGAGTACTTGGTGCAAGACCAAACGTTGACCTTGGAAACGTACCGATCATGGCATCTCCACTGGAAGTACTTGACGGATGTATCCATGCACTTACCTGTATCGGACCTGCATCAAAAGAAATGTCAAGACATTACTGGAGAGAACCACTGGTTCTTGAAACTCTCCATGATGAAGAAGTTGACCTTTGCGGTGTTATCTTTGTAGGTAGCCCACAGATCAATACAGAGAAATTCTATGTATCAAAACGTGTTGGTATGATGGTAGAAGCTCTTGATGTTGATGGCGCATTTGTTACAACAGAAGGATTTGGTAACAACCACATCGATTTCGCAAGCCATATCGAACAGATCGGTATGAGAGGAATTCCGGTTGTTGGACTTTCATTCTGCGCAGTACAGGGAGCACTTGTAGTTGGAAACAAATACATGCAGTACATGGTAGATAACAACAAATCTGAATCAGGAATCGAGAACGAAGTTCTTGCCTGCAACACGCTTTGCCAGGAAGAAGCAATCCGTGCACTTGCTATGCTGAAAGCTGGAATGGCTGGAGAAGAAGTGAAGAAGGCAGAAAGAAAATGGAATCCGAATGTAAAAGCAAATAACATCGAACTGATTTCAAAGACTATGGACAGAACAATTGAACTGGTTAAGAACGAGCAGTCACTGCCGATGAGCCAGAAGAGAAAAGAAAAATACGATTAAGGTGAATGACTATGAAATATGGCGATAAGATCATCTATATGGAAGGCGTAATCGTAGAGATCCATGATGGATGTGTTGGAATCGTAAGTTGAGGGATCGTATTAGGTTATCTAGAAATCCCGATGAGAATGCTGATTACGGATTATCCATTAGTGGTAGGACAGGAAGTTGGATGGAATATGAGTTTTGTCGAACAGCTTGGACCGGACGCCAATGAAAAATATGTTAGTAACCTGCAGACGTATCAGAGACGTCAGGAAGAAATGAAGTCTCATAAGAAGAATGATGAAGTGTAATTATATCAGGAGGAAATAGACATGAGTTTGACCGTTGTTAAAGGACTTCAGTCAGAAATCTTTGTTCCGGTAACTCCGCCGCCAGTATGGGCTCCGGTGAAAAAAGAACTGAAGGATATGACAATTGCCCTCGCCACAGCAGCAGGTGTGCACCACAAGGATCAGAAGAGATTCAACCTTGCCGGTGACTTTACCTGGAGAAAAATAACAGATAAAATGCCGTCAGATGAATTAATGGTATCTCACGGTGGATATGACAACAGTGATGTAAACAAAGACATCAACTGTATGTTCCCGATTGACCGTATCCATGAGCTTGCTAAAGAAGGATTTATCAAAGCATGTGCACCGGTACATGCCGGATTCATGGGTGGTGGCGGAAACCAGGAAAAATTCAAACATGAAACTGGTCCTGCCATTGCAAAGATGTTTGTAGAGGAAGGCGTAGACGCAGTTATCCTCACCGCTGGTTGAGGTACCTGCCACCGCTCTGCAGTTCTGGTGCAGAGAGCGATTGAAGCCGCAGGAATTCCTACAATTATTATTGCTGCGCTTCCGCCGGTTGTTCGTCAGACCGGTACCCCACGTGCGGTTGCTCCGCGTGTTCCTATGGGAGCTAACGCTGGTGAACCACACAACGTTGAGATGCAGACAGGCATCGTAAAAGCAACTCTGGAACAGCTCGTGAAGCTGGATACTCCAGGAAAAGTTGTTCCGCTGCCGTTTGAATATGTAGCGAAAGTATAATCAAATAGTAAAAAGGGGACATCCCCGGCAGGATTGGGGCGAAAGCTCTGATTTGCCGGAGATGTCCTTTTTATTTAGCTGGATATTTTGATAAAATTTCTTGTTAGATAAAAGGTGCTACGTGCCTCAAATGTGCCAGGGCGCATTTGGGTTCAATTTAGAATTGAGGATGATTATATGGAGAAAGAAATAGATCTGCGCCGGCTTGTGATCAAAGCTTTCCATATTACTGAGGTGGAAGAAGGCGGAGAAAATAAAGTGACAGCATCTGGAAAGATGACGATCGAGAAGAAAATACTGGATGAAATTTTACAGAAATATCCACAGCTTTCCAAATTAGATGTACAGATTATAAGACCGGGAGAACATGACCGTTATACCAATACGATGATGGATATCATTCCGATATCGACCAAAGTACTTGGAAAGATTGGGGACGGGATTACGCATACACTCACCGGCGTTTATGTAATCCTAACCGGTGTAGATGAAAACGGAAAACAGGCACACGAATTTGGGTCCAGTGAAGGCAATCTGAAAGAAAAGCTGTATCTGAACCGTGCGGGTACTCCGGGGGATGATGATTATATTGTGTCATTTGATGTTGTTCTGAAACCTGGAATGGGACAGGAAAGAGAAGGTGTACTTGCAGCCCACCATGCCTGTGACGAGTTTATCCAGATTTTCCGGGAACAGATGAAGAAGTTCAGGGGCGATCTCTGCACAGAGAGACATGAGTACCATGATGTGGTTCGTCCAGGGAAAAAAACGTGTGTTGATCGTAAAACAGGTTGCCGGACAGGGTGCGATGTACGATACTTCGTTATTTGCAAAAGAGCCTTCGGGAACTGAAAACGGTCGCTCGATCATTGATATGGGAAATATGCCGGTGATCGTTACACCAAACGAATATCGTGACGGAATTATCCATTCTATGCAATAGGAGGTGCGATTATGGGAATTGGACCATCGACAAAGGAAACATCACTACACCATTTCAGAGATCCTCTTCTTGATGTGGTATCATCGGATGAAGATCTGGATCTGATGGGAATCATAATTGTTGGAACGCCGGATGATAATACAGATAAATTGCTTGTTGGAACCCGTGCGGCAGTATGGGCGGAAGCTATGCGGGCAGACGGAGTTATCCTGTCGTCCGATGGATGGGAAACAGTGACGTAGATTTCGCAAATACGGCTGAACAGATGGAAATCAGAGGAATTCCGGTAACCGGCTGAAATTCAGTGGTACAGTTGGCCAGTTTGTTGTAGAAAATGATCATCTGGGAGAAATTCTGGATATCAATAAAAGTGAAGAGGGCATTGAAGACAGATGTACTCGGAGAAAATAAATGTGACGGAGCATGGATGCGAAAAAGGTTACTGCAATGCTGAAGCTGAAAATGCGGAAAAATGAGAAGCGTTAAGGCTTTGAAATTTGAAGAAAACTGTCAAAAGTAAAGCTGGCAGGGAAAGAAGATATAGAAAAGTCCTGTTGAGTAATCCGGATTCGATATTCAGATTCTGACAGGACTTTTGCTGTTTAATTTTCTGCGGTATCTTCGATAATATGGTTACGGATGATCGCGCGGATACTTTCGTTAAGATATGGCTTCAATTCTTCAAACGACATCGGATCGTTGTCCAGAATCGTGCTGTATGAAGTAGAACTTGCAAGTTCTATGATCAGAAACAGCATAGTTTCCGGCGCACGAAGTTTGATTGTCGGATGATCCAGAAGGATATTACTAAAATATGCAAGAATTTCACCCTCATCATCCTGCATATTGTTGGTGATAGCCTGTCTGAAAATGCCCCAGCTGAGATTCTTAGAGATAAATCTCAGAATCAGTTTATTTTTCTGCATGGCATTTAAAACGTAATCTACAATAAAAATAATCTTATCTTCGAATTCGGGGATGTCGGCTGTCTCCAGAGCTTTGTGTGCTCTCTGGAAAAGTCGGCTGGCTGTCCGTGCGATCAGCCGGTCGCGTATCTCGTATTTGTCTGCAAAATATAAATAGAATGTTCCCTTTGCAACTCCGGCCTTTTTTGCTATATCGCTGATTGATGTTTTCTCAATTCCCTGATTCAGAAATAAATCGTATGCGCTTTGAAAGAGAGCATCCATTTTCTGATGCTTGTTTTCATCTACTTTTCCCATGATTCATTCCTCTTTTCCTTTGAATTATCTTTATTATAAAATCAAAATGACTCAGAGTCAACTTTTTTGTAGAAAAATATTGACTTGTGGTCATTTTTGAGTTATAGTAAGTGCGAGTTAGAAAATGACCAGTAGTCAAAAAGAAGAAAGCATACCGACAGGAAAGTCAGTAGAGGCTTACAGGAGGTTTTTAAACATGAAGAACAGGGAATACAGAGTATTAGTTACACTTGCACTTATGGCATCGCTTGTAGTTGGAAATGTTGCAGGAACATCTGCAAATGTACAGGCGGCAGATAATAAAGATAAAAGCACAGAGACAAAGAAAACAAGCGAGACAAAAACAAGCAGTACAGCAACACCTACAAAAGATGAGACTGTATATGTAAAAGTAGATGACGCAGGAAACCAGAAAGATGTTACGGTATCGGATCAGCTGAAAAATATTTCGAGCCTTGGAACCATTGATGATGTATCAGATTTGAAAGATATCAAGAACGTAAAAGGTGATGAAACCTATTCAGAAAATAACGGTAAACTGGTATGGCAGGGAGATAAGAAAGACATCTGCTATCAGGGAACAACCACAAAGAAGATTCCTGTAGGAATGAAGGTTACTTATGAACTTGACGGAAAGAAAGTCAGTGCAGATGATCTGGAAGGAAAGAGTGGGCACTTAAAGATCCATTATGAATATCAGAATACAAGTGCTGACAGCGGAAAATACACTCCATTTTTAATGGCAACCGGTCTTCTGATGGATGGTGAGAAGTTTTCAAATGTAACCGTTGATAATGGAAAAGTAATTTCAGATGGCGACAGAAACATCGTGATCGGAATGGGACTTCCACAGTTGAAAGAACAGCTTACATCAGTTAGCAGCAAGGTGGATGATCTGGATATCCCGGATTCCTTTACAGTAGAAGCAGATGTGACAGATTACGAAAAAGTAGAAGCCGTTACAGTTGCAACAAACGAAGTGTTCAATGAAGTAGGTACCGATAAATTTGACAGCCTGGATGAACTGAAGGATTCTATGACAGAGCTTCAGGATGCATCAAACAAACTTGTAGATGGTTCCGGACAGTTGAAAGACGGACTGGATACACTGCTTTCTTCATCAGGAACACTGGTAAGCGGAATTGATCAGCTGGCAAGTGGTGGAAATACATTGGCTGGTGGAACAGGTAGTCTGCTGAGCGGAGCGAATACACTGGCTGATGGAAGCAAGAGCCTGGCAAGTGGAACAAGCCAGTTGGCAAGTGGAGCTGAGAGTTTGAATGCAGGATCCGCACAGGTAGCAGCAGGAGCAAAGAGTGCAAAAGACGGAGTTGGACAGCTTGAAAGTGGAGCGCAGGCATTAAACGATGGGGTTGCACAGATGCAGAGCCAGGTTGGAGCAGGAGTAAGTTCATTAAATGATGGTGTGGGACAGTTGAGTGATGGAATCAGTCAGGCGAAAGATGGTGCGGTAAGTCTTACGGAAGGTTCAAAACAGGTGGCAACAGGAACTGGACAGGTAAGAGATGGACTTGCACAGGCACAGGCAGGTGCTGGCTCGTTGAAAGACGGGGCGGATCAGTTACAGGCAGGAGCTTCTGGGTTACAGACAGACTTGAATACTATTGCGAATTCAGAAAACAGCAATGCTATGATCGCAGGGCTTGAGGCTTTGAAACAGGCAGTGCCGGAACAGGCAGGGACAATTGACCAGATTATTGCGGGTATACAGGCACAGCAGACGGCAATTAGTCAGGCGGCAGCAGGAGCAGGAAATCTTGTGACGGGAGCGAACAATCTTGCAATAGGAGCCGGAAACTTATCCGACAGCCTTAGAACACTTGGAGCAGGAGCGACACAGGTGGCAGATGGAGCCGCAAGTGTACAGACAGGAGCTGAAACATTAGCGGGAGGCCTTGGAACTCTTGGAACAGGTGCAAACCAGTTGCAGTCTGGCGTTGGAAGTATGGCAACTCAGCTTGCGGCAGGAACCAAACAGCTTTCAGAAGGAACTGGAGCATTACTTGCAGGAACACAGAGCCTTAACTCAGGACTTGGAACATTAAGCGCAGGAGCAGGACAGGTGAGTGAGGGAAGTGCAGCTCTCAGCACAAATATGAAAACTGCAAATGCGGGAGCACAGTCAGTGGCAAACGGAGCTATCCAGCTGGCAAGTGGCAGCATCCCAAGCTCAACAGTGGAGCTGGAACCCTGTCAACAGGTCTGAACACTCTCCAGAGCAGTACAGGCGCGTTGGTATCTGGTGTAGAACAGCTTGATTCTGGAGCAGCTGAACTGAACAGTGGTATGATCCAGTTCAACGAAGAAGGAATTGAAAAACTGGGAGACCTTGCAGGAGATGACCTTGCAAATGTTCTGAATCATTTCAAGGCAGTAAAAGAGGCAGAAAAGACATATACCAACTATGGCGGAATCAGAGAAGGCGCAAGCGGAAGCGTCAAGTTCATCGTAGAAACAGCAGAAATTTAAATAACGGATGGGAGATGTTCTTCCAACATTGATTCAATTGAGGGGCGTGTTGAAAAAACGAGAGTTTTTTCATGCGTCCTTTCTTTTTTGGGGGGCCATTCATTTTTTTACAGCTCCTCGATTTTTAGAAATGATTTTTAAAAATTGTGTCAGAAAAAACAATCATCGGGAAAATATACCATGATTTTTCCATGATTTCCAAGCGAGAAAAGTAGATATATTTTGCCGATAATGCTATGATAATTCAGTTACAATGATTAAAATTGGAGGATTGATTGTGAGTAAAGGAAGTGAATTTCTGCCGGAGGTACTTGGTCTGATAGAAAAACGTCTGGGAGAGATTGATAAAAATATACAGGCGGTACGCCAGGACATTAACAGTATGAATGAATATTACTGGGACAATTACACGGAAATGGACCAGTATGGATATGAGGACTATGACAACCAGCAGGCGCTGAAAATGCAGGTGAATGCCAATCAGGAGAACTGGAAAATGCGCCGGCGTCTGAAACGTATGCTGGATGCACCAATTTTTCGGAAGTGTAGAATTTGCCTATGACGGAGAAGACGAGCCGGAAGATTTTTATATCGGAATCGGCAATTTCGCAAGAGAGCGTGGCGCATTGCCGCTCATTTACGACTGGAGAGCCCCGGTGAGCAGCCTGTTTTATGACTACGACAAAGGCGAGGCGTCCTACGAAGCGCCGGGTGGGCGCATGGACGGAGAAATTCTGTCCAAATGGCAGTACAAAATCCGTGGCGGCAAGATGATCTATGAATTTGAGAGTGATGTGAAGATTGACGATGACATTTTAAAGCAGGAACTTGGTGCCAACAGCGACACAGAAACTGAAAAACATTGTGCGTACAATCCAGAAGGAACAAATGCAATTATCCGCAACACGAAGGACAAGATTCTGGCTATTCAAGGAGTGGCAGGCAGTGGCAAGACGTCCGTTGCGCTACATCGGATCGCCTATCTTCTGTACCATGACAGAGAACATCTGAATTCATCAAATATCCTGATTCTCTCGCCAGGCGGCGTGTTTGCCGACTACATTTTCCCATATTCTTCCTGAACTTGGCGAGGAAAATATACAGGAAATGAGTTTTGATCTGTTTGCATATCATGAACTCAGGAAAAATGCTGCAACGCAGAGAAATGTGATATATGGAAATGCTGGCAATCAGGAAAATGCGATATATGGAAATGCTGTGAATCAGGAAAATGTGATATATAGAAATAAAAATAGAGATCAAGGCGGAAATCAAGGGAAAAATCCAAGTGGAAATTCAAAAAGTAGTTCAGCCGGGACTGGTTGGAATAGCAAAATAATAGCCGCTGACTGTGAAGACAAGTATCATCAAATCGAGCGTGAAATCGCAGGAGTAGATGATACAGATCAAAAACGTTACGAATGGAAGCAGTCCGTGGAATACGTTCAGGCAATCGAAGGCTTTCTGATTGAGCTGGAAGATCGGCTGGTAGATTTTGAAGATGTAGAATTCAAGGGCATTCGCAAAAGTGCCAGCGAAATCATGGAATTTTTTTTATGAAAAATATACCGGTACACCACTTTTAGATAGAATGGGCGCGGTCATGGATTATTTTATCGACGAAGTCGAAACCTTACGCGGACGCAGCCTAAACGACGAAGAACAAGAAATCATTTGCAGAAAATTCATGAATATGTACGTAACCAGAGACATTTGTCAAATATACAACTGGTTCCTGGAAGACTACGGATTCCCGGCACTTCCGGACATGCCGCCAGAGCGCCGCGTACTGGAATACGAAGACGTTTACCCGATTCTCTATCTAAAATACAGCCTGACGGCAGCCGGCCAGCGCAAGAACATTCGCCATCTCGTCATTGATGAGATGCAGGATTACTCCTATTTACAGTACGTACTTCTCGCGAAAATGTTTTCATGCAACATGACAATACTGGGCGACAAGGCACAGACCTATCGCCGGAAAGCAACAAGACGTTCTCACATTTTTACCAAAAATATTGGAAAAAAAGTCAAACGTATCGTCAGAACAAAGCTACCGCAACACAAGCGAAATCGCAGAATACGCCAAAATCCATCGGCGGATCCAAAGACAATCCAATATGATAGCAAGACACGGAAAAGCAGTCGAAAGACATACCATAAAAACACTGGAAAAAAACAGGTAAAGAAATCAGCGGAAAAATGAAATTAGGAGAAGAATACGAAACAGCAGCAATCCTCACCATGACAGAAAAAGAAGCAGAACATATTCAAGAAATCATGCACAAACTAGGCGCAGAAGCACATTACATCAACCGTGACAGCGCGCAATTCAAAAAAGGCCTGACAGTAACCACCTACTATCTGGCAAAAGGCTTAGAATTCGACCAGGTATTTGTTGTAGGCGGCGACCGTAACAACAAAATGTACCAAGGATATCAATACATCTGCGCAACAAGAGCATTACACGAATTGTATGTGTATGATGCATAAATTTTAATTGGGGACGGGGCTTTTTCAAAAAACCCCGTCCCAATTAAATTTACCTGTCCCTTTTGATTGTCTTAATTGTCTACTGTGGACAGATTTCTACCCAGTAGCCGTCAGGATCATTGATGAAATAAATTCCCATGTCCGGGTTTTCGAAACACACGCAATCCATTTCTTTGTGAAGTGCCAGGGCAGCGTCCATG
>ENA-OQDC01001496-OQDC01001496.1-human-gut-metagenome-genome-assembly--contig:-NODE-1496-length-11584-cov-2.445405_pt1 | contig 11584 bp, 13 predicted proteins | sample MGYA00242770_ERZ504601 | MGnify/ENA primary metagenome ERZ504601 (study PRJEB26092, sample SAMD00036305) | human gut metagenome | host: Homo sapiens | study: EMG produced TPA metagenomics assembly of...
GATAGCGCCTGGTGTGAGATAGAGCAGGAAGTTCTTCTTGGTTTGGTCTAATCCTGCAGCAGCATATCCATTGAGAGCATAGAATTTCATAGTATAATTGTTGTTCTGCTCATCCTTGAAAGTGATGTTGTTTGTTGCTGTATAGAAGAAAGGGGTTGTTGCGTTCATAGAGTAAAGCTTTCCAGACAAAGTCTGATTTGGTACTTCTGAAATCAACTTGCTGTATTTCTCGTTCTTTACATACTTAGCCAACAACTTAACAGGGAAGTTGCTGATAAGATAAGTACTGTCTGATGGATTGATAGTGATGTTGGTAACAATACTGTCCTTCTCCTGGATATTGTTGTTTTTATCAGCAGGGAAGAGGATACCGCACTGGTGAGAACCGCCTACGGTCAGCATCATGTTATAGGCTTCCTGCTTGGTTGGAAGCTGCATACCGTTGTCACCGTCTGTGTTACAAGAGGTGAATGACATAGCTGCAAAGAGTACAGCCAGGATTGAGAATAATGTAATTTTCTTCATTGTCTTTATGAAATTTTATTTTTGTATTATTTTATTCTAATTTTTTGTTTCTATGTGGGAATCTTTCCGGCTATCTTTTGGTATCCGAGATGCATTTTGCCTACATTCCATAATATAAACGCAGAAAAGCAAGAATCTTGCATCTATTTTAGTTAATGAGAGTTAAGAGATTTCTTCTCCTGCAGTTTCTAAAGCTTTTGCCCTTTCAGGGCGCAGGTTTCCTTGCTGTTTATCCCCTGTGTGTTGCCCTGGGCTAAGAGCTTTTGGGCTTTCAGCCCGTTTCAACCATACAGTTAGCAGTTTTGCTTCATTCGGTCTGTTGGAGTTAGCAAGTTTGCTCCACACGCCCTGAAAGGGCAGAAGCTCACAGCCCAGGGCATCGCCCTGGGTAATTATGAACACAACCCCGTCGCCTAGAAAGGGCAAAAGCTTTCAGTTCCCCGAACCATATACGAAAAAAGGACTTTCCGTTAAGGGAAGTCCTTTTTCAGAAATCTGTGACTCGCATGGGGCTCGAACCCATGACCCCAACATTAAAAGTGTTGTGCTCTACCAGCTGAGCTAGCGAGTCAATCTCCAACCTTTGGTTTCAAAAGCGAGTGCAAAGGTACGACATATTTTTCAAATAACCAAATATTTAGTCGTTTTTTTGCTGTTTTTCTTCATTTTCGCTCTCTGGGATAGCTTTTTCAGCCAATTTTCCACTCATTTTGAGGGAATGAGCTATCTCTTCCGCATTTTGCTGAATCTCATCAGGCGGAGTGTCTGGAGTTTGGTATTGCGGCTTTTCTCTCGTCACATACCGCTGCCAATAAGCTATGAGCAGGGTGGTGAGAGGTAGTGCGATAATCAGACCGATGAAGCCCAGCAGGGCACCCCAGATGGAAAGACTTAATAGCAGAATTGCTGGGTTCAAGCCCATCGCCTTGCCCATAATCTTTGGTGTAACCACCATATCCGTAATCACCTGAACCACGCAGAATACCAGGAAGGCAAGTCCGAAGACCATCCAGAAGTTTTGACCGGTATCTGCCGCCTTGAGCATGGCAAGGAAGGCGGTAGGGATGAGGGCGAAGGTATGAAGGTAAGGTACCAGGTCCATGATACCTATAAGAATGCCCAGACCGATAGCCATCGGGAAGCCGATGATGGTAAAGCCAATACAGAACATGATACCCATGCAGAGGGCCACCATTCCCTGGCCGCGGATGTAGTTGTTGAGCTCTCGTTCTACATCTTTCATCAGCTCTTGCCAGAAAGGGCGGTTCTTCTTAGGGAAGATGCGAACCCAGTTGGCGGTTAATGTCTCATAGTCGAGCAGGATAAAGAACATATATAATAAGGTAATCATGGATGCCACGATGCTGATGATGATGTTTGCCGTTTGTCCTACAACGGAGAACAGCTTGGGCATCGTTGTCTTGAGGGCATCGCTGAAGTCCTTGCTCTTCAGGAAATGTTCTATCTGTGCCTGATTTTCCTGCAGCCACTCCTTGATCATCGCCGTCAGGTTGTTGGTGTGGGTGGTTTGGTGCAGCCAGCGGGTCAAGACTTCCCCTAGTTTGTCAAACTGGTCGATCATCGGTGGAATGATGAGCCACAGTACGCCACCGATGACTGCGATGGCAGCTCCCATTGCCAGTATGATGGACAGGGCACGAACCTTGATGTGGAGTTTGTTCTCGATAAACTTCACGACCGGATAGAGCAGGTAGGCAAAAAACCATGCTATGACGAATGGTAAAAGTACCTCGCTCAAGTAATTGGTGATATATAACACCGCAAAGACGATGAGCGTAACGCCTGCCCATCGTATAAACTTATCGAATGTAATCTCCTTTGGCATATTACTTTGAATTTTGAACTTTGAGCTTTGAACTTTATGATCAGCAAAGGCTTTTGAATTCTTCACTCTTCACTTTTCACTCCTCCTTGTGGAGGGCTTTCTGATAGCAGTCGCGGCAGAGCGGCTCGTATTCATCCTTTTCACCCAAAAGCACCCGCTTTTCGTTATGCACCAGTCGATGGCTCACGTAAGCCAGGGCTCCGCATTTCACGCAGATTGCATGAACCTTGGTCACTTCGTCTGCAATGGCGCAGAGGGCAGGGATTGGTCCGAAGGGAACGCCCTTGAAGTCCATGTCGAGACCGGCAACGATCACACGGACGCCACGGTTGGCAAGCTGGTTGCATACATCTACCAGGCCATTGTCTAGGAACTGGGCTTCATCAATACCGACCACGTCGATATCAGAGGCCAAAAGGAGTATAGATCCTGAGGACTCGATAGGAGTAGATCGGATAGAGTTCAGATCATGGCTCACTACGTCTTCCTCGGAGTAACGAGTGTCAAGCGCAGGTTTGAAGATTTCTACCTTCTGCTTGGCGAACTTCGCACGCTTCATTCTTCGAATCAATTCCTCTGTTTTTCCAGAGAACATTGATCCGCACACCACTTCAATTCTTCCGGGGCGATGTGCCTCCCCAATTAGATTTTCTGTCATTTCGGGGACAAAATTACTAATAAGGTTTTAAAAAATGCAAAGAAAACGCATTTTTTTTGCTTAGAAAGATTAATTAACTACATTTGTACCCTATATGGGCATATTGTATATCGTACCTACTCCTGTTGGTAACATGGAGGACATGACAATGCGAGCTATCAGGGTCTTGAAAGAAGCTGATTTGGTACTCGCTGAGGACACTCGGACATCGAGTGTCCTACTGAAGCATTTCGATATTCGAAATCGATTAGTTGCGCATCACAAGTTTAATGAGCATGGCACTTCGGCTTCCATCGTTGAGCGGTTGAAGGCTGGTGAGACCATCGCTCTTATCAGTGATGCAGGAACACCAGGCATCAGCGATCCGGGTTTCTATCTGGCTCGCGAGGCGGCAAAGGCGGGCATCACCGTTCAGACCCTTCCGGGACCTACGGCTTGCATTCCAGCCATCGTGTCGTCGGGATTGCCTTGTGATAGATTCTGCTTCGAGGGTTTCATTCCTCAGAAAAAGGGCAGACAAACCTATTTGGAATCTCTCAAGGACGAAGTGCGGACCATGATATTCTATGAGTCGCCTTATCGTGTGGTGAAAACCTTGCAGCAGTTTGCCGAGAATTTCGGTGAAGACAGGCAGGTGAGTTGTTGTCGGGAAATCTCCAAGATACACGAGGAGAGCGTAAGAGGAACCCTCGCTGAGGTCATCGCCCATTTTGAGGAGGTGGAGCCTAGAGGTGAGTTCGTCATCGTGCTGGCTGGTAAGGATCCTAAACAATTAAAAGAGGAATTGAAGGAAAAAAAGCGTGAAGAACGTAGAAAAAACATGAATCAGTAAATAAATTCGTGTTTAAATATAATAAATGCGGGTTTATCACGTAATAATAATGAAGCGACAGCGTAATTACTATGTATGGAAGGCGTATACACGCATTCTTTCATGTAGTATAAATACGAATTATTAAATCATATTAAGGAGACAGATTATGAAAAAGCTTTTTTTAGTAGCATGCGTAGCAACATTTTGTTTGACTGGTTGTAACAACGGCAAGAATGATTCTGCTGCTCAAAACACTGCTCAGGCAGATTCTCTTAATGGCATTATTGCACAGAAAGACAGTGAAATTAACGATTTGCTGGGTACCTTGAACGAAATCGAGGAAGGTTTCCAGCAGATTAGTGAGGCTGAGCATCGCGTTAGTCTTGCTAAGGATGGCGAGGGTGTCAACAAGAAGCAGAAGCTCAAGGAAGACATCCAGTTCATTGCTGACCGTATGAAGCAGAACCGTGAACTCATTGCCAAGCTCCAGAAGCAGCTTGCCAACGGTACCTTGAAGGGTGCTCAGCTGCAGAAGACCATCGAGGGCTTGCAGAAGCAGTTGGAGGAGAAGGATGCACAGCTCCAGACTCTGCGTGAGGAACTTGACAAGAAAGATATTCATATTGCTGCACTCGATGAGACTGTAAATAACCTCAATACCAAGACCAACCGTCTTACTGCTGAGAGCAATCAGAAGACTGAGACTATCAATGCTCAGGATAAGCAGATCCATACCGCATGGTATGTATTCGGTACCAAGAAGGAGCTGAAGGAGCAGAGTATCATTCAGGACGGTAAGGTCATGACTGGCAACTTCAACAAGAATTACTTCACCAAGGTGGATATCCGCAACCTCTCAGAGATTAAGTTGTACTCTAAGTCAGCTAAGTTGCTTACTATCCACCCATCAAGCAGCTATTCTCTGGTTCGTGATGCCAACAAGCAGTATACTCTCCACATCACCAACTCACAGCTCTTCTGGAGCACCAGCAAGTACCTGGTTGTTTTGGTTAAGTAATCAGTAGAAATAAGGTAATCATCCGGAGATTGAATTATCATCCGGATTTTACAATCAAGTGATAAGCCGTGAAGAGATAGAGAAAAAGATTCCTATCTCTTTCTGGCGAAGAATTCCTGCATGAGTGCCCGGCACTCATCTTCCAGTACGCCCGATGTAACTGTAGTCTTAGGATGCAGTGCATCGGGCGCATATTTTGTATACCCCCTCTTCTCATCTCCTGCTCCGTATACTACCCGGCTTATCTGTGCCCATCCCAATGCTCCGGCGCACATGACGCAAGGTTCTACGGTGACATAGAGCGTGCAGTCCTTCAGATATTTCCCGCCCAGCATGTTGGCGCCCGATGTGATGGCCTGCATTTCGGCATGGGCTGTGACATCGGTCAGCATCTCGGTAAGATTGTGGGCACGGGATATAATCCGGTCCTTGCATACGATGATGGCGCCCACCGGTATTTCGTCTTCATCAAATGCCGCTTGTGCCTCTATCAGGGCACGGCGCATGTAGGCTTCGTCTTTTTTCTTGATATCTTCCATTGTTTTTAGTGCAAAATTACATAAAAAAGTTTGAAGTGTGAACTATTTTTATTATTTTTGCAAGGTAAAAGTATCTTTTGATGCAAAATAAAGGAAATAGACTATGGCAGAGCATAATGAATTAGGTGCATGGGGAGAAGACGAGGCGGCTCTTTACCTTGAAGGCGAAGGCTATGTTATCATCGACCGGGACTGGAAGATAGGTAAGAGAGACCTGGATATCCTGGCTCTTTCGCCAGATGGAAAGACCTTGGTGGTGGTAGAGGTGAAGACCCGTTCCGGTGATGATTACCAGCGGCCGGAGGAAGCCGTTGATGGCAGAAAGATGCGCAATCTGGCGATAGCTGCCAATGCTTATGTCAAGGAGCATCAGGTGGAGAAGGAACTGCGCTTCGATATCATCTCTGTGGTAGGTGTAGGCCATCAGGTGAAGTGCCTCGAACATCTCAAGGATGCCTTCAATCCGATGCTGATACTGTAATCATGTCATGAGGGGTGTACCTATGTATATAAGTACGGTCTATACATTATCTATATTAGGAAAAAGATAAAATGGAAAAGAAGATAATAAGATTGAAGGAAGTGGATTCTACCAATCACTTCCTGAAGGAATTAAGTTCATACGATGAGACTGCACTCACCATTGCCGTGGCTGATTTCCAGACAGCCGGCAGGGGACAGGGCACGCATACCTGGGAGAGCGAGGAGGGCAAGAACCTCCTGTTCAGTATGTTGGCTTGCCCTGTGTGGGTGCCGGTTCGTCAGCAGTTCCTGCTTTCCGAGGTGGGAGCCCTTGCCATCAAGGATGCCCTGGATTCCTATGCTGACGGGTTTACGCTGAAATGGCCTAACGATGTGTATTGGAACGACAGGAAAATCAGTGGTACGCTGATAGAGACGTCTATCGATTCCAGGGGCATCAAGCGCTGCATCTTCGGCATCGGCATCAATATCAATCAGATGGAGTTCAGGAGCGACGCGCCTAACCCTGTATCTCTGGCTCAGATCCTGGGGCATGAGGTGGATAGGGAAGAGGTGCTGCAGAAGGTGATTGAGGCTTTCTGCAGATACTACGAACTCCTGCGCCGTGCCGACTATATGGATGTGTCGGGCATCTACCATCTTTCGCTCTACCGTCGCAAGGGCTATCATTGGTATGAGGACAAGTATGGCAAGTTCGAGGGAGCCTTCGTTGAGGTTGAGGACGATGGTCATCTTATCCTTCACGACAAGAAGGGAGTGATCCGTTCGTATGCATTCGGCGAAATCAAGTTTCTGATAAATACTTAATCCCTGAAGTAAACATTAAACAATAAACATTTAACAAAATATTTATGGCAAAGTTTAAAAGAATTCTTTTGAAGTTGAGCGGTGAGAGCCTGATGGGCAAGCAGAGCTTCGGTATCGACCCTGAGCGCTTGAGTGATTATGCTAAGCAGATCAAGGAAGTTCACGAGATGGGTGTGCAGATTGGCATCGTTATCGGCGGTGGAAATATCTTCCGTGGATTGAGTGGTAGCCAGAAGGGATTCGACCGTGTGAAGGGCGACCAGATGGGCATGTGTGCTACAGTTATCAATTCTCTTGCTTTGAGTAGTGCGCTCGGAGCTTTGGGCGTCAAGAACAAGGTGCTCACAGCCATCCGCATGGAACCAATCGGTGAGTTCTATACCAAGTGGAAGGCTATCGAGGCAATGGAGGATGGCTATATCTGCATCTTCTCTGCCGGTACAGGCAGTCCTTACTTCACTACTGATACCGGCTCTTCTCTCCGTGGTATCGAGATTGAGGCTGATGTCATGTTGAAGGGTACCCGTGTGGACGGTATCTATACTGCCGACCCGGAGAAGGATCCTACCGCAACCAAGTTTAGCGACATTACATACGATGAGATTTATACAAAGGGCTTGAAGGTTATGGACCTGACAGCTACTACCATGTGTAAGGAGAACAACCTTCCTATCTACGTATTCAATATGGATGTTGTAGGTAACCTGAAGAAGGTGATGGACGGTGAGGAGATTGGTACGCTTGTGCACAATTAATCTGCCAGTCCCGGCAAACGATAAAAGGCTTACATCCCTGTCTGGGGAGTAAGCCCTTTTGTTTTATCTGATTAAATCCATTTATTTCTTTCTCATGAATAGGATGGCAGAGAGGAGAACATACATCAGGATGATGATCCACCAGCCCTGCAGGAATCCTCTTGCAGCCCTCGTCTGCTACCGAGAGGGCAAGAATTGCCACGGCAAAGCCTGCGAAACCATATTTCACCTCATTGCCCTTGAACGACCACTGCTTGAACTTCAGGGCAAACAATGGCATCTCGCATACCAGCAGGTAGCTGGTGATGAGGATGAGAGCCAGGACGAGATATACCGACCAGCTCAGGTTTGTAAGCCAGGCAGGATTGAATACTACCAGCGACCCCCAGAACAGGGCGTTGGCTGGAGTAGGAATCCCGATGAAAGAGGTGGTCTGGCGCTCATCAAGATTGAACTTTGCCAGTCGCAATGCCGAGAAGGCTGCGATGATGAAGGCTGCATAAGGCAGCCATGGGCGCATCGGCTCCAGAAACTCAGGGTATTCCATCACCTGTAGATGAGAGAATACGATGGTGGCAGGCGCCACGCCGAAGGTTACGTCGTCAGCCAGCGAATCCAGCTCCTTGCCGATAGGTGATGAAACGTGCAGCAGGCGTGCGCTCATACCGTCGAAGAAGTCGAAAGCGGCGCCTGTTATAATCCACACAAGAGCCATTCTTGCGTCGAACGCAAAGGCATATCCCGTAGCGATGCAGCCCGATATAAGGTTGCAGCAGGTGATTGCGTTAGGTATGTTTCTTATTATCGGATTTGACATTTTCATGTCTTTTATGAAACGATGGTCTTATTTCAGCTTCGCTATTATTGTCTGGTCGCCGGTCGTGCTCTGTCCCATCTTCACGCAGACCTCGCTTCCCAACGGAAGATATACGTCCACTCTCGACCCGAACTTTATGAATCCCAGATGCTCGTCGATGTAGCATTCCTCGCCCTCTTTGGCGTAGGTGACAATCCGGCGTGCCATTGCGCCTGCTATCTGACGGCACAGTATGTCCTTGCCGTCGGGCGTTGTGATGATTATGTCGGCGTGTTCGTTTTCCTCGCTCGCCTTCGGAAGCCATGCCTTGTGGTAGTTTCCATTCTGATGGTGTACATGTTTCACATGCCCGTCAACGGGAAACCAGTTGGCGTGAACGTTGAAAAGACTCATGAAGATGCTTATCATGATGCGCTTTTCATGAAAATACTGGTCTTCATCCACTTCTTCTATGACTACGATACGGCCGTCGGCAGGTGCCACAACGATGTTTTCGGTATCTTCCTGGGGAAAGTATCTGATGGGACAACGGAAGAAATTGACAACCACACCGTACAGAGCCACAGCCACGGCTACGAAGAACCAGAACGGTATCTTGTTGTCAAGACCGCGCCACAACAGCAGTGCTATGGCGGCGAGAATGATGAATCCGTATAGAAGAGTGTCCGTGCCTTCACGGTGCAGACGTATTTTTTTCAGTCTTTTAATCTTTTTTATCATAACTGTTGATGTACATCTATCTTTCTGCAAAGATAGTTGTTTTTTTGAAGATTGGGCAAATTTTTCATGTCATTCTTTTGGCGGTGTTGTTTTAAAGTGGTAACTTTGAAATCTAATTATGCTTGAAAATGGAAGATTTCGTACATCTGCACGTTCATACTTATTACTCTATTCTCGACGGACAGTCCAGCATCCAGCGCCTCGTAGACAAGGCTGTGGGAGACGGGATGAAGGGCATGGCGATAACAGACCATGGCAACATGTTCGGAATAAAGGAATTCTATAATTATTGCAAGGGTGTAAACAAAAAGCGGAAGGCGGAAGGTAAGGAGCCTTTCAAGCCCATCCTGGGCTGCGAGATGTATGTCGCACGACGCCGGAAAGAGGACAAGGTGAAGGAGATGGGCGACATGAGCGGATATCATCTCATCGTTCTCGCGAAAACTATAACGGATACAAGAACCTCATAAAGCTTGTCTCGCGCGCATGGGTGGACGGTTATTACGATGCGTCCGCGTACGGACAGAGCCGACCTCGAGCGTTATCACGAGGACCTTATCGTCTGTTCGGCGTGCATAGCGGGCGAAGTTCCGTCGAAGATACTTAAAGGCGACATCGCCGGAGCGCGCGAGGCGATAGAGTGGCACAAACGTGTCTTCGGCGACGATTATTATCTTGAGCTGCAGAGACACGAGGTGAAGGACCCCAATATAAGGGCTAACAGGGAGACGTTCCCGCTCCAGCAGAAGGCGAACAAGGCTATGATGGAGCTTGCCGGAGAGTATGGAGTGAAGCTGGTGTGCACCAACGACGCGCATTTCGTGGACCAGGACAACGCCGAAGCGCACGACCACCTGCTCTGTCTTGCCACAGGCAAGGATCTGGACGACCCGAAACGTATGCTCTACTCGAAGCAGGAGTGGTTCAAGACGAGGGCTGAGATGAACACGGTGTTCGGTGATTTGCCACAGGTTATGGCAAACACGCTGGAGATTCTCGACAAGGTTGAGATGTACAGCATTGACCACGACCCATCATGCCGTTCTTCCCATTCCCTGCCGAGTTCGGAACTGAGGACGACATAAGGCGCAAATACACTGAGCAACAGCTGTATGAGGAGTTCACTACCGATGAGAACGGGGAGAATCCGTTGCCAAAGGAGGAAGCCGACAAGAAGATAAAGCACCTCGGAGGCATAGAGAAGATATACCGGATAAAGTTCGAAGCCGACTATCTTGCGAAGCTCGCGTACGACGGGGCGAGGCGTCTGTATGGCGACCCGATACCCGACGAGGTGGCTGAAAGAGTGAAGTTCGAGCTCCACATCATGAAGACGATGGGCTTCCCGGGATACTTCCTCATCGTGCAGGACTTCATCAACGCCGCCCGAAACGAGCTCGGCGTGCTCGTGGGACCGGGTCGTGGCTCGGCTGCCGGGTCGGTCGTGGCGTACTGTCTTGGCATCACCAAGATTGATCCTATAAAATATGACCTGCTGTTCGAGCGTTTCCTGAATCCTGACCGAATATCTTTGCCTGATATAGATACCGACTTCGACGATGACGGAAGAGGCCGTGTGCTCGAGTGGGTGGAGGACAAGTACGGGCACGACAAGGTGGCGCACATCATCACATACGGCACTATGGCTACCAAGAACTCCATAAAGGACGTCGCACGTGTGGAGAAACTGCCGCTCGACATATCAAACCGTCTGTGCAAGGCGATACCCGACCGTCTGCCGGACGGTATGAAAATGAACCTGCCCAACGCCATAAAGGCGGTGCCGGAACTGCGTGAGGCTGAGGCGAGCGCCGACCCGCAGATGAGCAACACCATACGTTACGCCAGAATGCTCGAGGGAACCGTGCGTGGCACGGGCATACATGCGTGCGGCACTATTATCTGTCGCGACGCCATAAGCGACTGGGTTCCGGTGAGCACAGCGGAAGACAAGGCAGACCCGGCAGCACAAACTGCTGACCACACAGTATGACGGACATGTGATAGAAGAGACCGGACTGATAAAGATGGACTTCCTCGGACTGAGCACACTGTCTATACTCAAGGAGACCGTAGATAACATAAAGATTACGCGAGGGGTGGAGGTAGACCTCGACAACATACCCATCGACGACGAGCTGACATACAAGCTGTATCAGGAAGGACGCACTGTGGGCACATTCCAGTTTGAGTCCGCCGGCATGCAGAAGTATCTGCGCGAGCTCAAACCCACCGTCTTCGAGGACCTCATAGCCATGAACGCCCTCTACCGTCCCGGTCCTATGGACTACATACCGCAGTTCATCAGGCGTAAGAACGGGCAGGAGGAGATAAAATACGACATCCCCTGCATGGAGAAATACCTCAAGGACACCTACGGCATCACCGTCTATCAGGAGCAGGTCATGCTCCTCTCCCGACAGCTCGCCAACTTCACGCGAGGCGAGAGCGACGCTCTGCGTAAGGCGATGGGTAAGAAGAAGAAGGACATTGTGGACAAGATGAAACCCAAGTTCATCGAGGGTGGAAAGGCTAACGGGCATGACCCGAAGGTGCTCGAGAAGATATGGGCAGACTGGGAGAAGTTCGCTTCTTATGCGTT
>ENA-OQDC01001500-OQDC01001500.1-human-gut-metagenome-genome-assembly--contig:-NODE-1500-length-11559-cov-10.991253_pt1 | contig 11559 bp, 14 predicted proteins | sample MGYA00242770_ERZ504601 | MGnify/ENA primary metagenome ERZ504601 (study PRJEB26092, sample SAMD00036305) | human gut metagenome | host: Homo sapiens | study: EMG produced TPA metagenomics assembly of...
TTCATATTGTTTCATATTAAAATAACTACAAAGCATTTTCACCAATTCTTTATCATCATCGACAACTAAAATCTTGTATTTCATCCAAACCACCTCCAGTATCCATATTATACGATAAAAAACAATGCAATCACAACAAGAGTACATGAAGAACGTAAGCACAATATATCTTTTTTCTCAATTCCTGCTCAATTTCCCCTCAATGTCTTTTACCTCCGATCTTCGTATGCTTATCTCACAGCAGAGCAGTACCACAACGGTACGACCTGCTGAATCAATCAATACGAAAAAAGGAGGGGATAAACCATCCCATATAGAATTGTAATTTTCTAAAAAAGGCGCATGGATCCATCAAATCCATACGCCTGATTTACACATTGTTATTATTCTTTCCGAATCCTTTCAACAATGCTTTCCCGACTCATCTTTTCAAACTGATACTTTGGTATCACATACGCAATCCCAACCAAAATTGGAATCATAAGCACACATGGCACTATCGTAAGATGCAGCCGGAAGAAAAATGCTGTACCGAGCGTATTTACTAAAATTTGCTTTGCTCCAAACACAATTAGCAATACTGCAATCACAAATGCGCCTCCCAAATATAGGAATCCCTCAGTCACTAGCATTTTCGATACCTGTTTTTTCGTCATTCCAACAACTTCCAAAAGCGCCAGTTCCTTTTTCCTGCTGATTACAGAGGTTGCTGTTGTATTAAAGAAATTCATAATGCCAATAAATGCTAAAATAACGACAAGAAAACTACCGATCATATAATATTTACTGACAAACCGCCTAAAGCTCGCCTTCATATCCAATACAGAAAAAACATTTATCATATCATTTTCTTTCAAAACATTTTTATCAATGTATTCTTTTACTTGCTTATCCTCTCCCTTCTTGGCATTAATAGTAGCATACATTGCTGATTGATTTTCTGTCTGGGTGATATACTCTTCTTCTGGAACCATTACTGTAATATAAACAGAATCTGCATACGGATAATCCAGGGAATATGGCATCATAGCTTCTCCGATCACCCCATAATCTTTCTGCTTTCCGTTTCCGTACTCCATTTTAAAAGTTTCGCCAGACTGATAATAAGAAACTGGTTGTTCTGTATATTTATCACTATAGTCCACAATCACATAATCCCCACTTTTAAACGTATCCCAGGAACATTTTTCCCCTTTCCATTCTAACATATCAAACACCGCTTCACTAATTCCGAGGAAATGAACCTTTACAGTATTATCCGCTTTTGTTTCCTCCCAGATTTGCTTTTCATAATCTGTCCAGTTTTCTTTGTTTTTTTCTGCCAATGTCTCCCACGTTTTCAAAAGTGCCGGTTCCATCTTATGTCTTTCTTCCGAATAATACACATATCCTGTTTTCTCACTTTCCGGACACTTATTCAGAATCTCTTTGATTTCAGGTGTAATACCATTGAAATTTGTATTCGATAAAGTGTCGGTCATCTGATCCAGTTGAAAATCGGAAGCTAAAAACACTTTTCGGTAAGAATCAAAATCATATCCCTGCACCAACATCACGATACAGTTGACAACCACCATAGAAAGAGCGATAGAAAGCATAACAATCAATCCCTTTTTCCAATTTCGTAACACATTTTGAACTGCCATCCCCCACCAGGTTACAGAAGTATTCTTTTTTATTTTCCTATGTGACTGCTCTCCTTCTGCCAAACGCAGAGCTTCCACAGGCGAAACTCTTTCCACCATTTTACAAGCCTGCAGACTGGAGAGATACACCGTTAAAAGCGTTAAAAGTATCGCTGCAAAGAAAATCAAAGGATTTGCTGATACTACTGTCTGAGCCGTTTTTCCTGCCTGTGCGCTAATTTGGGCATCTGCAGTCAAGGACGGAGCCATACAAAGACCTGCAAGATAACCGCAAAGCAATCCGATTGGAATGCCAATAGCTGATAATCTCCACGCCTGCATACGTACAATTTTTTTCAATTGTTTTCCTGTTGTTCCCACGTTCTTCAATAATCCGTAGGCTCTAATATCCGTTTTCACGGATATATTAAAAATATTATAAATAATTAAGTAACCAGCCAATATCACAAACAGTACCATTACAATAAGGGAAGTGAATGAAAATGAATCCTCTTCAAAAAGATTATATGCCGGATTGATCTCCAATCCTGTCCCTGCTTTCGTAAATCCTGCTGTCTTAGATATATTTTCTGTTTTCTTTTCCAGATTCCAAAGATTCTTGTACCAGACAGAATACTCCTTTCCCCCATTATAGATACCATTTTCTAATTCTTTCTGTGTAACAGGATAACAATTCTCCTTCGCATAGGCTTCAGATACCCAGACCATCTGACCTAAAACAGCCTTATCACCCTGCCAAAATCCACATATCTGGAATGTATCTGTTTTGTATTGTTTCAGCATTGGATTTACTTCCCACGTCAGCGTGACTTCTTCCCCAATCTTTGGTGTAACTCCCAGTGCTTCCAGTACCAAGCTGCTGACTGCTACTTCATTTCCCTTCTCTGGCAGTCTTCCTGTAGTTGGCAGACAATTAAAGCTTTCTGCCATATTTTTATCTGCATATCTAACTTCTACTGAAAAGCCAAAATGTTTATCTCTTCCTGCTCCCAGAAAAATGCCTGTTCCATATCGTTCCACCTCATCACTTTGTTCTATTGTTTTTTGCAATCTCTCCGCATCTTCTTCTGACAAATTCTGCGCAATAGCATGGGATGAATCCATAAATTGCTTAATTTCCGTTGCTCTTTTGGAAAGTATCATGGATACGCTCCCCACAAAGAGGCTTGTAAATAACAGTGATGTCAACATGATTGCAATAACAGCAATAATATTTCTTGCTCGGTTCATTTTCATAAAACGTTTCGTCAATAATCGTAACGTTTCTTTATTCTCTACTTTTACCATATAATCGCCCTCACTATACCAAACCACTGTCTGAAACAATTTTTCCGTCTTCAATCTGTAAAATCCTGTCAGCCATCTGGGCAATCTCCTCATTGTGAGTAATCATTACAATCGTTTGATGAAAACGCTTACTGGTGACTTTTAAAAGTCCCAATACATCCTGACTCGTTTTGGAGTCCAGATTGCCTGTCGGTTCATCTGCCAGCAAAATAGCAGGTTTTGCCGCTAATGCTCTTGCGATTGCCACCCTTTGCTGCTGACCCCCTGACAGTGCACTTGGAAGATTTTCCAGTTTTGTCCGAATGCCCAGTGTATCTATGATTTCATTTACATAACCTTTTTCAATCTTTTTTCCATCCAGTTTTACAGGAAGAACAATATTTTCCCATACATTCAGCATCGGAACCAGATTATACTGTTGAAATACAAATCCAATATTTCTACGCCTAAAAATAGTAAGCTCTTCATCTGGCATATGGCTTAAATTCTGTCCGTCAACAATGACCTGACCGGATGTTGGATTATCCAAACCACCAATGATATGAAGCAATGTAGACTTTCCACTTCCAGAGGTTCCGACAATCGCTACAAACTCCCCTTTTTCTACTTCCAGGTTTATACCATCAAGAGCCCTGACTTCTGTTTCTCCCTGCCCATATATTTTTCGTAAATTTACTGCTTTTAATATATTCATGCCATCCTCCCATCAAAAAAGCCTGTATTGATCTTTACAATACAGACTTTATCATAACAATGTCTCCATCTGGTTTCTGAAATGTCACAGTTTTGATACTATTCCTTCTTTGCTATCGGAAGAAACACAGAAAATGTAGAACCCTTTCCTCTCTTTGATGTCACTTTTATATACCCCTTTTGTGCCTGAATGATCTCTCTTGCAAGGAATAAGCCAATTCCTACTCCTGGCTGGTCTGCCACTGACAGACTCCGATAAAACCTTCCAAATATCTTTGGTATTTCTTCTTTTTCTATTCCAATGCCATCATCAATGATATCAATCTTTACAAAAAAAGAATACTGCTCGACTTTTATCTGAACATTTCCCCCACATGCTGTGTATTTAATCGCATTGTCTACAATATTTCCGAGTGCCTCCACGGTCCATTTTGCATCACACATAGCATGTAAATCCGTGTCAAATAGACTCAGGAAAATATCCTTCTCCATTGCTTTTACATTAAACTGCTGCTGTACGGATGCAAACATCTGTGCAATAGCAGTATCCTCCGGATGTACTGCTATAATTCCGCTCTCCATTCGTGATAATTTGACCAGTGATTGTATCAGAAAATCCAATTTCTCCGTCTGCTCCAAAATGGTAGCTATCTCCTCTTGATTTTCATTACTCACTTCAGAGAGTATTTCTCCATAGACTTTCAGATTTGAAATGGGAGTCAGTGTCTGATGCGCAATATCTGAAATAAGTTTTTGTATCACTTCTTTCTGTTCCTGTTGATTTTTTTTTGCCAGAAAACTACTGTCTATATATTGTTTCATGCTGTTTTCAAGAGCAGAATACTTTTCTTCTGATATTTCTGTCCGTTCCAGTTCTCCATCTATTGCACAATCCAGCATTCGCTGCAGCCGGTTAAAAAGCTTTTTTTCTTTCTGATAAAAAAAGCTGTACCAAAAAACTCCGCTCAGGACAAATATAACTACAATCAACATGATTGTTTCTATCATCCATTCACCGCCCATGTATAACCAATTCCATAAACCGTCTTGACATATTCAGGCTTCTGCGTATCATCTTCTAATTTGTCTCTGAGGCGTTTGACTGCAACAGTCAGAGCATGAGCATCCACAAACTCTGTATCTCCCTGCCATACCTCGTCAATCAGATATTCCCGTTTCAATACTTTTCCTCTGTTTTCACACAGCACTCTAAGGAGCTTTTGTTCTGTCTTACTAAGTTCAATAGGTTCTCCATCTTTGAAAAATTCCATTTTATCGAAATAGAACTCAAATCCATCAAGCTCCATAGAATTATTAGCTGTTGCCTCTTTATTTCTAAGCTGCACAGACACTCTTGCACGCAAAACCATCAAACTAAACGGTTTCGTAATATAATCATTTGCCCCAGCTTCCAATCCTGTTACAATATCTACTTCCATGTTATTTACTGTAAGCAGAATAATCGGCACCTGACTATTTTTCCTTATTTCTCTTACAAAATCAATCCCATTCCCATCCGGCAAATTCACATCTAACAAAACCAATGTGATATCTTCCTTTTTCAAGATTTCTCTAGCTTCCTGCAAAGTTCTGCACTGATAAAAGAAATAAGCATCATTCTTTAAAGCCAGACGGATTCCATCATTTAATTTTTTGTCATCTTCAACAATCAGTAACTTTTCACTCATATTTTCTCTGCTTTCTTTCAAATTACGCTAATTGTATCATTGCCAGTTTTATAAATCAAATCATTAAATCAAAATCTCCAGCAGAATTTATCTTATAAACAGCCAAAAGCTCCCGAAGGAGCTTTCCACGTTTTAAATGTACACTAATTCTTTCAACACATAATCTTTGATTTCCTGATAGGTTGCTTTCAACTCGGCACTGGTGGTATCCAGCTCGTCCAGGTCTAAGTCGATCTCTATCGTGTCATCTGGCTTTTGCGCGAGCAACGAGGCAAGCCGAGATGCTTGCATCTCGATTTGCCGACTGCCGCGTTCATCGAGACAAGTACTCTTGTCTCGATGTTGGGACAAAAAAACAACCGTCTCCACGTGAGTACAAATTCAAATCATATCCCCACATAATCACGAAAATATTGGCAATATCTATACAGTACTAATACCGCTCATTCAACCCGTTTCCCACAAAATATAAATACCATTAATTTTGCATCACCTTGATGTAAAATCTACTCTTCTTTCTCACCGTCAATATTCTCTTCCCCTATCATACCAGCTTCCAAAGCTTGATATTCCTGATTTAACTCCCTCAATAATTCTTCTTCACTTGGCAAATATAATTTATATTTCGAAGCAAAAATTTGTGTTTCATTTTCTGGCAACGTATATTTGACCACAGATTCACTTTTGTCCGCACATAACACAATACCAATCGGTGGATTATCTCCCTCATTCATAAGCTCTCGTTCATAATAATGAACATACATCTGCATCTGCCCTAAATCCTGATGTGTTAAGTCCCCAACCTTTAAATCAATCAAAACGAAACATTTTAAGATGTAATTATAAAATACAAGATCAATTCTAAAATGACGTCCATCGAACGTTATTCTTTTCTGTCTTGCAACAAATGAAAAGCCTCTGCCAAGTTCCAAAAGGAATTTTTGCAAATGTGTAATTAACGCTTGTTCCAAATCACTTTCATAAAAATCATCATTAGGTGGCAACCCGAGAAATTCCAACACATATGGGTCACGGATAACATCTTCTGGTTTTTTCGCCGGCTCCAGTGTCTGAATTTCCGCTGCAACTTGCTCTTTATTTTTACTGGATAATAACCTTTCATAGAAGAAAGAATTTATCTGACGCTCAAGTTGTCTGGTACTCCATTGAGATTTTACAGCTTCCTGCATATAAAATTCTCGTGCATTTTCATTCTCCACTCGCATCAAAAGCCGATAATGCGTCCAACTCAATTCGCTACGCAGTGCGTAGCCATTTGGAAACATTAAATAAAACTGCCGCATATTTTTCAAGTTTGCAACGGTAAATCCTTTCCCAAAATCTTGAGTCATTTGCTTTGATAATTCTTTCAATAAACCCGTCCCATACTCCGCCTTTTCATTGCCACCCTGTTCTTCAATGATTGATTTTCCTATATTCCAGTAGGCTTCAACCATTGCAAAATTGGCAGTTTGGTAGACTTTGTTTCTCGCCGAAATTAAAATTTCTTTGATTTCGTTATAAAAAGATGCATTCATCTTATCAAAACCTGCCTTTCATTTATTGATTATTATTACCATTCTTTGTATCTTAGCAAGAACTGTATTCTGCAAAACCGATTCCTCATATGTTTCTTAATCTAACAAGCCAAGAATAGCCTTTATCTACTGCAAAACTATTTAAAATGTATCAAATTAAATATTACAAAGATTTTATCTACAATTTTCTTTATACCAGTTTTCTATCGGATTCCAAATAATATTCCCCTCATAGTAAGTTGTTCCATCTACTGTACATTTAGTGAGCAATTTCTGCGTAGCTTCTAAAACATTATTGTAGACTTTGCTTGTAATCAATATTGGTTCTCTAAATCTCTGCCATGCCTTATTTGCTAAATGGCAGGCTGAATTCACTACATCTCCATCCAATAACATCATTCAAACCACTTCCAGAATATTCCTGCTTTAACCATTAAACAACTCCATCATCAATTCCAATCCCACATCTATTTTTCATATTTCTTTTTACTCAACTTGTAATTTAATACATTAATCATACTACAAAGTTTTGCTGCAACATCTATTACTGCATCAACATCATCTATGTTAGGTGTCTCAAATACTCCCCAAACACAATCTCCATTAATATTAATTTCCTTACAAATCTCATAAGAATTCATTATCGCAACACATTCGGATAAAAAACATCTATACATTTTTGCTAACGTAGGTCTTTTATGTCCATCTGTTAGTTTGGATGAATCTACAATATCAATAAACAATGCCGTCACATCAACATAATAACCATTTTTATATGTTAATTTATCCCGTGTCGGAATATTACTCTTATTGTCCTCATAATCATTGTCATTAGCATCTAAAATATCATCCATTCTCTCTGCGCTATCTTCAATCTTATATACATATGTTGTGGATTTTTTTGATTCCATTTGTTCCCCCCTATATCAACTGAAATATCATACACACAAACCACAGAATAACTGTTGCTAATAAAAATTTTATTCCCTTGTTATACCATTTTGCTTTTAGACTACATATTTTCGAATTTGTATGTATCTGTTCTTCTAAATCATCTATCATTTCTTTTTCATCCATATCTTTTACGGCACTCTTATAATTCTCCAATGTCATATTTCCAATAGAGCCAAAGAAAAAAATAGATGATGCATTATTAAGATTTTTCACTCTTGCAATAATAGATAACATAAAACACAAAAATAGAAATAAAGCTTGATAAATATAGCAGTGCAACCAGAATGGCTGCTATAATTTCTCCGCCAGATAGTTCTGCCAGTTTTGATACCTCTGTTATTCTTTCAAATGCACTGGGCATGCCCTTTTCAAAATATAACACCTATTAAAACTCCTGCTAATGCTAATGCAAATGAAAACCTTGGTATCCATATTTCCTATCCATGTATTTATGATACCCAGTGTTTCATAAGCATCTTCTTTTTTAAACGCTCTATTTTCTTGCGTTTGATTATTATCGTTTTCCATGTCAATACCCCCTTATTTCCTTTATTGTTTGTAAATAGCCTTCAAAATCTTTTCTTCTTTCATACTTTACCCTGTAATTAACCAGTGCTCTTTCTATTTCATTATAAAGTTTATACAAGACATTTTCTTTATTTGCCCAATTTAATGTTGCACTTTCTAGGTCTACCCAATAGTCTGACAATTCCGCCATGACAAGCATCACATCGAATGCTTTGGAATATTCTTGAAAGTAATCATAAATTCCTATCAAATAACAACTTAATTCTAATGACACTTCTGTTGAGTTTTTTCCTATTAGTGCCCCCAATTCATATTCCTTTCTATCATTGAAATCAAATCTTTTTTACCCATTTTATCCATGTACTCATATTCATGGTAATGTACTTTTGAAAGAATATTCTTAATATCTATATAATAATCTTTTCGTATTTCTTGCAATTCTTTTTCCGCAAAATCTCTTTCATCAAAAGCCCTTAATTTTGCTGTATTTTCATTATTATATTTATCTCTGTAATCCTGATTTTCTTTTTTCAGTTTATCCTCTAAGACAGTAAGCTGCTTTTCTCTTTGTATAAGTTTGTCTTGCAATCTCTCGATTTCTCTAATGCCATCTGCCAATCCTGCAAATGTATCCGACTCTACTGTTGTATCTTCATCTATTTTGATTGGTTTTCCTAAATCCTCTGAGAACTCCAAATAGTAATCCTTTGTCACATAGCCTTGGAATAACTTTGTTCCTTTATATTTTGCTGATTTTACAAAAACTTCCCTATACTCATCTGACATTTGCTTGAAACATTATCTGAAATAAATATTTCTCCGCCAGATGCTATGTCTGAATATTTGCTTGCATAATTTGTTGTATTACCAACCCATACACAATCTACTTCGTTCTCTCTATTTTCATCACTTTCCAGACCATACATACCAACCTGAGTTACAAGAACCTTTCCATAATCAATTCCAATACCACATTCAATAACTTTCCCATTAACATTAGTTTTCAAATATTTATTCAAGCTATAATCAATCACAGTCTGTAAACTTCTTGCCGCATTAATTGCTTTATCTGCTGCACTGTCCACGATATTCCCGTTTTCATCAGCAGAGTCAATAAATACACCCATAATTCTGTCACCCAGAAATTGTCTTGTAACTCCTCCATTTTTTCTAACACAATCAACTGCCATTCTCATAAATGAGCGATATATTTTAACCATACTTTTTGCTTGGCTATTTTCCGTTAAGTATGTTGACTTACGAATATCAATAAATAGTATGGCTGCCATGATAGAGTAGGTTCTATTATTATCTTCTAATTGCTCTATTGTTGGAGGTAATTCTGAATCTATTTCTATTTGCTCAACAGTCTGTTCTGTTAATTTTTTTTAATCCGCAAATCTACTTTTTTCTAAAATCAATTTTTTTGAAAATCCCATATTTACTCTACATTCTCCTCTATAATATAAAGATAGCATTTTTTACACATTTTCACTTGCTCCACATATATTATACAATCTTTTCTTCTTTTTCGATAGTTCTAAAAATCCAGATAGCCAAATAGCCGCCTACTCAAAACCTGAACAAACGGCTATAAAATGGTATCAGATATTTATATTTAGATTATTTCAAAATGCTTCAACGCATCCTTTATTGCTTCCACTTTCTCCGCCGTCGGATGCTTCCTCGGCTGTTTCAATTCTTCTACCGCATTAGGAGCATCGTACATTGGCAGGCCTAAATCTCTCTTTACCTCTGCGATATATGCGGTATGTACTTTGAAACCGTATTTAGCTTCTATGTACTCCTTTATCATTTTGTAGGTCACTCGCTCTTTGGGCTTGTAGCTTTCCGCTCTTTTAGCAATATTATCAAGCGGAACTTTTCCCCCACCCTCGCCAAACTCAACTTTTACGTTGATATGTCCGTCTGGCTTTTTGTGGGAAAGCAGTACTACCGTCTCGACGTGCGGTGTCGTTTTTCACTGCTTTAACAGTACGCGAACCCGCATAGTTACTGAGTTTTTACACCCTTTGACAGGTTGCTAATATCTGCAATCATAAGGTTAAGACATGGCGTACAGACCGTTTGACTTTGCAAACGTGTGGCGGGTACGCCGATATTTTGTAACACTTTTATAATACAAAATTATTCTAAATACTGCTACCAAATTTGGTAATATATCAGTACGCCGATTTGTTTTGGACATTTTTGCGAATGGCATTAACACCCTTTCAATGTTCACTTTTATTGAAACCGATATTTTCCTTTTCCATGTCCTGTTACAGGTACGATTACCTCACTATCAACCAACAGTTTTATTAACTTGGAAGCTCCTGATGGCTTTAATCCAGTAATTTCTTCAACTATCGTTCTTCCGAAACAATTTTCTTTTCCACATTTTGAAAATATTTCTACTGTATGATTTATTGTTTTTTCTGAAATCGTATCTGAGAAAGAAAGTAATTTATTTTGAATGTCCACTTTTGTGCTTTCAATGTCCACTTCTCCACTCTCAATGTCCACTTTTACTCTTTCAATGTCCACTTCTGCAAACCTTCCACTAATGTGCATCGTACGATTATGAAGTTCATTCTTCTCATCCAACAATAAATTTCTTAAAAACAATTCCAAATACTCGGTTGTTTCATGAACACCATTTTTCAAATCGTTATAATTGGCCCTAACAAGTGCATTTCTAAAATACCATGCATTCTCCGCAAAAATATCGTTAGTTGCATCAAATCCAAGTGTTCTAAGATACTTAATAAAAAATACTGCCGTAGTTCGTGTATTTCCTTCTCCGAATAACATGTATCTGCCATAATCTTGATATAAAGATTGCCAAGTGATGAATAATTTCTTCCATGCTCAAGTTTTTATAACTAAATTTCTTTTCCTCTGCAAAATCATAGTCCAAGGTTGCGCGAAGTTCTGATGCACTTCCATAAAGAACCGTTGCTCCATTCAACACCCATTCCTTTTTTGTAATATTATAATCTCTCAGTTTTCCGGCATGTCCATAAATCCCAGCAAACAACTTTTTATGAATAGAGATATACTCATTCGGAGTAAAACTAAATGCTTTCTCCGATAAAATTTTTGCTATTCTAACAGCAACTTTGTCGGCCTCTTCCGTACGGTCTTCTGTATCTGCTTTTGGATTTTCTTCATAATACGTATTGAGAAGTTCCTGCGCTTCATCAATCGAAATATCACCTTCAA
>ENA-OQDC01001502-OQDC01001502.1-human-gut-metagenome-genome-assembly--contig:-NODE-1502-length-11535-cov-9.649807_pt1 | contig 11535 bp, 8 predicted proteins | sample MGYA00242770_ERZ504601 | MGnify/ENA primary metagenome ERZ504601 (study PRJEB26092, sample SAMD00036305) | human gut metagenome | host: Homo sapiens | study: EMG produced TPA metagenomics assembly of...
AATAATAAAAGTAGCTGTATAGCTCTAAAGAGCAAACAGTAGTGGTGCCATGGATGCACCCTGAAAAAAGGCGGTATCCCGCCTTAATTCAGATGCTCTGGTAACTCAGTTACCGAGTAATTCACTGCTCATAATAACTGGATTTTTTATTTGCATCAGCAGATCTTCAGCAGATTTTCAAAGGAGAAAATCTCTTTTTCAGACATTAATTCTTCAAATCTGTTCAGGTTAAGATCTGAGTGTTCCAGTTCTCTTGAAAACTGATAACAGATACGGATCTGGTCATCCAGCTTAAACTGCCGGTTGTTTTTCAGATAGGTTCCCACATTTAATTCATGGATGAACAGAGTGCACACAACTGCCATTTTCACCTTGGTGAAGATTTCATCATCATAAACTGCACCGCAGAAATAGGTATAGATCCAGTAAACAAGAAGCTGTTCTTCCTGAACCTGCCAGTCAGGATAAGAGAAATCAAATTCACTTTTCTGCCAGGAATAAAGATTTCCGGAGTCAGACTGCGGATCTGTATTTCCATTATACAGTGGAGTCAGACAATTCTTTAAGTATTCCTGCCATCCCGGGCGCAGAACCTCCATTTCCGGGACAACAGTTTTCCACATTTTTTTAAATAATTGTTCTGGTGTATTTGCACAGGCAGATGCAGCAGAACAGCTTTCTATGTTATCTGCATTTATACGAGAGTAAATTTTGCTGCAAAATCCATCTCCGTATCCGGAATCTTCATGTCGTTTTCGTATTTCTTCCCATTTAAAGAGTTCATTTTTATTTACACATAACTGGAAATCATGTGCAGCAGCCAGAAGTTTCCACAGACGTTTCTGCATAGGTACAGCTCTGTCCTGGATGACATCTATGAGCATATCCCGGGTGTCCATAAGTGCAGTGAACAGAAAATAATCAAAGTCATCATAGACTTCTTCTTTTGTCTTTTTTTCTTTTGTGATAAAGTGTACCTTTTCTTTTTGGGAAAGTAAGATCCTTGCTGCCTCAGGACAGGAGAGCGACAGGGAAATCTCACGCAGACCTTCAAATTCTTCAATATGTCTCGGATAATTTCTGCAGGTTCTGCAGAACATTTCCGGTCCTGCTTCTGTGTAGATATCACACAGGTTCTCTTCGTTAAGAAAAGCACAGCGCCTGTTATACTGGCGGAAAACATGTTCTTTCCAGTCAATATCATTGTGCAGGCGATTGCGGAACGGACCTTTAAAGTGTTGGTATTTTTTCAGTGTCTGATCGTCAATCACGATCTGCCATCCTGCGCAGCAGGTATCCGGACAGGCTCCTGCAATACAGGAAAATTCTTTATAGTAGTTTGGAAATGTGTATTGCATAATGTTAAATAGTATCCTTTCTTTTTTTCTTAAGTTTACGGTAAGTTCCTGCAGTCATGCCACAGGATTTGCGAAAGCTCTGGGAGAGATAACTCTGAGAGGAGAATCCTGTGAGATGTGCAATATCTGAAATCCCGTAATCAGTATTTTCCAGAAGTTCTTTACATACCTCGATTCGCTTTCTGTTTAGATAGTTCATAGGAGAAATCCCATAATATTTGGTAAATTCATGGCTGAGATAATACTTGTTCAGGTGGCTGATGGCAGACAGATGATCAAGAGAGATGTTTTCTCCGTAATTAGAATCAAGATATCGCTTGATATGTGCACATTCCTTGCTTGGATGTTGTGCAGTGATCAGTTCAAAAGGAGAATCTGTGATCCGCTGAAGCTGAAGGATCAGAATATTAAGCATATGTCTGCAGATTTTTTCGTACCCTTCCGATTGATTATCCAGTTCTTGAAACAGAGCATTAAAGTAAAAAAGCAGATCTGTTTTCTTTTTTCTGCAGTTAAAGATGCGATATTCTTTCTGATCATTAAAAGAGAAAGATAATCCGTCTACGCCCACTGTGAAATAGCTGAGAGGTGGGTTTCCTCTGGAAATTTCAGTGTGATTAATGTGAGGGTTAACAATGATCAGGTCATCTTTTGAAATAGGGTAGATTTCATCTTCAAGCAGAAATTCCCCCTGTCCGTCCCGCACATAAAATAATTCAGTGAATGCATGGGAGTGGGGAATGCTTGGCCAGTCACCTTCATAGAGGGAAGAAGATGCATTCAGAAGTGTGACCTCCTGTGGAGCAGTATCTTCAGGGCTGAAGCGAAGAGAATGTGTACTCATAAAAAAGTTCCTCCTCCATAATTTAGTGATTTTGTCTAATGCAAAAGAGCGAACAAAAATAATAGAGGGAATCTGTTCTGCATTTAGTTGTTATGATTGGACTAAATGCATGAAAAAAACTTTGAAAAATAAAAAAATATAGGGTATTATAATCAAAAACAGAATTCCTTTCAAAATTTTCGATAACATTTTTTATATAATATCACAATTTGATTTGTACAGCAAGATTTCTAAAAAACAAAGCAAAAAGAGAATTGAAAATGTTTTGGAAAGAACGTATTCTATAGACAGATAAGGCGCAAGAAAGAGCAGAATCAGGTCAGATAAGTAAAAAGTAAGACAGGTTTATACAGAGAGAGGAGACAAACAACAATGAAAAAAGGTCGTGTAACAATACCAACCAATCTGGACGTAGTGCCACAGACACTGGAGATACTGGATGAATGGGGTGCAGATGCGATTCGTGACTGTGACGGAACAGAATTTCCGAAGGAATTAAAAGATACTGGCTCCAAGATATATGCAACCTATTATACAACCCGTAAGGATAATGAATGGGCAAAGGCACATCCTGAGGAAATCCAGCAGATGTATATCATGACATCCTTCCATACAGCAACAGAGGATAAGCTGAAAATTCATCTGATGGATCATTTATATCCGGATATGCTGGCGGTGAATACAAGAGATGATATCTACAGATGGTGGGAAGTTATAGACCGTACTACCGGGGAACCGGTATCAACAGAGCTGTGGAGCTATGATGAAGAAACCGGTAATGTAGTGATCAGAGCTGCAAAGCTGTTTCATGAATACACTGTAAGCTTCCTGGCATATATCATGTGGGATCCGGTACACATGTACAATGCAGTAGTAAATGACTGGAAAGATGTGGAACCGCAGATTACATTTGATGTGCGCCAGCCGAAAACAAAAGCTTATTCCCTGGAACGTCTGCGCAGATTTCTGGATACTCATGAGTATGTGGATGTTGTGCGCTTTACTACATTTTTCCATCAGTTTACTCTTATATTTGATGAACTTGCAAGAGAGAAATATGTAGACTGGTTTGGCTATTCCGCTTCAGTCAGCCCATATATTCTGGAGCAGTTTGAGAAAGAAGTGGGTTATCCTTTCAGACCGGAATATATCATTGACCAGGGATACATGAACAATACCTACCGGATTCCCTCAAAAGAATTCAAAGATTTTCAGGCATTTCAGAGACGTGAAGTTGCGAAACTTGCCAAAGAGATGGTAGATATCGTACATGAATACGGAAAAGAAGCCATGATGTTTATGGGAGATCACTGGATTGGCATGGAACCGTTTATGGACGAATTTGCATCCATCGGACTGGATGCTGTGGTTGGAAGTGTTGGAAATGGTGCGACATTGCGTCTATTCAGTGATATTAAGAATGTAAAATATACAGAAGGAAGATTCCTGCCATACTTTTTCCCGGATACGTTCCATGAAGGCGGCGATCCTGTAAAGGAGGCAAAAGTGAACTGGGTAACAGCAAGAAGAGCAATCCTTCGAAGCCCGATCCAGAGAATCGGATACGGCGGATATCTGAAACTTGCCCTGGAATTCCCGGATTTTGTACAGTATATCAAAGAAGTCTGCGAAGAGTTCCGCACTTTATATGATAACATTCAGGGAACGACTCCTTATTGCGTAAAACGGGTAGCAGTCCTGAATTGTTGGGGAAGGATGCGCTCATGGGGTAACCATATGGTACATCACGCCATCTATTACAAGCAGAATTATTCTTATTTCGGAATTATCGAAGCATTAAGCGGCGCACCGTTTGATGTATCATTTATCAGCTTTGACGATATCAAAGCAGACAAAGATCTTCTGAAGAAATTTGACGTAGTGATCAATGTGGGAGATGCGGACACTGCACAGTCAGGCGGCGAGAACTGGATCGACGAAACAATCATCACAGCAGTCAGAGAATTTGTATATAATGGCGGTGGATTTATCGGTGTAGGAGAACCGGCAGCACATCAGTGGCAGGGCAGATTCATTCAGTTAGATGATGTACTTGGAGTAGAAGAAGAACATGGATTTAACCTGAATACAGATAAATATAACTGGGAAGAACACAGAGATCATTTCATCCTTAAAGATGCAGAAGGCGAGGTTGATTTCGGTGAAGGTAAGAAGAACATTTATGCCTTACCGGAAACAGAAATCTTAATCCAGAAAGACCAGGAAGTGCAGATGGCTGTAAAGACTTTCGGTAAAGGAAGAGGCGTTTATATCAGCGGACTTCCATACAGCTTTAAGAACAGCCGCGTGCTTTATCGTGCAGTCCTTTGGTCAGCATCCGCAGAGGAAGAACTTCACTGCTGGTATTCAACCAACTACAATGTAGAAGTACATGCTTACGTAAAAAATGGAAAATACTGCGTAGTCAACAACACTTACGAACCACAGGATACAGTAGTTTACAGAGGTGATGGAAGCAGCTTCCGGTTACATATGGAGGCAAATGAGATCAAATGGTATCAGATATGAAAGATATCGGATATGAAAGATATCGGATAGATTTTATCTGTAAAATAGATTGAAAAGAAAGTCAGTGAAGAAATAACAGAACAGGTTCAGACGTGAGCAGAATGCTTTTGTCTGAACCTGTTTTGATGTGCCAATAAGTTGACTTTTTGAACAATCTTGCGTTTGAATTTCTTATTTACGCATTGTTGTCGGTCGCTGTAGCCACCGGCATATAATTATTTGATTAAGCTGTTATCATCAAAGTAGTTGATCTGCATTGCTGAACGAACATCATGAAGTGTCTGTGCAGCTTTTGCTTCAGCAACCCTGCTTCCCTCTTTGAGGATATCATATACATCATCAAGATGCTGCTCCCAGTATTTACGTCTCTCGCGGATTGGAGAAAGCTCTGCCTGAAGTACTTTATTCAGGAATTTCTTAACCTTGACATCACCCAGACCGCCGCGTGTATAATGGGCTTTCAGTTCATCCAGATTCTGATATTCAGGCAGGAACTCTGCAAAATATTCCGGTTTGCAGAATGCGTCCAGATAAATAAATACAGGGTTTCCTTCCACACGTCCCGGATCTTCCACACGAAGATGATTCGGGTCTGTGAACATGGACATAACCTTCTTCTTAACATCAGCTTCTTCATCTGAAAGGTAGATGCAGTTTCCGAGAGATTTGCTCATTTTTGCTTTTCCGTCAATACCTGGCAGACGTAAGCATGCTTTATTGGATGGCAGAATAATCTCAGGCTCTGTCAGAGTTTCGCCATAAACAGTATTAAATTTGTGGACGATCTCCTTGCACTGCTCGAGCATTGGAAGCTGATCTTCGCCAACCGGAACAGTAGTAGCGCGGAATGCAGTGATATCTGCAGCCTGGCTGATAGGATAGCAGAAGAAACCGACAGGGATGCTTGCCTCGAAATACGCATCTGGATTTCGGCTTTTACTGTAGGGTTACGCTGTACACGTGCCACAGTAACAAGGTTCATATAATAAAAAGTAAGCTCTGTAAGCTCCGGAACCATGGACTGGATAAAGATAGTGGATTTCTCAGGATCAATGCCGCATGCAAGATAATCCAGGGCAACCTGAAGGATGTTCTGGCGAACTTTTTCAGGGTGTTCAGCGTTATCTGTTAATGCCTGTGCATCTGCGATCATAATATAAATTTCATCATATAAGCCGGAGTTCTGTAAACGAACACGCTCGGATAATGAACCAACATAATGTCCAACATGAAGGCGGCCTGTTGGGCGGTCACCGGTTAAAATAATTTTGCTCATTTTGCTCTCCTAAAAGTAAATTCCGATTTTCCAGAGAGTTTCTGGAAATTCTCAGTTACTACTATTATAAGGCCTGCGAATGTTACCGTCAATGATTTTGGGGGAATAAATGAGGATATAATTTATTGAATATTTATGCAATAAATACATTTACAGAATTGATTAAAAGAAAAGATTCTGCTAGAATAATAAATAGCTTCCGGCAGGATTGCAGAGATGCGTAACAGAAATATGTCATGCGTTGTATGATAAGATAAAAGGAGTATTTACCATGCCAGTATTTGATTTCAGCGGTGCTTCAGACAAGAAACCAGGTGTACAGTCTGAATGTACCTACACTACTTTCCAGTCTAATGAAAAGGAGACTTCCCCTGAGAAACCGATCATGATTCTGGATAACAGCAGCCGTCAGTGGAAACATCATTCCTGCGGTATTTTTACTAATCCAATCAAACGTACATCCTTTGAATTTAAAGAGGATGACGGCGTTTTCAGTGCAGATATCATCAGTATTGATTCAAGATTTGTAAGTCTTCTGAAATGGCTTGGGGAGAATCATATCAATGTGCGCCTTTCAGGAGAGAATAAAGAGAATGGTTATGCAGTTTATAAGATTCGTGAAACTGCTTTTGGCGGCGGCACGAAACTTTCCGCAGAGGACGGATTTCTTCAGTTTATGATCGAGAGACTTCTTGCAAGCAGTGCACCTGCAGAGATTGTTGAGGATGAAGATGAGGAAGAAACAGGGGACGAGATGAAGCTGACAAGCATTCAGAGCATCACTGACTTTATGACTTGTGCCGGAAGAACTCTGCCGGATAATATTCGTCTCTGGGCTCGAAGAAACCTTGCAGTTGCCCGCTCTCATGAGGTATCTCCGGAAGAGAGACGCCACGCTCAGCGTGCACTGTCCATTATGATGAACATTCAGTGGAAGAATAACTACTTTGAAGCAATCGATCCTCAGGAAGCGCGCAGGATTCTTGATGAGGAACTCTACGGAATGGAATCTGTAAAGCAGCGTATCATTGAAACCATCATCCAGATCAACCGTACCCATACACTTCCTGCATACGGACTTCTCCTTGTAGGCCCTGCAGGTACAGGTAAATCCCAGATTGCCTATGCAGTTGCCCGTATCCTGAAACTGCCTTGGACAACTCTGGATATGAGTTCCATCAATGATCCGGAACAGCTTACAGGAAGTTCCAGAATCTATGCAAACGCAAAGCCCGGAATCATCATGGAAGCTTTCTCAGCAGCAGGAGAATCCAACCTTGTATTTATTATCAACGAGCTTGATAAAGCAGCGTCAGGTAAGGGCAACGGAAACCCTGCAGACGTACTTCTTACTCTGCTTGACAACCTTGGATTTACAGATAACTATATGGAATGTATGGTGCCCACAGTGGGCGTTTATCCCATTGCTACGGCAAACGATAAATCCCAGATCAGCGCACCTCTTATGTCCCGTTTTGCAGTGATCGATATCCCGGATTATACATCAGAAGAGAAGAAGATCATCTTCTCCAAATATGTTCTTCCGAAAGTTCTGAAACGCATGAGCCTCAAGGCAGAAGAATGCGTAGTAACAGAAGAGGGTCTGAATGCCATCGTTGAATTGCATAAAAATACAAGCGGTATTCGTGATCTGGAACAGGCAGCAGAGCATATCGCAGCCAATGCCCTGTACCAGATTGAAGTAGATCACCTGACAGGTGTGACATTTAATGCAGATATGGTAAGAAGATTACTTTCCTGAAAAAAATCTTGACAGAGATAAAAGTTGAGAGTATACTGTCAGACATCAGCAAGATAAATCGCAAAAATTGCTGATAAAAATAAAATAAGATCTTCAGGGCAGGGTGCAATTCCCTACCGGTGGTAAAGCCCACGAGCCATAAGGCATGATTCGGTGCAATTCCGAAGCCGACAGTACAGTCTGGATGAAAGAAGATAACAGTAGAGATACAGAAGAATTAACTGATCTGTGAAAGCTGACTGCTCTGGAATAATTAATTTATTCCAGAGCTTTTTTATATCAATTAAAATGATTTCAGTGATGAAATAAAGAGTCAGATTCATCGGAAGATAATTCATATCAAATATTAATTACCAAGCCCTGGATGTTGAAAAAACACCGGGGCTTTATTTTATGGGATTTTTATAAAAGAGCAGGAGATGATGGATTGAAAAATATAACGGATATGGAACAGGACAGGCAGTACATGAAAATGGCTTTGGAACTGGCGCAAAAAGGAATGGGTTTTACAGCACCTAATCCGATGGTAGGTGCTGTGATCGTTAAAAACGGAAGGATCATTGGTCAGGGATATCACAGAAAATACGGTGAACTCCATGCGGAGAGAGAAGCTCTGGCAGCATGTACGGAAGAACCCGAAGGAGCATCTATATATGTTACTTTAGAACCCTGCTGCCATTATGGAAAACAGCCTCCATGCGTGAATGCAATCCTGGAGGCCGGAATCAGACGCGTGATCATCGGATCATCAGATCCTAATCCACTGGTTGCAGGAAAAGGAATCCGGATTTTGAAGGATCATGGAATTGAAGTAACAGAAAATATTTTAAAAGAAGAGTGTGATAAATTGAATGAAGCATTCTTTTATTACATCCAAAATAAAAAACCGTATGTGGTCATGAAATATGCAATGACTATGGATGGAAAAATTGCCGCTTATACAGGAGAATCCAAATGGGTGACAGGAGAAGCTGCCAGAATTCATGTACAGAAACAGCGACTGAAATATACAGGAATTATGGTTGGAGTGGGAACCGTGCTGGCAGATGATCCGATGCTCACCTGTAGACTGGAAAACGGCAGAAATCCTGTGCGTATTATCTGTGATTCCCATCTGAGAACACCACTGACATCTAAGATTGTAAGAACAGCAGCGACAATTCCAACAATCTTTGCAACCAGCAGTAAAGACCAGCAGAAGATAAAGAATTATGAAGATATGGGATGTAAAGTTCTGGATGTCCCGGAAAAAAATGGACACATAGATTTAAACAGACTAATGGAACTTCTGGGAGCTGCAAAGATAGACAGTATCTTACTGGAAGGAGGAGGCACTTTAAACTGGTCAGCACTCGAAAGCGGTATTGTTCAGAAAGTCCAGACCTATATAGCACCCAAACTTTTTGGGGGAGAAAGTGCAAAGACACCGATAGAAGGAAAAGGATTTCCTGATCCTGCCAGCGCAATATTATTAAAAAACAGCGAAATAATCAGAATAGGAGATGATTTTCTTATAGAGAGTGAGGTGAAGAGTAATGTTCACGGGAATTGTTGAAGAACTGGGAACTGTGAAAAAAATAAAAAAAGGAGCAAATTCAGCAGTATTTACGATACGGGCAGAGAAAATTCTGGATGATCTGAAAACAGGGGACAGTGTAGCTGTAAATGGAATCTGCCTCACTGTAACTGCATGTCTGGAAGATGGTTTTACAGCAGATGTGATGCATGAGACATTGAATCGTTCTGCGCTGATTCAGCTTTCTTTGGGACAGCATGTAAATCTGGAAAGGGCAATGCCTGCAAATGGAAGATTTGGAGGACACATTGTTGCCGGGCATGTGGATGGAACAGGAAAAATCACGGAAATTCGCAGAGATGATAATGCTGTCTGGTACACCATTCAGGCTTCACCACAAATTATGAAATATATTGTGACAAAAGGTTCTGTAACAGTTGATGGAATCAGTCTTACAGTGGCAAAAGTCTCAGAAACAGACTTTTCCATTTCTGCAATTCCTCATACAGTAAAGATTACAGTCCTCGGAGAACGCAAAGAAGGAGATATCGTCAATCTGGAGACAGACATAATTGGAAAATACGTGGAAAAATTAATAACGCCTGTGAAAGAACAGCCGATAAAAAGTAATATTACACGGGATTTTCTGAATAAGTATGGCTTTTGACAGAATTAACCACAAAGCGGTTATTCGATTGATGCAGAACTGTACAGTGGATGTTTTATCTGCCTGACACGAACCAGATAAGCAGCCAATACGAATGATTTTGCCCTCTTAACAACAGAAAAATATATTGTATAAGGAGAGAAAAAATGAACGGATTTGATTCAGTAGAAGAAGCTCTGGAAGAACTTCGGAATGGAAAAATTATTCTGGTAACGGATGATCCGGACAGAGAGAATGAAGGAGATTTTATCTGTGCAGCAGAGTTTGCCACAACAGAAAATATTAACTTTATGGCAACTCACGGAAAAGGACTTATCTGTATGCCAATGTCTGAGGAATATGTAAGAAAACTGCAGTTCCCGCAGATGGTAGCAGAAAATTCAGATAATCACGAAACTGCTTTTACTGTTTCCGTAGACCATATCAGCACCACTACAGGAATCTCTGCGGCAGAACGTTCTGTTACTGCCATGAAATGTGTGGATGAGAATGCAAAACCCGAAGATTTCAGACGCCCCGGACATATGTTTCCACTTCTGGCGAAGAAGAACGGTGTTCTGGAAAGAAACGGACATACAGAGGCAACTGTAGACCTGTGCAGACTTGCAGGGTTAAAACAGTGCGGGCTGTGCTGTGAAATTATGAGAGAAGACGGCACTATGATGCGGACTTCTGAGTTACGGGAACTTGCCGGAAAGTGGAATCTTAAATTCATAACAATTAAAGATATTCAGAATTACCGTAAATGCCATGATATTCTGGTGGATCGCGTGACGACCACAAAAATGCCGACCAGATACGGAGAGTTTATGGCGTATGGATTTGTAAACCGCCTGAATGGGGAACATCATGTAGCACTGGTAAAAGGTGAAATCGGAGATGGAGAAAACGTCCTGTGCCGTGTGCATTCAGAGTGCCTGACAGGAGACGTTTTTGGATCACAGCGTTGTGACTGCGGACAGCAGTTTGCAGCGGCGATGGCCCAGATTGAGGAAGAAGGCAGAGGGATACTCCTTTATATGAGACAGGAAGGAAGAGGAATCGGACTGATCAATAAACTTCGTGCCTATGAACTTCAGGAACAGGGAATGGATACACTCGAAGCGAATCTGGCACTTGGATTTGCCGGAGACGAAAGAGAATACTACATTGGTGCGCAGATTCTGAGAAATCTTGGGGTAAAAGAGCTGCGGCTGCTGACAAATAACCCGGATAAAGTTTATCAGTTGGAAGAATTTGGCATCAGGATCAAACAGAGAGTTCCGATACAGATGAATGCCACAGCGTATGATCTGCGTTATCTTAAGACAAAACAATTACGAATGGGACATATTCTGAAGTATTAAATACAGCGGGGATTTTCATATATAACGATAACGTTCCCGAAAATAAAATTTACCGTATATAAAAACCTGTACAGGTTAAAAAATATAAATTTACAGATGAAAGGACCAGAAAAAATGAAAACATTAGAAGGAAAATTAGTATCAGATGGAATGAAAGTAGGAATTGTAGCAGCCCGCTTCAATGAATTTATAACTTCCAAGCTGGTAAGTGGTGCCATGGATGGGCTGACACGTCAC
>ENA-OQDC01001504-OQDC01001504.1-human-gut-metagenome-genome-assembly--contig:-NODE-1504-length-11515-cov-1.936424_pt1 | contig 11515 bp, 11 predicted proteins | sample MGYA00242770_ERZ504601 | MGnify/ENA primary metagenome ERZ504601 (study PRJEB26092, sample SAMD00036305) | human gut metagenome | host: Homo sapiens | study: EMG produced TPA metagenomics assembly of...
ACTGCATCCAGAATCCGGTACATCTCCTCATGACTCTCTCCAACTGCAAGTCCGCCAACTGCATAGCCATCCAGATCCAGTTCTGAAATCTCCTGTGCATGGCGCACACGGATATCCTCATACACGCCGCCCTGATTGATGCCGAATAACATCTGATGCTTGTTAATTGTATCCGGCAGACTGTTCAGTCTGTCCATCTCTGCTTTACATCTCTTAAGCCATCTGGTCGTACGGTTCACAGAATTTTCCATATAATCCAGGTCTGCAACGCTGGACGGACACTCGTCAAATGCCATCGCAATGGTGGAGGCCAGATTGGACTGGATCTGCATGCTCTGCTCCGGTCCCATAAAAATCTTTCTTCCATCGATATGAGAGTTAAAGTATACTCCTCTTCTTTATCTTCTGAGCCCTGCCAGCGAAAACACCTGAAATCCACCGGAATCAGTAAGAATCGGCTTGTCCCACACCATAAACTTATGAAGACCGCCAAGTTTCTTTACGACTTCATCTCCCGGTCTTACATGAAGATGATATGTGTTGGATAATTCAACCTGTGTCCCAATCTCCTGCAGATCTGTTGTTGACACCGCGCCCTTGATTGCCGCAATAGTTCCTACATTCATAAATACAGGGGTCTCAATGACCCCATGTACTGTATGTAATCTTCCTCTTTTGGCAAGACCATCCGTCTTTAATAATTCATACACAATCTTTCCCTCTCTTTAATAATGACATACTACCGGGCATCCATCCGGAATCAGGTCATAAAGTGCCGCCGCTTTATCTTTCGGCATATTAATACAGCCATGTGAACCATGACTTAAATATCTGTTGCCTCCAAATGAAGACTGCCATGTTGCATCGTGGAATCCGATACCTCCATTAAATGGCATCCAGTAAGCAACCGGTGTCTCGTACTCGTAAGTTCCATCTGGTTTCTTTGTTCCGCGAAGTGTCTTATTTCTTGACTTGTATGTCAAAGAATAGGTTCCCTGCGGTGTCGCATTTCCCTTGTTCGGATTACCTGTTACAATATCTGTCTCCAGCGCAATCTGTCCGTCTTTAATAAACCACATATGCTGCGTGGTAAGATCGACTTCTGCATATGTATTTCCCATATCCATTGCAGTATGGTTGACTGCACGACTGGAATACTCCGGCTCTCTTGTTACAGTCTCAGCATTCTGGATATTGGCGATCAATGCATCATACTCTGCATCCTGATCGATTTTCCAGCCATAACCGCCACCTTCAACCGTGACAGTATTGCCTGTTGCAGTTGTAAACTGACGCGGTTTTCCTTTCGTATTATATTTTGTTGCAAGAGCAGCAATATACTCTTTTACTGCTTCCTGATTAAATGTAACGTTCATATCTGCATCCACAATCACCCACTGTGAAATGACAGATGCATCTACCACTTCTGTATTCGGATTAAAGTCATATGTAATATTCGCTCCAAGATAGCTGTTCATGGTATCCTTTGCTGCCACTACTTCCTGGGAATCTGATAAAAATCTCGGTTTGATATAGCAGTTCGTATCTGTCAGATTCAAAGTATCCTGGAATCCTTCTATCGACTCTCTGATATCTTTATTAAATGTCTCTGTATCAATCTGCGTACCAATGACCTCTGGCACGATCACAAACTCTGTATTCTGGAATTCTGGATGCGCATCTACAGAAGCCACCTGATTCTCTTCTTTCAGGCAATTCAAACTCTCAATACGCCTTGCAAGTGCATTCTCATCATACTTCACTCCAATCTTTGCCTCAATCACCGGCTTCTCCCACAGAGATGTAATCCAAAGAAACTTGTTCTGCTTCTTTGCCAGCTCTTTAACTTCATCTCCCGGCACATATTCCAAAGAAATCTCGCTTCCTGTAATCTGTTCACTGTCGCCGTCAGATTCCTGAAGTGTCAAAGTATAATCCGCAACCTGTTGTTCCATATATTTTTCCACCTGTGCAACACTCTTCAATGCAAAATTATTACCATTGATCGTTGTGTTGAACATAAAATGACTGTCAAAGTAAACCGCCATGCCAATATAAGCAACTACCAGAACTGCTAAGATCACACCAAACGTGATACCTACCTTCTTGCCAATGCCGCCTCTCTTTGGTTTCTCATCTTCATCTTCGTCCAGAGATACAAAGTCTGTCTCGAAATCTTCATCGCCATTATAATCTACGTCAAACTCGTCTCTGCCTTCTTCTACTACTTCTTCTTCGTACTCGTTTTTCTTCATTTTTTCCAAACATGTTCGTCAAACTCCCCTTTTCTAGTTCACACGCTATCATTATAATATGCACTCTTCTAAAAGTACAGAGCTAATTCACGAAAAATTCTTGAAGAATTTATTAAGATTGTTTTATAATAAAAAGGAATCTATAACAAAACCTATGACATCAAAGGAGAAATTGACATTATGGCTGGATCAACTTATGGAACATTGTTCCGTATCACCACATGGGGAGAATCTCACGGACCTGCAATCGGTGTTGTGATCGACGGGTGTCCTTCAGGACTTTCCTTAAGTGAAGAAGATATACAAAAACAGCTCGACCGAAGAAAACCTGGCCAGAGTAAATTTACAACGAAGAGAAATGAAAGCGACACTGCCCAGATTCTCTCCGGTGTTTTCGAGGGTAAGACAACCGGCACACCAATCTCTGTCATTGTCTACAATCAGGACCAGCGTTCCAGAGATTACGGTAAAATTAAAGACTGTTACCGTCCCGGACATGCTGATTATACATTTGATGCAAAATATGGCATCCGCGATTACCGCGGCGGCGGACGTTCTTCTGCCCGTGAAACAATTGGCCGGGTCGCAGCCGGTGCAATTGCAAAAAAATCTTGGAACAATTAGGAATCGACCTGATTGCCTTTACCCGTTCTATTGGAGATATCTGTATTCCTGAAACGGAATATCGTTATGAAGATATTGCCGAAAATATGTTATATATGCCAAATAATGCTTATGCAAAAAAAGCTTCCGATTATCTGGAATCCTGCATGAAAAATCAGGATTCTTCCGGTGGAATTGTTGAATGCCGCGTAAAAGGCATGCCGGCCGGAATCGGTGAGACAGTCTTTGATAAACTTGACGCTTCTCTCGCAAAAGCTGTCGTTTCCATTGGCGCTGTCAAAGGTGTGGAAATCGGTGACGGATTTGAAGCTTCAAAAAGCCACGGCAGCAGCAACAATGATGCATTTACATGTCAGAATGGTGCCGTTATAAAAAAGACGAACCACGCCGGCGGAATCCTCGGAGGTATGAGTGATGGTTCTGAGCTGATTTTGCGGGCTGCATTTAAACCGACTCCTTCCATCAGTAAGGAACAGCAGACCATCAATACGGCTTTCGAAGATACGACGATTGCCATTACCGGACGTCACGATCCGGTTGTTGTACCAAGGGCTGTTGTTGTTGTAGAATCTATGGCCGCAATCACAATTTTAGACCAGATGATGATAAATATGTCCGCAAAGATGGATGCCTTAGAAGCATTTTACTGTAAAGAATAATAACGTCAAAAAAAGAGAAGTCCTAAGCTTTTACCCTTACGACTTCTCTTTTCAACTCATTTATCTGTACTATAACCCTACTTTTCCCACATCGGATTTTCTTCACACATAGCAATTTGTTCCGGCATGATTGGGAGTTCCCTGAATCGGTGTCCGGTTGCATTATAAATTGCATGAGCAATTGCCGAAAGTGGTGTATTGATCACGACCTCACCGATAGATTTTGCGCCAAATGGACCAGACTTTTCATAGCTGCTCTCAAACTCTACATGAATATGACCGATATCTTCTCTTGTCGGAATCTTATATTGCATGAGAGAATTTTCATAAAGTCTTCCCTTTGCATCATAAGTGATATTCTCCGTCAGTGCCATTCCGATTCCCTGAAGGATTCCGCCCTCAGCCTGAACTCTTGCCAGGTTTGGGTTCACCGGAGTCCCACAGTCAACAGCAGTATAATAATCTATCACTTTTGCCTGTCCGGTCAGAAGATCCACTTCCACATCTGCCACGCCTGCCATAAATGGCGGTGGTGAAGTTGGCTGGCTCATGGTCACAGTCTCTTCCAGAGCAATACTGTTGCCCGCCATAGACGCTGTTGCAATATCAAACAGGGAAACCTTCTGTTTTTTCCAGAGTCTTTTCGCCTCTATAGATGACTTTATCACCGTCAAATTCTACTTCTTTCTCGTCACATCCAAGCATCTTAGCTCCGACAAGACGAATCTTATCTCTAAGCTTTCTCGCACACAGCTCAGTTGCCTTTCCGGTTACATAAGTCGTACTGGATGCATAAGATCCTGAATCATATGGTGATGCATCCGTATCTGCTCCAAATACAATTACTTTATCAAGCGGACACTCCAATACTTCTGCTGCAATCTGTGCAAGAATCGTATCACAACCTGTTCCCATGTCTGCTGCTGCAATTCGCATAATGTAGAAACCTTCATCATTCAGTTTTAGCGCTGCACTGCCTACATCTAATCCACTGATACAAGATCCCTGCATGGCAAGTCCCATACCAAGAGCACGGACTTTTCCATGTCCTAGTTCGCGGACCGGATAATTCTCATCCCAGTGACTCATCTCTTTCACCTTTGCAATACAACGGTCCAAGGCACAGCTGGTATTGGTCTCACCGTAAATGCAGGCATGACCTGTCCTTCTTTTACTATGTTCATCTCACGAAGTTTCATCGGATCCATATGGAGTTTTTCTGCCAGTTCATTAACTGCCGTCTCAATGGCAAAAAGTCCCTGTGTTGCACCATATCCACGATAAGCTCCAGAAGACATAACATTCGTATAAACCACGTCGTAAACAAAGCGGAATGCCTCTGCTTTTCCGTAAAGCGGAATCGATTTATGCCCGGACAGTCCGACTGTTGTCGGCCCATGTTCCCCATAGGCACCTGTGTTAGAAATGGTGTACAGATCAATTCCACGGATAGTTCCATCTTTCATAGCTCCAAGTTTCACATGCATTTCCATCTCATGTCGCGGAGAAGAAGCTGTCATACATTCCTCACGGGTGAAAATAATCTTGCTCGGCTTCTTTGTCATCCAGGTCACATATGCCGGATAGACCTCACAGACCGCTGTCTGTTTTGTTCCAAAACCGCCTCCGATACGCGGCTTGCTGACACGTACCTGTGATTTTGGAATATGAAGTGCATTTGCAATGATCCTTCTGCAATGAAACACAATCTGGGTAGAGCTAAATACATTCAGACGTCCATATGTATCAATGGAACAATATGTACGCATTGTTTCCATCATCGTCTGCTGGCACGCTTTTGTATGATATACCTGGTCGATGATAATGTCACAGTCTGACAGTACTTGATCAATATCTCCATGTTCACTCGCCTCATGTGCGCACAGATTTCTTTTATTATCTGCTCCTACCGGACAAAGTGCCTCCCAGTTATCTTCCGGGTGCACCAGAATTGGATTATCCAAAGCTTTATGATAATCAAGGATCGGTTCCAACACTTCGTACTGTACCTTGATCATGGAAATGGCTCTGTCCACCGCTTTTTCTGTCTCTCCTGCCACAATCGCAACCGGATCTCCTACAAATCTGACATGACGATCCAGAATCAGACGGTCATATGGACTGGGTTCTGGATAAGTCTGTCCTGCACATGTAAATCTTCGTCCGTTCTGGTCGATATCCTTCCATGTATAGATGGCCTCAATTCCAGGAACTTTCATTGCCTTATCTGTCTGAATCTCCTGCACCACCGCATTTGCATGAGGGGATCTGAGCAGTTTCACGATCAGACAATCTTCCGGGATCATATCATCCATATATACTGGCTGACCGGTCACAAGCTGCCTGGCATCTTTTTTTCTGACTGGCTGATTTACAATTTGCATGATACTTTCTCCCCTCTTTTTTCTTTCTTCCAGACAAGGAAATTCTGGATTCCACGAAGCTGTCCCTCATACCCGGAACAGCGGCACAGATTCCCTGCCAGATACTCTTTTATCTCTTCCTCATTCGGAAATTCATTTTCACGGAATAATGCCAGTGCATTCATAATCATGCCCGGATTACAGAAACCACACTGCTCTGCTCCCTGGTCTGCAATGAATGCGCCAAACTCTTCCGCTTCTTCCTTAAGCCCTTCAAGCGTTGTGACTTTATGTCCATCTACTCTGGCTGCCAGAATAGAACAGGATAGTACCGGCTTGTCATCTAAAAAATACTGTGCAAAAGTCCACAACCTGAAAGTCTCACATCCACGTTTTACACTTTTAACATCCATGCTTTCTTACAAAAATCTATAAGAAGCAGGTCCGGTTCGATCTCTCCTGAATTTCTTTCCATTAAGTACGATACTAATCTGCATGTCTGTCACCTCCCAGTATACGAAGTGCGCGAACGGTCATAACCTCTGCCAGATGGCTTCGATACTCAGCAGTTCCTCGCATATTACTTCCAGTCGGAAGCTTTTCTTTTATCTCTTTGGCAAATGTGTGCATCACTTCTTCTGTAACACTTCCATCTGTCAGCCCCTTCAACAATCCAGCCGTGTCTTCGAACAACATAGCTTTTCCCGGTCTGGCACCGATACTAATACGCATCTTATCAGCAAAGATTGCTGCTGTCAGGTTAAGTGTCGGGAAATCTGTCACTGTATTTCTCACAGACTGATAACAAATATGAACTGGCGTCTTCTTTATTATAATGTGAACCAGAATGTCATTGTCTCTTTTAAGTTTCGCAAATTCCTGAATGGACATGATTCCTCCTTTGTAAAGCTCCACATCACAATCTAATGCAAGCAGAAGTGTCAACACATCTGAGAATCCAAATCTGCCGAACAGACTTCCTCCGACTGTTGCAAGATTACGGAACTGTACTCCTACAATATGTCGAAATGCGTCTTTCACTGCGCCTTCTGTATAATGAGACAATCCTTCATGCAATTCCCATCTGACGAAGCGTGACCATGCAGCCGATCCTGAACTCCTCTTCTGTCTCTTCGATCTGATTCAGACCAAGTCCGGACAGGTCGATTGCAGTCTGCACATTAGCATCACTCATCTTTACCCAGAGCATACCTCCAATAATCCGGTTCGTGCGCTTCTGGTTCAGCTCCCAGGCTTCTTCCAGGTTTTCTACCTTTTTATAATTCTTGATCTTAATCATAATCTCTCTTCATTCTCCCTGATTTTTCAGAAATTTTACAATCCATTTTGCATAAATAACCAATTATATTTTACGGAAATATAGGTGATTTGTCAAAACCTGTTTTTGTTCTTCTTTATCCTTCAAAAATCTGATCCAGATTTTCCAGAATTACATCTGCACTGATTGGTTTGGCAATGTGACCATTTCATACCAGCCTTGACCGCCTTTTTTGACGGTCTTCCTCAAAAGCATTTGCAGTCATCGCAATGATTGGGATATTCGCACATTTGTGATTGTTCAGCGTACGTATCTCCCGGGTTGCAGTATAGCCATCCATCTTCGGCATCTGAATATCCATAAAATCAGATCATATTTCCTGCCTTCTGCTGATGACATGATATTCACAGCATCTGTGCCATCCTCTGCTGTATCCACTTCCAGACCCATTTCTTTCATGATTGCTGTTGCAATCTCGCGATTCAACTCATTATCCTCTACAAGAAGGACTTTTTTACCTGCATAACTCTTTCGGTTTTTCGCCTGATCCTTCTGTTTTTCATTCTTAAGGAGTTCTCTTTGCGCCTGACTCATCAGAACTTCCCGCAGCTCTGAAAGAAACAACGGTTTCGACACAAATGCAGTTACTCCCGCCTCTCTTGCCTCCTGTTCAACATCTGACCAGTCATAGGCAGTCAGGATAATAATCGGATACTCCTTTCCAACCACCATACGAATCCTGCGTACTGTCTCGATTCCGTTCATATCCGGCATCAGCCAGTCAATGATATACACTTTAAATTCCTGATTCTGTTCATACGCTTCTTTTGCCCGAAGTACCGCTTCTTTTCCAGAAGTTGTCCAGTCTGCCGTCATTTCAATCTCACGCAGCATTCTGCTCACACTCATACAAGTTTGTGCATCATCATCCACCACAAGCGCTCTGGCACCTTTTAGCTCTGGAACAGGTTCCCGTTTCACTGTCTCTCCTGATGTTTCGCATTCAAGCATAATTGTAAATTCTGTTCCTTTTCCGGTTTCACTTTCAACCTGAATTGTACCGTCCATCATGTCCACAATGTTTTTGGTGATCGCCATTCCAAGACCGGTTCCTCCAATCCCATTCTCCGTAACAGTATGCTCTCTTGAAAAAGAATCAAACACATGCTTTCTAAACTCCCTAGACATTCCGATTCCATTATCCTTCACACTGAAAACGACCGTTATGTATCCATCTCTTCTACATGGCTTCTCCGAAACACGAATGTTAATCATACCGCCGACCGGTGTGAATTTTACAGCATTACTGCAAATATTGAGAAGGACCTGTGTCAGACGCAGCTTGTCGGTAATGATATCTTCATGAATTACATCCTGTGTATCAATATAAAGATCCTGCTGTTTGGAATGTACAGATCCCTGAATGATCGTTCTTAAATCATGCAAAATATCCGGCAGGTGTACCGTTGTATATTCAATTCGAACAGAACCGCTCTCGATTCTGCTCATATCCAACACATCATTGATCAGGCTAAGCAAATGCTGACTGGATGTATGGATTTTATTCAGATAATCCAGAACAAGTTCCGTGTTGCCAATATGCGTTGTCGCAAGTGCTGTAAATCCGACAATCGCATTCATCGGTGTACGGATATCATGGGACATATTATTCAGGAACGCTGTTTTCGCCCTGTTTGCATGTTCCGCAGCTGCGAGTGCATTTCTCAGATTCTTATCCCGCTCTATCTCTCGTTCTTTTTCCTCTGTTACATCACGGTTCGCAACCAGAACTGTACTTAGTTCCCCAGTCTTATCATATCCCTGCGGCACAATGATGATTGTCAGCCACCTTCCTTCTACTGTCTGAGCTGTAAAGCTCAACGTCTCACGTTCTTCCAGGCGCTGTGTCACCGTACTCATATTGATAAATTCACGATATTTCTCCTGAAATGGATCTGTAATAACCTGCTGTATCAGTTCTTCCAGGTGCGCTTTGGAAAGAATATCCCCTTTTTGATCCGGCTTCATATTCCTTGAAGATTTTACAATTTCGATTTTCTCTGTTTTTATATTCACAAGAGAAATAGAAGAATATGCATGGCCAAGTGCATTGATCACACGAAGTCTCTTCTGATCTTGAAGGATACTTCTCTTTTCTGTTCTGTTCCTGCTCACCCAATAAAGAGAGAAAAGAAGTAAGGCAAGTAACACATAAATCACACATACAATATTTCGTGTGATGTAAACCTGGCTTTCCGGGAAAAAGATATATGCATCATAGTCTTTAATCTTCTCCTTGCGTCCATACCAGTTTCCGGCCTTTGAATGAAGGCAGACAATTTCATTCCCCCCTGCCTTAAATTCATTTTTATACAATGACTTTGATTCTTCTACAGAACTCGAAAGAAGCTCCTGTTTATTGGTACTGACAACCTTGTCATCATCACAGATCACTATGCTTCCATTCATTTCAAAAGGAAAATCCGCAATAACGATTTCATCGTCAGGTCTCCGTTTAACTCACTTACTTCCTCTTTCTGCATATATGTGATCACTATCCCTGCTGCATCCTGTCTTGCCACTGCCGCAAAATCATAGAGCTTTCCTTCATTTCTCAGACGGGTCGTATAAGTCTTTTGGGGGTACTTGGCAATATCACACACATAATCACTTTCAATCAGCTTTTGCCACAATAGCATAGCATCTCCATCTTTTGCAGCCTGTTCTGTCACTTTCTGGTTCTGATCCAACACAAGGATTCCTGTCAGACGCTGTTCGTTTGCATATTCATCCAGCATCTCCTCACTGAGATTATCTTCCTGTGCTATGACCCGGCTTAATTCTGTTGTTTTGTCCATCAGGCGTACCAGACTTTTCACCTGGTCATTCGTATTATAGATCTCATACCTTTCAATCCTGGTTTTTGCAAAGTCAAATGTCTCATTCAACGTACTATTCAGTTTTTTATTATCACTCGCTGTCAACAGAAGAAAAATCAGGATTCCGGAAAAAATCAGAACAAACACCAATAAGCATGCATTTTTGTCAAATTTCTTTCCTTTGCTTTTACTCCTCTTATCTTTTTTCTGCGTCTGCGGTATCTGCGTTCTTACCTGTCTGCTCATTTGCTTTTTCCTCCCGGCAGGATTTCATCCGCATCCAATCCGTACTTTTTGACTATTTCTTCTGTAATGCCCTCATTTCGCATCTCTTCGAGAGTTTCTGTAAGCTCTTGTGCTACTTCTTTGTGGGTTCCTTTTTTAAAAGCAATTCCAAGTTCCGAAGTATAGATACTCTCGTCCAGCATACGGTATGCATCCTCTCCATCTCTCACCAGGCTGCCCAGCATTGCCTCATGACCTGCAATCGCATCTACATAATTTTTTCTAAGTGCAGCATAAAGTTCATTCGTCGTAGAAAAGCAGTTTACCTGCTCCATTTGTGGAAGATCTGACGCAATCTTATGAAGGAAAAGCTCCTCTGCCTTTGTGGTCGCCTGAACCGCAATCTTCTTTCCTTCCAGATCCTGAATCGTATTGATTTCACTCTCTTTTCTTACAGCCACCATCTGACGACTGTACAGATACGGACCTGCCCACTGATATTTATCTTCTCTTTCATTCATGGAATAACAGCTCCACAGACAGTCGATTGTTCCTTCTGCCAGAAGTTCGTCTTTATCTTCCCAGACTATATTCTCAAACTTAGGCTGGTTATCCCAGCCTCTGAAACTGCTTCCTTGGCAAGTTCCACATCAATACCTTTATATTCACCATTACTCACCTGATAACTGTAAGGTTCAAAATAATCCATTCCAATGACAATCTCCGGCAATTCGTTGTCTGCCGCTTTCTCTTTCTTTACTCCACACCCTCCCAGCATAAGACTGCCAGCCAGAAGAACTGCCATAATACAAATTCTTTTCCGATAGGTAGGGGAGTTATTTCTTTCGATTTTTTCTCATATCCAGTTCCTTTCCATTTATTACTGTTTCGTAATCTGCGTGTCGGTTCCCATATAAGTGGCCATCTTTCCTCAATTGAAGCAGAGGGCTTATCCGATTCGGATAAACATCGAAACGATGCGAAAAAAGTTCCACGTAAAAACTTTACAGGAACTTTTTCATAGTCATCTCAGGTTTTGACTGATCTGCCTATAAATCTGTCAACAAAACTTCTGATACATATTATACATTTCATATACTTTCATGTCTACAATTATTTACTGCTCTGAAGTATAAACACACGTTACTGTTCACAGTAACGTAGCCAAAATTCATTCCAGATTGCCTGCGGCAATGGAATTTGAATAGGACCTGCTGATTGCGGGAATACT